>QQTW01000701.1_pt1 | contig 21687 bp, 16 predicted proteins | sample 1904831 | NCBI WGS metagenome assembly QQTW01 (sample SAMN09435610, study PRJNA476489) | Subsurface metagenome, whole genome shotgun sequencing project. | reverse complement strand
GTTGCAATGACCATTCGTCGGGTCGCCCCGCTAGCGCCTGGCCTGTCACTTGCATCGTAGAACCTACGTGAGATCACCTAACCCTATGATAATGTTGCGACAATTGCAGAATTACCGTACAGCAGCATATGACCTCTTCAGATTTGTCACTCTCGCTCCGTCCAAAACATTATTATCGTTGCCCATTCTTTTTATTTTTGATCACACCAAGCTGGATACAATTGCATGCATTGTTTCACAGCAGGTAAAGAGAGCGGACACACTTTGTGTGAAGGGACGTTATCATATGGCTGAGTGTACTGTAGCATCTATTAGAGTAAAGTCTTCACTCTCACGCCGGAGTACAACGCCGCGAAAAGCGAGGCTAACTATCTCAGTCAATTGGACCGATGACAACCCAGCAGAGCACCTGTGTACCCCATGTTCCTTGCTCCCTGTTCGAAACCTGGGCTGATCTCATGTGCAAGATGCCCACAGTGACGAAGTAGTATCCTAGTAGAGACCGGCCGCCCGAGGCTACGCTGCATTCGGAAACGGAAGAGAACGACTGTTACGGTTATCCAAGCTGTCATAGTGCAGAATGAACTCGCGCTGACGATATATTAGCAGTGGTGTGGAGTGAAAGGAATGGTGCAGGTCACTGACTCTTGTTCGTTGCCATAGAGACGGGTCAAAGAAAACATAGAAGCCTCTCTCTGCTTCTGGGCCCAAAGAACTAGGTTCTGGGTAGGAGACGTCTTTCGTGAGCCATTGCTTAAGATCTTTGTGATATCGCCAATTACGGTTGGTCCTAACAAGCTCAGAAGTCAGAAAAGTCCCAACCAAGTCACCATTTGGTTGGCAGTGCTTACAGCTCTTGGGCAACAATCTCTTGCATGATATCTCTGGGCATGGTGTAGAAGATGTAGAGCAGAGTTTCGTCAGAGAAGCTGGGTACTTTTGATTGCAAAGGCTGAACGTTCTGTACAGTATAGCAAGCTGGAACGGTAAAGTCTGGTTGAATAGGTCTTGATCCCGATTCTGCGAACGGCGAAGCAAAATTATGATATAGTGGGCTGTCCCGAGGTGGGTTTGTTAGCTGTTCAAGCGACATAGTCAATGTTCAGGTATATGAGCTTACTCTGGCTGATTGAGATCGAGGCCTAATGTCGTGAGATCTTGCCCAGCAGCTAGACCGGCAACATCATTGCTGTCGTGTCTGAGCATAGCTAACAACCCAGCAAGACCGTACCTGTCCAGTTCACTCATCTGAGATAGAGGTACTTGTTCCGGTGTCTGAGCCGCCCCTGGTGAATCGACAAGGTCTCCTCCGAACCCTCCTTGCTGCTGCTGCCGAGATTGCTGATGAGAAGGTTGGGGTTGCTGTCTTGGCACCTGTTGTGCTTGGTCCGAAAAGGGATGTGGCTTTGCAGTTAGCTGCGGGTTATGGATGCCTGAGAACATGGAACTGCTTGAATCGCCATTGTGAGGCAATCTGGGCCCGTTCTAGAGGAGGCAGTCATTATTTCGCTCAAGGTGACATTGCCATAGGCACCTACTTGATTGTCCTGTTCAGAAGCTCCAACCTGTGCTTGACGTCCGAGATCTAAAGGTGATCGAGAAGCAGATATACCTGTGAAGATTCGTCAGAGGATGAGATAACGCAAAACCGCACTCCACGACTCACCCGCTGAACCTTGAGTTGAAGGCGATAGAATTCGATCAGTAATGCCGGATGATCTGCTGCTGTCGTGTTGCCCATTCATGACATTGAATAAACCGCCTCGATTCTGTAAAGACTGTTGCTGACTGAGGTTTGCCCCAAAGCCAGTTCCATTGGCATAGCCACCAAAAGCAGAACCCTGAATTAGATCTCCACGCCTATCTTGACCGATTTCACCATTGCCGTTCCTTCCGAGAGGTGGGAAGTCTTCAATGTTTCCTGGTTGCGGTTGGCTTAGTCGCAATAACTGCCCAACGCCTGCTTGACCACCTTGGCGGTAGTCATCTAAACCATTCGTAAATTGTGATGAGGATGGGAACAAGTCATCATTTGCTTGTTGCGATAAGGGCTGAGAGAGCTGCTGCGGCTGCGGCTGCGGCTGTTGTTGTTGCTGCTGAGATTGAGATTGAATAGAGGGGAGCTGCTGAGTGCTAGCCTGTTGCTGTTGTGGTCGTTGCACGGGAGTGTGCTGAGAGGCGCGCTGATTCGCGTTGGCCCATACAGCTTGTGCGGGGTTCTGGTGTTGAGACTGAGGTGCACCAGAAAGCGAAGGAAACTCGCTATAGTCATCGACGTCTATCAGCTTTGTGCCCATGATCCGATACATTTGCGGTTCTGGAGACCCCTCGCTGGAAGGGTTGAGGCACTTCCAGGGTGGAGGCGGCGTTGCCATGATTTGGATTGACTTACGACAAGTCTAAAGGTGTGGCAGGTTGAGAGCCTCCAATTTGTGCGAAGCTAGTCATTGCGGCACTAGTGGGTCTTGACTGTGGAGTTGGCAGCCCTGGCGCGCCAGCCATTGGCACAGCATAACCCCACGTGGAGCTGCTCCCTGCAATGGAAGAAAGCCACTATCAGCTCTTGACAGTATCGCAGTACTCTTTCAAGGTATCAGAGATATACCTATCTTGCCATTTTGCAATCTACTTGCTCCAAGGGGCACGTGGCGGTTTTGTTGTGGCTGAGTGGGGAAACCCGGAATTCCTCGCAGTGGTTGTGGACCGGGACCTGTATATTGACCAAGCTGATTAGCCTCTGCTATTGACGGATGCTTGTTTCCCATCAAGACGCCCGCATAGGTTGACCACGGTTCGGCGGAGGCTGGGAGCTTGTGTTGCTCAGCCGTGACCGAGGACGACTTCAGTGCCACGAGGCCGGTGTAGTGCACAGAAGAGACATCGGGCATGACAATAGAAGGCAATTGACAAGTACTAGCTCGTCATAAGGTCGAAGAGCTGTTGTGACGCTGCTGATCTCCTGCCCCGCTGCAACCACAAGGTGCTCCACGGTTTTGCGCGATGAGTTGAAACTGAGGGTAGAGAAAAGAGGAACGAACCTGGTCTGTTCATTCTGGCGGCTATGTACACGGAGCTTTCCCGTGTTGAGAAGATTGGTTTTCAAAGCTCCTACCACTTGTGGACGGTCAGAAGCATGAGAGGAAGTCGGATTGCTGAACGTTGAGCCTCGTGCAGTTACAACTAAGCTCGACCGGCGGGGGCTAAGATTTAGGTTCAGCTACGGAGGAATGATATTCCGACAGGACGCACGGTTCACACTTTGACACAGGGCTGACTGCTACGGCCGAGGGCCCTCGGGCGTGGGCAAGGAACATGGCATCTAGGCGGCTTATACGAGGAACATGAATGATACTGAGGATGAGGGAAGGGGCACAATATCTACGAGCGAGGATGTTTCAAGTACTCCAGGCAGTTGAGGATATTCTTGGCTTGCTCAATTATTGATCTCCTTTAATCTTACTGGAGTACACCCAAAACTGCAAACAAAGCAAGCAGCCGAAAAGCTGCACCAATGACCAAGGATTTGAATATGGAAATGAGCAGGAAGGCGGGGATGCGGGATGCGGGCAACGCCCTTTCCCTGAGACGTTCGACGATAGATCAGAGAAACCATGCCATTGGCCCTATACTATCGATCTGTGACTTCGACCGCTGCACTAATTGTATATGGTTTCGATGGGTTGCAGCCTCATCGCAGGATACAAGCACAAGTCGTACAAGATAGTCTTTAAACATTTTTTGCTTGTATTGAGTCGCTCTGCTTGTCAGGGACTCTCTTGATTTTTTACCCGGCATAATCGAAGTATTTCAACGATTGCAGCTGAAAAAGAGAAGCCGTAGAAAGAAATATTTGAGTGCCTCATAGACAGCGAGCGCCTGTGTTCCGTGACGCTGTTCGCTTCCACCCAATCACGCCAAGCCCCTAAGTACTCGTAGCAGCGCATCGAGTCCGACACCGCAAAAACCATAGAATACCCAACCATCGTGACTCACAATGCCTCCCACCCCTCCCATAATCCGCCATCTCCTCTCATCGATACGATCGCACCGAGGCATCGAACCACCACCGACCTTCCTGGCACCCCGCCCCTCAACTATAAAACCCGCCTCCCCTCTCACACAAACCCACACCGCTCGATTCTCCAACAGCTCAAGACCGGCCTTCCCGCGAGATTACAACCGCAACAGAGGAGTCTCCGCTCTCCGCAGGACAGGCCTGCGACAACCGGTGTCGGTGTCGAAAGAGCCTTTGCCGCAGCCGGTGCTGGACCCGAAGAAAAGGGATCGGGTCAAGGTCGACGAGGATCATGGGCTGTGGGGCTTCTTTGGTCGGGAAAGGAAGGCGTTGAGTACGCCGGAGGAGGATAATGCTCATGGTGTGTATCAATCGACTTATATTAGAGTGTTCTAGGGATAAAACTGAACGGCAAGCTGACATGTGCTGAGTGAACAGGGCGAGCATGGTCCGTAGAAGAACTACGACACAAGTCATGGGAAGACCTGCATAGCTTGTGGTGGGTCTGCGTGCGCGAACGCAACCGTCTCGGCACCGAGCAATTAGAGCGCGAGAGGCTTGAAGCTGGATATGGAGCGTACGAGGCGGATGAGCGAGACAAGACGGTAAGCTCTTGCCATTCCTTACTATGTTCTGACTCCACAACCACGTCCTACAACGCCAACTGGAACCACTGTTCTCAACGGCACACATGAAGAAACATCAAATTCACTCGCCGATATCCGCACCGTCGAAGCCAGCTTAAAGCTCGACGGGAATGGAATTATCAATACTAGAATATCATCTGAGGCCCCTTCAACAACCCTTTCTCCATTCCTATGTACGACCACTATCCTACACGCTCGTCAACTTACAATCCTCTCTGCTGTTCCGAAATAGGTCCGCCAAACCCAACGCGCGATCAAACATACATTGACAGAACGCTTTTACGCCTGGGAAGACGCGCGGACAGTCGCAGCCACCGATCCTGAAGTCAATATGTCCGCCGCCGAGCGCGAAGTGTAGTTCCCGCGGGCCTTTCAGGTATGATCACTTCAGTCGGTCACTTGCGCGATTTTGCACGTTCACAGGTCCAAGTGTACTGACAAAGCTTGGGGGCGTAGGGTGAGGAGCCAAACGCAGGACGAGATAGTGGAAGAGATCACTCAGGTGCTAGGCCGGCGCTGTTGGGTGGCTTCCTCGAGGAATGCAGACTACAGCGATATTAGACCACTGTATTGTATGCTATCAGTATCGTCGGGTATATATATTGTGAATGTGTATATAGACTGGCGGGGACCGATAGCTGGATTGAAGGCAGGAAAGTAGGAAGGATCGGAATAGTTGCACACTACTTAAAACGAGGGACCAGTCGCTTGTCATGAAGGCAAAAAGAAAAGAAAGAGTGACTTGTGATGATATATCATTACTCTGGCTGACCATCCAAAGCCAGTACTTGTACGAATCTATATCGCTGAAGTCGTCCATAGATATGGGAACATAAAAGATGGTCAAGCATACTATGAGGCGAGGAGAAGCTATTGGTGAGAGACACGTGTACCTTGATTCACATGATAGGCTAGCTCTTATCTCCCATTCATCAATCTATATATACAATAATCCTTCGACACCAACACTCCACCCGCTTTGTCTATTGGTCGGGGTCGAAGGAGGAAGATAAGAGAGGCGACAGCTCAGTCAATAACAGCCACTTTATACCAGTCAAGGGACAATCGGATTCAATGTACTCCTCCACCACCAATCCCGATTCGAAGAAACGCCAACGTGAGAGCCCAAAGAGGGTGAAATGATAGGGCAGTGGCAGAAAGGATCAATTGGTTTAATCTCGTCAACGTCGTTATGTGCCTCAAGCACTCGGTGGAAGCGACCAGACTATGCAGCACCGGCAGAGGCGACGGGCTCGGCGATCTTGGTGACTTGATTTCCCGCCCGAATGATCTTCGCTCCTGAATCGTCTTTGACGTACTGAACGTCCTTGTTCTCTCGCTGGGCTCTCTTCCAAATTTCGACTTCACAACCACCGCGAATGACACCAACTCTCATCGTCGAGAGCAGGTTGTGAGCGGCATTGGAGTGGTTGTAGACTCCACCGTTGAACATGGCGGTAGCGTCTTTGCCGATGCCAGATTTGATCATGGCCTTTCCACCTGGGTGATCCTTGATGAAGTCCGTGACGTCGTGAACGATGCCAGCCACAGCGACAAGACCGCGACCATTCTTGGCTTGATCTTGGTAATCTTCCCAGTCCATGACAGGGAGTTGCTCCAAGGGTACACCCCAATCGAGTTTGGAACGCTTCTGATCGAGTTTCTTCTGCATCTGCTGAACTCTGCCCTTCTCGATCTCGTTCGATTTGAATTGCTTCAGGTCATATGCGAGACCGACCTGCTTCCACAACCAGATAGACCACTTCGTAGGATCATATTGATGCCATTCAATGGCATTACGGTAGTCGGATGGGAATTCGTGATGAAAGTTGTGGTACCCTTCGCCGAGTGTTACCAATGCGGTGATGACGTGATCACGAGGGGAATTTCGGTCATCGAACGGCTGGTCACCGAGCCAGTGAGCAAGAGAGTTGACGCAGAACGTTGCCTGTTGAACAACAAAGGTTCGTAAAATCCCGGCATAAATGAAGCCACCAAACCAATCTCCCCAGCCCAATCCGGTAACGAGTGTAGGAAAGATGAGACCCATGAAGATGACAACTTTCAAGTAGTTGCGGTGCTGCCACACGACAACGGGATCCTCGTTTAGATCGGAAATGTCGGTACGGCCGATACGCTTGGGGTTCTGCTTCATGAGCATCCAGCCGAAGTGAGAGTAAAGAAGACCCTTGCGGACAGAGTATGGGTCCTTGTCGGTGTCGGTATAGCGGTGATGAGCGCGGTGATCTCTAGCCCACCATCGTACGGAGCCTTCAACAGCACCACCACCGACCGCGGCAAGGAAAATTCGGAGAGGCAGGGTTGCGGAGTACGATGTGTGAGCCCATAATCTATGATAACCTACAAGACACGAGAAAGTCAGAATCCAGAAGCAAAACCATACCAGTCACACAAGCTTACCAGCTGTGATACCCAGACCGGTCATGAAGTAATAAGCAACGGCCCAGACAGCTGTTTTCCACTGCAACGGTGTCCAGATTGCCTGGATGAGGCCATAGATGGGGACGCCGACGATGAGGATGACATTCAACCAGTTAACGTGCTTGTACCAGTTCTGTCTCGTGATGGGGCTCTCGGTGATGTGAGGTTTCTTCGGATCGTATGATTTGCTTCGATTTGGTTCTGATGGCTTTGCCAGAGGTGATGGTTGAGAAGAGAGGAACTCAGGCTTGACGGCCAGATGGCCAGCAGCGGGTTGACTTGAAGGCATGGTGATGTTGTCTTTGCCCTCCAGGCAGACTGTGAGAGTGAGATTGAACTTGCTATCAAGTGTGGAATAGATAACAAATCTGCGGATGAGGTAGTGGTATAAGTGAGAGTGAGAGTCGGGATGAGGATAGAGAGTGAAAGAAGAAACAGAAGGAGTGAGCGAGGGTCTAATATCAAGAATAAAATAAATTTAGCGTGTGGGGTGATGCCGGCGTACTATTCACACGACTTTCAGATCCTGCAAGTGTCAAAATGCGACTAGGGATCATCCAGCAAAAGCAAAAGCCAAAGCCAAATAGCAAAAAGCTCAAACCTCGGCAGAGAAGGGGTGAGATCGTATTGTTACACATAGGATTCGACCACCTTCCTGCTGTGACCGGGGCTTTTATCGAACTGTTGGGCCCAACACTTTTCTGCTGTGGGCGGTGAGAGCCATTTGGGTGTCTTGATTCGTTCGCTAGTGTGATAGGACCCTGTATGATGCAAGGGCAACTTACTTGCATCATAATCCCTACAACCATGCAAAAGTCCTCCGATGCTCCATGCACTGGCTTAAGTTTCTCAAAATTTACGAATGTTGAGAGAAATCTACAGACACCACAAGTCATGTCCTTTGTTCACTCTGGAATATGTGCACGCAAATACATAGCTTCGACTGCTCTGAGAGAAAGCTTGCTGACATCATCCTCAAGTTGGTAAAGCTGCAGCCCTATGAAGAAACAGCGGGGACTAGGTAAGTAAGCTAAGTTGGATTGGGACTAAGCATGATGTTGACCAAGCCCCCAACAAACCCAACGGTAGATGCCGTTTACTTGGCTAAGCAATTCAAACGTCGTCATTCTCGGCGTTAACGTTAGAAGCAGCCTCTTGATGCGTCATGCGAAGTGTCCCCTACCGGCATTTGTACAGATAGAAAGCACCGGTGTAGACAACATTGAGCATCGTTGGATCTCGGACTGACGGACATGTGTCACGTCATCAACACTCCGGCAAATACCCAACAAACGCCGTCCTGAATCGAGCTTGATTGATACGTGTAGATAAGGATCTGAAGACAAGAATGCCTTATGGCCAACATGTGATTCTCAACTCATTTCATAGACGGCTGCCTAGAGTAAGTTACCATTCACCAGAACTCATGAGGAGCGATCGGTCCACATGCATCGTTTATCATCCTCGAGGCGTGCGTCTCGACCCTTGATTCGTTCGACCACAACTCAGGCGCCGGTTTATAGAAATAAGTCTGCCGAGGCAATTGGTGTGGGCAGCTTAAGTTGCTGAGGAGACATGGGGAGGACTCCCAGGGGGCCGATAAGACAATTGACAGATGAAAACAGTGGGCAACGTATCCTTGCTGTGCTATAGTGTTTCGAATATGACACGCCATGCCCATACATGCCCCAACATATTCGGCAATCAACAATAGTCCCATCCACATGAACACTGAGCGAATACAATGCAGTAACGCGCTCAGACCTCCTTGGTAGTGATGTTGCCGTCCTCGCTCCTGCCGCCTGACTCGATACCATCGTCTTTACCGGTTCGTGATGAATCGTGATGTTTCTCGATCCGGGCCCATTCAGCTCTATCCTTCGCTACATCGGTCTCATCCGCTGTGATGCCTGCCGTCTCATCTTCAATCTCTTCCTTCAAGAACAGGTTTAGAAAGATGGCCAGGAATGCCGCCACTGCGAAGCCAGTCTCCATCACGAGAACGATGGCGTCGAGGAAGCCTTCCAACGCACGGTTACTGCCCGAGTATGTGAACACGTAGTTAAACCAATCTGGAACAAGCACGGCTCCCAGGCCAAGTGTGAGAGCGGCTGTTAGAATGATTCTGTTCCGCCTCGTAAAGGGCACAGTGGAGATGATACGTATGCCAGAAACGGCAACGGCGGAAAACAAGAATGTGGTCATGCCTCCCAACACTGAGCTCGGGATCGCTACAAGAGCCGCCGCAAACTTGGAAAAGATGCCCATAACAACCAGGAAGAAGCAGCATGCATATCCCGCCTTGCGGTTAGCACACCTTGTCAATGCAATTACGCCATTGTTCTGAGCGAACACTGAAACAGGCGTGGTGGTACAAAGCCCTGCCAAGAGTCCATTGACACCATCAGCAAGTACGCCGCCCTGGATACGAGAATCGAAGAGTCGACCTTCAACCTCAAGGCGAGAGACATCGCAGGTGGCTGTAATGTCACCGATAGCTTCCATCATCAGTACGATGTAGACGGCGAGCAATGGTAGCACTAGTGGCCCATAGACGGTGAGTTTGAATGTTCGGACCCAGATGAAAGAAGCTGCCGGTGCGCTATCGATACCCGAGCTATCGAAGTAGCCCGTTGCGCCGGCGATGATGCATCCTGTTAACAGACCAAGAACGACTGAAGTGGACTTCATGATAGGTGAGCCGTAACGTTCGCATAGAATGATGGTGATGAAGACGGAAAACCCTAGCCCTATGTACTCCGCACTACCCCATGGAAGGGCATGGGGAGCGGCGTTGCTGGGGCAAAGCATGAAGTTGCCACTTGTTGGACGTGTGCGGCACGTGCCATTTCCGCCCGCCCAATTCTGAAAGCCGGACTTGATGAGATAGACTCCGATCAGGGCAACTGTCGGACCGGTAACGAGTGGGGGAAAGAATTTCTTAAGGTATTTTGGGGACGTGAAAGATAGTCCAATCTCAAGAAGCGAACACACTGCAGCCGTACCCAGGATGGCACCATAGCCATCAGGGCAAGGAAGCCTAGTACCGTCCGCCGCGGTAGGGCAGAAGCCTGTAGCGTACATTTGAGAAAAGGCCCCTGTAGCCACAGGAATGATGCTAAAGCTGGTACCCACGACCGAGATCAAACCAGTACCAATGTAATATGGACTTTTGTAGATGTGAAACCTGCTGATCTGGATGGTTGAAAGAATACCGCAGACGATCAAGGAGGTTGACACCAGATATTGCGCAGTATCTGCACCCAGATTGGCACCTCCCTGCCCTGCGATGATGATAGGGGGCGTGATGACGCCAGCCAACATTGCCAGAGCATGTTGAAACCCTAACAGAAGGGCCAGGAGTACTGGCATTCTATCTTCCAACCCGAAAAAGGGTGCTGCTTTGCGTGACCTTCGCATGAAGGGGAGATTTGGCCTAAAGAGGAATCCATAGTCGTAATCGCCGATGAGACCCTCCCTAGGCATTGTTAATTTACAAAACATCAGAGATGTAAGGCATACCTACGTACCTCGTAGTGAAGGCCCTCGTGAACCTTCGCACCCTGTCTCCAAAGGAGCGCTTAGGGCTGGTAGTAGGGCCAATTCGATCCGGTGAATCGTCCATCTCCACCTCAGTTCCTTGTACCAAGGTTTGTGGTTTCGAGAAGCTGGTATAAAACTTTACGAATTATCAAGGGCGTCCTGTCAATGATCCAGTGGCCAGTGGGGATGAAGCTCCTAGACACGGTTCAAGCCTCTATCATCCGGCGAAAAGTGAACTGTATATTATAAGGACACAGTCTTGTTAACATCTCCGATGTGCAGAAGGCATTGAGCATTTGTTAGGATATCTCTTCAAGATAACACTTAACGGTGGCTTCGATTGGCGTGATGATCGGCTGCAGGCCACGGGACACGATAACGACGATCCTTATGAGAAACTTGACATGAAAAATCTTTGCAAGTAAACATCAATTTGTGCAAGCTACGGCATATAGACTGTTGCAATGACCCGAGAAAGGTACTCGGGTTGCTAGATCATCACGGTCAATGTTGACCTCATACTTGGAGATGTGGTTCAATAGTACACCAGGTCTGGCCTGGTCTCTTCTTCCCCAGGACACTGCCAATGCATCGGCGGGGTTGCCACACATCGTTTAAGGTATTGATGTAGCCAATAGAAGCAGGCATTGCTTGCTCCGAGTGGACATAATCTCTCCGTGAGAACAGATACGGTAAGTTGAGATTGCCCCACGATTATGCAAGATGGTGATAAGGATAAGGTAAGTGAAGTTCCGTACCCAGGTTGTTATTGGTCTTTGGTGCGGTTGACTAAGTTTAATTCGTGTGAGCCCAGATTCAAGGGAACACGATAGGAATAGGTGGGATTGGTCCGCATTCTCTGTACTCGTGACTCAACTCGACGATGGACTCTCCACACTGTAAGGTAAGTAAGGCCGTAGTTAGCCCGGGCACAGGGTTTGACCACAATGATCGGAATGTGGTGGGGTGCGTGTCAAGCTTGGGGATGGATTGTTGAACAGGAGCACTTGATGATCGTGGGCGCAGGCCTTTAGTCACGCACGTATGATATTATAGTTATGGGATCAAGCCCGACATTTTCCCATGAGATTTGCTACCTTAATGGAAAAGGATAATGCCATTCAACTAGGCCAACTCTCGCAGCCACTTGTGCTTTCGGCATGTCTAGGGGATTCGAACATCAGGTGACATGATCCCCGGTTATATCATTGTCCGCTTGGTTCAATTGTCCCCTACTGTTTGATGTAGTAGTGTTCGCCCGTCTCTAATACCTCGACGGCATCGCCAACCTTGATCGTACCGTCCTTTGACGCCGGAACCATTTGCATCCCAAGGCACGCCTTCGTCGGGGCGCCTTTGTCAACACATCGAAAACCCCTCAAAGTCTTGTCTGGTTCGGCAGGATGCTTCTCACCCGAGATCTGATCGACATTTGGAAGTTGGCACCGTGAAGTCCTGCAGGATACATGATATTCGTGTTCCCCTATGCGGATTTTTTTCCAAGTGTCCTCCATGTAAGCGTTTGGTCCGGCGATGATGAAGTTGGGCCGGAACCTCAAAGCGGTCAGCTTCGGTGCAGCTTTTGGTAACTTTCTAGATACATCTTGCACGCTTGCTAGATTGAGCAGATGTAAAGGATATGCGTCCGCGAACCCTGTGATGGGTTGATACCCGAGCTGCTCCTTCCGCGGTGCGCATCGAAAGACCTCCCGCTCATTGCTATGAAGAACCCTAAAAAGAGTGATTGGGTTGTGGACACCCAAGAAGTACTTCAGCTCTGGCGGCACATGAACTCCCATGTTGAGTGCAAAAGGTGAGTCCTTCCATATGATCATCTTCTCCGTGGTGTATCCGGTCTTCTTGATCTGCTCTGGCGTCGGGTTCAGTGGAACGCTGAAAGACTTTTCCGATACATTCCATCGCAAGGCCGCGGTGAAGCCAGCCAAAGCACCCTTCCACCCATCCTCCTGATACGGGTAATGAATCACCAGAACACCACCGCTCTGCACCTCCGGGTGATTGAGGGAATAGTCTGCGGATGTCGGGTCTGGGATCCAGACCTCAGTCCTGACTCCGGCAAGTAGTGGGAATTCCCTCTGAGTAATCATCTTCCACCTGTGTGCAGCACTTTCCGACCGCGGGGTAGTCTCCGAAGCCGGATACGGGCTGAGAAGCTGCGCAAAGGAAAATTGTCGGTCATGTTCCATGCCAGTGCTCAGAACTCTGCCCCTGTTAAGTTCTATTCCTCTGCAACTCTTGACTGGGTAAATCCACAAACTCTTGATTCGCCAGCGCTCCTTGCCATCAATTTCCTTGCCAGGCTCTCGTGCTTCTGCATACTTCGGATCGAACTCATCTGCGAGATTGCTCTCGACTCTCAAGCCTAGCTTCCGGCAACCCTTTGGCTTCGAACGTGCGACCCGCCAATTCGAGATGTCAAAAAGAACAAGCGCGATGATAGGACCAAGACACAAACTTAAGACAATGAGCAGATAAGTTCCAACTGATAGCTCCAAACGGGGTAGGAAACTCGTTCTTGGGAATAACATCTTTGATCATTGATATGGTATGAGTACGGAATGATAATGTTGCACGAACGTTCTGCCAGCAGAGAGATCCAATATATACCCGCCAAAGAAGGCCGTAACACTATGTCTTCACTTACATGAAGGTTATCAATTGACACTATATTCTGTGTTAATCCGCAGACCGCTCTGCTTGCAAAGGATGAAATTATTTTTCTTTGGAGTTCCGGCTCAGCTAAGCAGGCAGTGACTGACCTTACGGTAAGTTAAGGTTATTCCCAATTCAAATCGATTGTCGACACTGCGGAAGAGTGGCACTCCTTCTCATCGAAGGATGTGGAGACGTGTGTTAAGTAATTTCATCGCCAAATGTCACAATGGATCATCAAGATGTATCCAATTTCTCCTCTTCATCACCACGTATGTCACGGCACAATCACTATAAGCAAGATACTAAGACCTTCAAGATCGACTTCCAACAGTCTCCGCCTCGCAAGCTCTACAAGCACTGACGTCTTCCCTTTGCAGGCCCATTTCTACGGGTCTTGACCAACTTGATGCTATACTACAGGGCGAGAGCCAACTCGGGCCCGATCAGCACGTCTCTTCCGGAGGCATCTCAAAGGGCCAGCTGACAGAACTATATGGACCTCCTGGTGTAGGTAAAACGGCTTTCGCGTAGGTTTTGCGCCCTATCTTTCTATCTACTTCTGGATTCCCGTGGTGACAGCCGTTCGGATTGACAAGACCTGTTGTCCTCCAGCCCTACTGCAATCCTGCCTTTTGCCCTATTCTCAAGCGGGTCTTGGTCTTTGCAAGGGTTTACTTTGTGCCTACTAAGTGTAGTCAAGTTCGCTGTCAATCCCATGATATATTCTGATGCAAGTTCGGTACAGTTTGCAGCTTTGCTCCAACTCCCTCCGTTCCGGAGATCAAGTGTTGTGGATAGGTTAGTGACTACATGGGGCAAGGAGGACACTTTCCAAAGCATCTGCTTTCCAGGTATTTGCTAACCCCGACACACATAGATTGCTCGTATTCCCTAGTCGGATCCCGCGTTGAGGACATTCTATCCCTATATCCCCAGGGGACGCCAGGCGCTGTCGGATTGGCGGTAGATGAAGATCTGCTTGATAAACTCCACTGCTTCGTTGCTCCTACCCTTTCACATCTACTTGCTCTACTGCTTCATCCATCTGAAGACTTTCCGCCGAACAAGACAGGCCTCATTGTCGTGGATTCGATATCGACACTGTTTGCAACAGCTTTCCCAAAAGTGACAGATCCTATCGACGGGAAGCAACCAACGGGGAAGACGAAGGATATTCTTCAGTGGGCAGCCAGCAGAAAATGGTCAATTATGGGTGACTTCGTATCGAAATTGGGCAAGCTTGCAATCACACGAAACATAGCGGTTTTGATGACCAGTCAGACTATGACAAAGGTGCGAGCAGAGACGGACATCTTGCTGCGTCCAGCAGCTCATGGAAAGAGTTGGGATGCTGGCATAGCAACTCGCATAGTTCTGTTCAGGGATTGGCCATGTCCGGGCAGTAGTGAAGACGAAGAGGTAGGGAAGTTCCGAGTAGTAAGATATGCGGGAGTTCAGAAGGCTGGGGGAACCTCTCACGGTGACGACGGAGGTGTTGGTAAGGTCATAGCCTTTACTATCACTAATGTAAGTTATGGAAGGCTATATATTCCAGGGAAAATATGCTAATTACACCAGAATGGTTTGCAAGAAGTGAGGTCTGTGGCTGTAGGACCGGCGATGGGATCTCTACCAATATTACCTGGGCCTTCACTTAAAAGGAAACGCGTAGAGATCGCTGACAGTCAATCTGAGGATGAGGAGCTCGGCTCGGATGACGATTTCGCATGGCCGAGCGACAACGATCTGACCTCAGATGGCCCTGTCGAACTTGGGGACAACCCTTCTATCGGCGAAGATGGCCCTGCAGATGGCGATACCTAAGCCTTCAGCTAGACCTCCGTCAAGCTGCTCGGCCGATGCAGTGGTCGGTAACACTCAGATTGGCAGACGACGAGATTGTCAAGTCAACACGGCTCAGAAGGCCCATGGTGAGGTGAAAACTTCTAGAAGTTTTGTTCCGTCATATGGGTATGGGGAAATTGGGCTCGGACCCGGACTAAAACAGAGCCGCCAGTATCAAACAATCTCCGCCCGCCAAAAGTCTCTGATTGCTGTGATGGTCAGCGCGCCATGTCACACCGCCTCATCCTGCGCTTCGAACGCTTTGCTTCGCCGACTGTTGCAGACAAAGATTCTGGTTTGTCATGAGGCTGTCCTACAGAAAAGTAAGACTTACACGTTCCAGAAAGAATAGATTGTACAGCTCAACTGTCTGGCGCGGGTGTTTCCCAACCTGCCTGAACTACTATGGTGCCGACGAGAAAGTGTTGGGGGCATCCAGTGGGGGTTCGCAATAGACTGCGACTCCGAAGTTGTCCCACCGACATCGCGCAGGGGCCCGTCCAGTCAACCAATTCGAGTTTATTGCATCTTACGTATTTCGTTCTCATTCCTGTCGATATCCGCAGCTAAAAGAACAGGATGAGGCAGGTACTCCTACACGTACTCATACATTACCCTTTGAGTGACTCAGATCAGATACGATCCAACGATCTTCGTTCAACCTCATCGATACATTCGTGCTTGGGACAGCGCTATGAATATACAGCCGCCTTACCACAAGGCGAACCCTGCTCAACAGAAACAGTACCGCACGCTACGTCTAACTTCTTATCTCCTTTCCCCACCGAACCCCGACAAGCGCATTAGCCTTTACAGTTAATCTGCAAACTTTCCCAGATATAGATCGACCGCATATTTTTAAGCATTGGCGACGCTTGCGCACGTGGAAGGAAGATCCCCCGCCTCTCGGTCTGTGCCGGCGGCTGTCGGCTGGACACCGACTGGTCGCATTCCAGACTTTTATACTGCCTTCCTTCATCGTTCTATCAGATCTCCGATCGTTGTTAGCGTCATTGGTTTCACTGTTGTGGCCTGTTTCTTGCCAGGTCGTGTGACAGTGGTATGCCTGAAAAACTTACTCCTTTGAAGCGGGAAACCTTGGGACACGAAAATGAGCGTCCAGCCCAGCCTCACTTCTCGCCATGAGGTGCCCGAGCCCTGATGATGTGCATGAGTCTGAGTTTAGCAGTTCGCCATGACGAATAAAGCTCTGGGGTTACAGTAAAACCTCCAAGCTGGCTTATCCATCTCCGCGGAAATGGTCTCATTGTAATGCCCTGATCCGGTATCAATGTTGCTAAAGTATGCTTCACTGCACGTCTCGATTGGGAGTATTGCCCCCCCCCAGTACTTCGCCAGCGCTTAAGGCAAGCCCAGAAACTCTTTCAGCGTACCAGAGCTCAAATATGCATAATCAATTAGCCATCGACGCAAGGGGACAGAGAAGTCGAAGTACGGTTGATTGAGATCAATGGTCCAAAACAAATGAATCCCAGTATTCCTTCTGACAACACACAGATTGAGGGGTATCGTCATGGAAGGGTACACCCGTAGAAAAGTCAAGGTACCACTTGAGGTGCACTTTTTGCGAAAAGAGATCAAATATATCTAGTGAGTAATGCAATCCGTAACCTCAAAAAGCCAACTTTGTTTGAAAAACTCTTAGATTTATAATGGGTATTCAGCATCAGATTGTGGTGGAACAGAGTAGAGTTTTCATTACTTGAGTGAGACATCCACGAACAACCAAAGAAAACTTACTTGCTCCTCGACATCCAACCACGCCAGATCAGATTGCAAAACTTCCGTAGGGTACTATATATTCACAGTGACCAGATTGTTGATTCGACGCAGCCACGACAAGCCCAATCCTCTGAGTAATTTGCTCAACAGGAAGCTCCTCAGCCAGGTCATCATCGCCCGTCTCCTCAAAGCCCTAATCGTAACCTTTCTTGAGAACTCCGACAAAACGACATTTCCACCTCTGTACTCGCACTGCCAACTGGGCCTTCCAGACGGTATCATCTCGAGGTAAGCGAGGGCTACTCGACATTGGGGAACCTAGGGTTATAGGTTAGATCCAGGGCTTCGGACTGCGCCGTATATCGTAAGATACAACTTTACAGAATACAAGACATCGACCCAAGAGGTTAAGCAGATTTGTTCATGTACTTCTCACTTGGCAACGTCGTAAGGCTGTGAAGTGCGGAGGTTAACACGCTCCTACGTCACAGGCACGCCACCTCATGTGGCACCGGGATTATATGTATAAATCCTGGAAATTCTCGAGATGCCATTGTCGGAACAATCCCAAGACACAACTGGCAGAGCATTGTCATGTTCAAAAATGCTGCCTTGTATGCAGCCTAGCTAGTTCGTGGCAGCTTCAGGACCGCTCAGCGCGAGTGTTGCCTGAAGCAGTCAACACTAAAACACTGCACAGCCTTGCCTGAAGTCCTCGATAAATACTCTCCACTCCCCGCTACGCCTCCAATCTGCTCTTCTCTGGTATTTCTTGCGGGCTTCTTTCGATATGCGAGATCGGGTGGTAGAGCCATGCCTTGCCATCATTCTCTGTCCATGCATTGTGGTTATTGGTGTAGTGTCCCTTATAGGTCACAACATACGTTCAAATAGGGCCTACAAAAACACACGGCCTGTCCCACCGAAGCCGCTGCCTCGCAAACGCAGAGCGCTCTCCCAGAGTCTGTTTGACTGGACCGCTAGTCCAAAATGTCATTTATTGAATCGACTTCCGCCGGAGATCCGTCTGGAGATCTACAAGTATGTGTTGGGAGGAAATGTCCTGCATCTTGTTCAAGGGAAGAGGAGAATATCCCATGTCCGGTGTCGTGCGTCATCAGAGACAGACTTTGTTCGGAGCTGTCGACCCGCGGCAGCAAACACGGGCAGCGAACTACTCCCTGGATCAACCTCCAACGCCAACCTTGCCCTGCTCCGGACTTGTCGGCGGGTATATCAGGAGGCTATAGATGTGCTTTACGCATCTAACACCTTTGACGTGGATGACCCTAGAACGCTGCTTTATCTCGCCCAAACCATCCGACCACAACGGCTTGCCTCAATCACAAAACTGCACATCTACTGCCCGATACAATGCGTGTTTTGGTTCCCTCATGACCAAAACGTGTCTCTTTGGGAACCGCCTTACGACGTAACGACTTGGGAGCTCTTTTGGCACGTCATCGCGGCGCGAATGCCTCGACTCGCAGAATTAAGCATCTGCTTAGGAGTAGGGTATAGTTTTCCGCCGTTAGAAGTGAGCGACATCTGGGTCAGGCCTCTACTTGCTGTCCGCGGTTTGAAGAAGTTCGACTTTGACGTTGTCTACAATTATGATCGTAATGCAGACGTATCAAGTCTGAAGGTTGCCCCGTTCAGGCAATGCCTCCGGGATGTTGTATGTGCGGAGAAAGTGGATTCTGCACCCCTAGCGGACTTCTCAATCCAGTTTCGAAAGGGGTTCAAGGGGTGGATCGGAAAACATATGGGCTCCTCTACGGCGAAAACATGACTATTTGTCTTCATGCGGTCAGCTTGCCATCTTCAAAGCATACCCACCTCATGGATTCAAGTGCCATCATGGAGAGTGAATCACACTGAAACGCAGTACAAAAGTTCCGACTTGGCTGCTTGGTCTGTAAACTTCGTGATAGACCCGATCAATCCTTGAAACAAATGTCAACAAAAACGTGGAATGCAGACCCATTTTTCGTACTGCGTAGGGCAGCAGAAAGTTAGTTTTACCATCCGATGGCCCTTTTGAGCTACCACGGTCTGCAGGCTTCACTACCTTTTCTTCGAAAAACAACTTGAAAGGACCCCCATGTGAATGCGCTCGGATCGCTCATCTCAGATGCGGGTTTTATCACCCCCAAGAAGCATGCGGTATAGATTGACAACTCCAAGCCTCTACTATTCAATCCACTATGACCCATGTCTGGACCCTACAAATAAGCCCTTTTTGAACCCTTTTTGAACCCTTTTTGATGAGCCTTCACTACAGCACCAATCGAAGTGAAAACATTCACGATGCTTTCTTGCATGCATGCATTAGATTTGGTGATCAATCTGGGAAGCTGGAGAATCCTTCAACTACGATTTCCCAGGAATCAGTAATGTGTCCGGCTGGGAAAGCTTAGGCGCTTATCCAGTATGTGTGACCCGCAAGTTGACGTATGAAGCGTGGCACGTAGGGACACATAAACTATAACTCGAGAAGTCCAGGGTACCTGGAAAAGGGCTAGCCAGCAGCCCAGGCTGAAGTATCGGGTACAGAAGATCAACCTTCTCGCCCGTACGAAGCAATGCATACGGTAAAGTTAAGGTACCTAGGTTTAAAAAGACCCAGACTCAGTGTCATCAGGCATAAGCATTCATTACAGTCATTCGAGATACGAGCAGAAAGAGGCACGTGAAGAGGCTATTGATAGCTCAGCGCCCCATCCCTACCTACCTTACCCTACCTGTAACTTACTGCTCTTTCGTGGGATTACCCCGAGATCGTCTTTCGGCACGACGGGAACAGCAGTTCGCTCCCTGTCAGAAGCCGGTTCCGCGATCTGATGAGCGTCGATCATTTCCCCACTCTCATGAAGCAATAAAAATTACCGGAAAACCTCAGGTATGCAAAGGATGGGTCCAGCTATGCAATACTCGTCTCAGTCGTTTGTCGCGGAAAGATGAATGTCAAACTTGACCTTGACCTGGGTCGTGTGGGTTCACAATCTCGCCAACGATGAAATATACAGGGTACTAGATACGTCGGACCCCTTTGCAGTCTCTCGTTCTTCGGCATACCCGGGCCACTGCCTGAAGTTCCCGAGTCAGGCCCAAACTACGAGGCGAGAGTGCCTCAGTCGAGACAGCTAGATCTTCTCAACTATGTTTTCTTTGTACAGTACAGTAGGTTTTGACAAATGTACGTTCTTCGAACTTACGATTATTGCATGTTTGGTCGATTTTCCATGACATTAGTTTTTGATCTGACGGGTTTTGCTTTTCTTTGCGGAGAAGGAATTACCGTTCCTACTCCGCGATAGCCACGACTTTTGTTTTTGTGACCTATGGTGTCTCATTAACCTCACACGAGGTTTGGATGGCGCCGTCTTTCAGGGCGTAATCTTACCCCACAGCACGCTTATCGCTTCGAGAAGGATATGGACCCGCCCGCCGCGCCCCCACGCGGCTGAGAATACGTCAGCAAGAGTTGCCCCTTATGCTTTGGAGGGCCACATCTTCCCCTTGCTGATCCGGACTAGGTACTTGATGTTGAGCCCAAGAGGTGCCCACGAAAAGGAATCATACACGAACGTGTTCATTACTGAATGGCCTCAATCACTCATTAGGCTACTCCTCAGAGGACATATGCAACCATGGTTGCCTTCTATCTATCTAAGGATGGCCCGAGAATTGGTCTCGAACCGCAATGGCAGTGTGGACAGGATGTCTCATCATCGTGGCAGCAGCTGCTAATGACTGGCTTTGATAAGTTCGAGCGTGCTTTGCTCACCATCCCAACGCAACGGGACACCCTTTACCGAATCAACTACCTTAGAGTGCGCGCCCGCAGGTATCGGTACCTTCACCGTACCGGTACCGCACTTGGGGTTCAGTACAGTGGCACGGCTTTGGATCCGACCCCACGCCAGTCAGAACATCTGTAATTCTAGCCGCATCCGCCAACTGCATCTGCAACCTATACCTTGGCGCTGCAGCTAGTACCCTAAGGTACCGTACTGCTGCACTGCATACCTTACCTTACTGCACTTCGGCTTCCGACGTATGGAGAAACCCTGTCGACCCCCAAGTGTTTGCCATACCGTAAGGTCTGAGGTAAGAGTCGGTGTAATCAGCACCACTCAGCCCATAGGCAGACTGACTGGCTGACTCGCTGGTTGTCCACCACAACCGAGAGACGTGACAGGATGTGATAACTGAGCAAGATCTCCGCTGAGATCCTCGATTTTCTCCCCGCAAAATATAGCTGAGTGCGGAATTGAGGATGCCGGACTTGGGGAGTCTGGGGAAAACAAGGGCGAGTCCGGAAGGGGCAAAGGGAGAGGGTGGAGGGAATGCCCTACGCTTTATCTTGCTCCGGACTGACTTGTTGGACGGTGTCCCCCAAATAGATCGTCCCCACACCGCCCACCACGTCCACGCGGGCTGCCGTGGCTGATGCGCCCCCGATGAATTATTGTTATCGTTGATGTTAAGTTATTATAAAATTATAATTCAAACCCCCTCCATAGTCATTCGTCAATCTCATCATTCGCTACCTTGGAGGACAGCAATCATCGCACATTATTTGACGCTCAGGTCTCAGTAATTCTTACGTACCTTGTCCCCCATGCGAACGAATTGCGAAGGTGTGCTTGACACTTGGGGTCACACGAGGTTGCCTTGACGCTGGGTGACATGTTGGGAAGCAGACAATGTGAGACCGGGGGTCCCCCAATCTTTTTTCGAAACGAGCCAAAAACAAGGCTGGAGTCCATT
>QQTW01000700.1_pt1 | contig 21706 bp, 14 predicted proteins | sample 1904831 | NCBI WGS metagenome assembly QQTW01 (sample SAMN09435610, study PRJNA476489) | Subsurface metagenome, whole genome shotgun sequencing project. | reverse complement strand
TCTCCCAAATGGTAGTTTTTTGTGGTCAACTGAATCTTGATAATTTTTAGGAAAATAGCGCGTATCATACGCACCTTGTTTATTTGTACCTTCAGTTGTACCTAACTTAGATTGCCCCGTACAGGGTTTTCCATAATGATACCAATTAGCCATACGAGCTAGATCGTACCAAGAAATATATACCACAGGCTTTTTGCCATAGTTGGGTTTTGAGCAGTATGTAAAAGAACCTTCTCGCTCAATTCTGTCAATCCCACCAAATAATCCCTGGGTCATACTAGGGCTATATAGTGAATAGGGATCTTTGAATTTGGCGATCGCATTTAAGAATTCTGCGTATTCATCGTTAGTTATCTCATATTTGCCAATCTCGTAAATGTAGGGAACGTAGCCAAAACCATAAATTGGATCGTTTTGATTCCCTGGATCGCTTATAACTAAAAATTCCATTTTTACAGCGCAGTTAAAAAACTGTGACAATTTAATATATTTAGAACAGTTTTTGCAAATCTATAAGCAGATATCAAATAAACTTACGAGCTAGAGTGACTTTTAGCTACTCTAAATCCAAAAATATACAACTTGTGATCGCTATATTCAGAATCAATATTCAGGCGCGAGAGGGCGTGATCGAAGTTTGTTGCACCTCCACCTCTAACCCATCGATGCTTTTTATTATTGCGTAAAGTTTCTACCCACTCCCATACATTACCGCCTTGATCTAAAGTTCCGTAATAACTTGTGGCGTTTCTATAACTACCAACGGGAGTTAAGTAAGGTGCGGGTGCAGCCCATTGGAAGTCATAATAATTAGCAGAAAAGCGATCGCCTGGAGGAGGTAAAGCGTGAGGTTTAGTATCGCTTTGCGTTGGGTATAACCAGTATCCTCCTATTCCATCTTTTAAAGGATCGAAATACGCGGCTTTATTCCATTCATCTAATGTAGGAATCCAGTATTTTGCTCCTGGATTATGCGTCTCAACTTTTTGAACATCGCGCCCAGCAGAAAATATAGAGGTATTATATGCTCCTATTTCAAAATTTCCTTCCGTTGTACCTAATACAGATTCTCCTGTTTCTGGTTCGCCAAAGTGCAACCAATTACAAAAACGTGCAGCATCAAACCAAGAAACATAAACTACAGGGAGATCGCGATATTCTGCTAATGGCTCATAAAAATAACCCTCGTCTTTTTTGATGCGTTCGATCCCGCCAAATAATCCATTCTCCATATTTATGTTGTATAAACCATAGGAATCGGAGTAAATAGCAGTAGCATTCAAAAATCTAGCATATTGAGCATTAGTAATCTGATGCTTGCCTATTTCAAAAATGTATTCTACCTTACCAGAATTAGTAATGGGGTCTGGAATGTTCCCAGGATTTTCAATCAGTACAAATTCCATATAAACATTTAATTAAATTTATGAGGTGCAAAGCTTGTTACAAACATCAATTATTTAGGATAATGAAGATTATAGTTAGTATCTACTATAATGTTAAAAAAATTCAAGTTTTTTAAGCTTGTTTTTATTTGACGATGAAGCTTAATATTTGTAATAGAAAAATTCCGCAATCCCGAATTTTTCTATGATTATCCCTTTGCAGCAACCCAAGCTTCTTGTTATCACCTTGTCCCCTTGTCTACTCCTCTTTCATCCTTTAGATCAGCAACGCCAAAAATTCTTATAGAATAACTGATAACAGTAAAAGCAGATTTTACCCTAGAAAAAATATCTATCTGACAAAGATACTCAAGTTTCTAAAATCATCAGGTTTGAGTTGAGAAAAAAATTAGGTCGTTATCGATTTACTTAAGTTGCTTACACTAAACTTCGTGGCTTCAGCCTGCCTAGCTCACCTAAGTTTAAAACCCGCAAGTCTTATAGCTAAAGTTGGTTTAAGCCAACTTTAAAAAAATTTAGACTTTTGAAAGAAGTCAACTTTTCTAGTAGGTTTCCTCGATTTATGAAGATAAAGAGAGGAGATAAAAATCACTCTCTTTATCTCTTTAGCCTCAACAATTACTGACAACCTAGTTGCTTTAAGCATCTCACCACGTATGTGTTAGCTCAACTAATCTGGATGATTTTGGCTACGGAGGGTACACCATTGCCATTTAAGATAAATAACATATAGTAACCTGGTGGACTCAAGTTGACTTTCGTCGGAGTCGTAACCAAAAGCCCCCCTGCGGCAGGAGTGAAACTCAAGCGGTTGATTCTCTGACCTGCATTAAACTGATGAGTCGTTGAGGAGAGCCGTATCCACGTTACTTTGGCGATACTTGCTGCATCCGGTGTTTGTACAGTAAATGTTTGACCATAACTGACATTTGTAGGGGCAGAAGTAATTACAGGGCGCGTACCCTTAAATAGATAAGGCGGCGAGTAGATTTCTGCATCGTAGTTACCTTGTTTGGTAAGGGGATCGTCTGCGGCACCATTTCCTATCGGTAGACCTCCACCGGCTAAAACTACGCGCCCATCTGGCAACAATACTGCCGTTGAGTGGTAGGTTCGCCGCTTTTGCATACTAGCAACGGTCGTCCACTGGGTTGTTTGCGGGTCCCATATCTCCGCAGCAAGTACAGCGTTGGTAGTATTGTTGAAACTGTCTGAGCTAGTACCACCGGTTACAAGGACTTTTTCATCCGGCAGCAGTGTAGCGTTATGGTGTCGCCGCGCAAACTGCATAGGAAATACAGGTATCCAATTATTAGACGTGAACAGTTCAACAACTTCAGAAGTTTTAGTCGGTGGGCCATATCTATCATTACTGCCACCAACAATTAATACCTTACCATCGCCATACATTACAGACGTTCCATAATAGCGGTTGCCGAATTTACTGTTGGAGATTGTAATCCATTTGCCAGTTCCCGTAGTATCTAGGGCGCGTGTGGTCTGAGTAGGTCCAGAGTTAAAAATCCTACCACTGGGAGCGACAAAGTTCCAAGCATAGGGGTTGACAGGTAGACCCAGCGCCGCACTACTTAGAGTTCTTAAACTCTGAGTGCCGCCAGCTTCCCAAACTTGAGAAATTTTGTTCAAAGCACTGCTAGTAATACTCCCGCCAACTATCACTCCTTCTCCATTTCCGTTATAAGTGACCGTAGGATACCAGCGACCTGAGTTCATTTTATTGGGGTATGAATTCCATCGGTTGGTAATGAAATCATAAACATTGATATCTCGCGAACCATCACCGGCTGTGCCAGTTGAGTGTCCTCCGGCTATCAATAATCTGCCACTGGGAGCAAAGTCGTGACCGCCACAAAAGATGTCAGTTAGTAGAGAGCCAGCTTGTCCAAACGACGGTGAATTGGTGAAGGTGTTTGTAGCTGGATTCCATAACGTATATTGTGGAGGGTTGCCTAACGCCAACTTGGGGCGAGTCCAAGCCAGTACATTACCATTAGGACCGACAGCCATATGAATCGCAACGAGCGGCCAGTCGAAAGGAGCTTGCCATTGTCCTGCTATTATTGGGTCAGATAATTGGGCTAATTTTGCACCTAAAGTTTTAGGTAAGGGTTTTGCGGCTAAAGCTTTAGGTAGGCGAAGTTGAGAAGTTAAAGTCTCCTGCCTGACTTTTGGGCAAGCGTATTCTTCCTCTGGAGCAGGGTTAGCGCAGATTTCTTCCCGAATTTGCTGGGTTCTAGCTTCGCGCTTTGCCAAGTCATCTTGCTTCTCCTTCTTTTTAGTTGAACTCAAATCATCTTGAGCAATTTGACCACTGAGGACGAGATTTGCGATCGCTTTGTCTTTTTGAACTTGCTTAAGTGTAATTAATCCTGCTTCTTCAAGTCCATGATCGCATTCTTTCTCAAGTTCTTTGTACTCATCTTTAAGCTTCTGTTTTATTTCGCGCTTGCTAGTGCCAGTCGCAACTATCTGGGCTTCTTCTTGCAAGACATCTATACAAACATCAACATTATGAGCTTTGAGCGGAAGTATAAAACAAAAATTCTCGAAGGCAATGATACTTGTTGCTATTAGCAAAAAACGATTAGCTTTACTGTTCATATCTATACCTTTTCTAAAGTTGTTTTAAAGTATTGTCGGATTTAACACAGTAGTAATCTGAATGTTTTTAGATTGAAACCAGCGATTGATTTTTGCAAAGTTAAACATTTACATACTTGACAAAAGCGTAACTAAGTAACAGAGTTACTCCTTTACCAGTTTGCTGAGAAAGACGTAAAGAACGGTCATTTTCTTAGGCTTATTTACTAGCTCTAGTAATATTTTTATCAGTAATTTGCCCCTCATAAAAACAATCTAATATGTCTTTACTCCAAGCTTTTTTGCTCTGATATCCTGTCAACCATTGCCATCAATTGCCAAAAGAATGTTTTAAAAATTACTCAGTATCTTCCTAGCTATTTATTTTTTATCAACTTAATAAAATCCTCTCCTAACAAATAGTAAAAAGCATTTAATTTACTCTACCTAATACTTCAAGAAGTAAAACAGTTTTCCAGAAATTTGAAATTTTCTTAATATAAGTTAAAGTTAATTTGTAAAAACAATAAACATTAGATTAAGGCTATTTAGCTACCCTTTAAACTAATGAAAAAAGAGAGGAAAGCTAATAAATGACACCTAGACCCAGATAGTAATTGACTATTCGCCACAATAGTTTCGTCAGTCCTCAATTCGTCCCAATCTGACAGTGGTTGGTAGTTTCTCCAATACCAACGCGACCGACAATTGGTCTTCTATACTCAGTTTATTCTGCTCCTGCGCTGTCCTTCACTTTCTAGATCGGGAGGCAATACCTAGATCCTTTGAGTAAAAGCGCCATTACTGACACCGTACAAGCGTTTGCATTCGCTATTTGATAGGTGTTGTAAATCAGTGTAAAACATGACACTTTCTCCCAAATTTCCTTTGTGCCATGTATCCAGTTGAACTTGCAATGCTCTAGGTGGAACTGGTACACTTGTCTAACATTCATACAGGACGTTCAATAGTTCATTGTTTGGAATCTAAATTAAGTTTAAATATTAGCGATCGCTCAACTGGTTTCTCTAGTCGTCTTCCAGGCTCGTTCCATACTTTAGTCTGATAAAATTGCACCGACTCAACTTCTTGGAGGCTAGAAGAACTACGGGTCATTACCTGCCAGAGGGCGTTGAGTTGCTGCTTTTGCTTAATTGGACTTTCTGTATTATTAAGAATTTTTCCAGTCAATCCAGCAAACTTGTGAAGTGCAAATTCTCCTTTGAGGTCTTTTTGCTCGAAAGGAACGGGTAAACCCGTTAAGCTTATAGGAACAACTTCAAGAATTGTTGTTTGAGGCCCTGAAAGAGACGAAAACCTGGGATAACAAGCAAAAGGCCAAGCATTAGTTATCTTAGCAAAACCAAACAAAATGTTGCCAAGTAACAATAAAAAACCAACTATCATAACTGGCTGTAAATAAGTTCGCGATTGATACTTGGGTTTTGAACTATTGCGAATTTCATTTTGAGGCAAACTACAAGTACGAGAATCCGCAACACTTCTATAAATGCCCTTGCCAATTTGCGGCACGGGCCACACATACAGCAAAGGTAAGATTAGCCAAAAAATTGGTATCCGCACGGCTAAAACACGATAGGCGTAAAAACCCTTCCAAGAGTCGGTTTTCCGAACTACGTGCATATCAGCTAATAGTGCTTGAGAATCTAACCAAAAAAGACTATGAGTAGCAATAGCTTGCTCATCCAATGCGTTAATAAATGTTAATCGCCCAAAAATATCAAATACTCTAAAAGTAGCTATTGTCCGCCGACAAAGCTTGCAATTCCCGTCGTAGAGGACATACATATCTTTTGGGAAAAGCCGATAGCCAATCCAATGAAAAATAGCATTCCAATCAAAAAATACTACATAACATTTTTGCAAAGATAAGAAGCTAATATTCATTACTAGACTAATCGAATTATGAAGTAGTAATCCCCCAATAGCTGCTATATATCGAGTTGCCGGCCAGATTATAAGTAAAATAAAAGTTATTTCAAATAGAATAGAGCCAAAAGCTGATAGCTTATACAAAACCGGGTAACGGTCTAATCTAAAAAAGGGCATCCAGCCATCTAGTTCTAGCCATTTTGCATATAGTTGATACTTCAGATTGTCACTAAACGCCCAATCAAAACCGGAATGCCATAATTTCCAAAATCCAGGAAAAAAGTAAAGAACACCTAATAAAAGCCACACAAAACGTAACGGTAGTGCATAAACTCTAGATAAACTAGGAGGTTCTACTTGACCTCGATCTGCCCGTTTCCAGGACATGAAAACAGCATCTAAAGACAAAACATCGGCACATCGACTAGCAGCTAAAATGGCAGCGAACCATAATATGTGATGGTAGTGGTCAACCTTACCATAAAACTGAGGAATACCAAGAACGTAAACACCAAGAATTACCGTTAGCCATGCTGAGGTACGGGTGAACAGTCCAATCATGGCTGTAAATGAACAAATTTTTAACAGCCAACCAGTTATCTGAGCAAACGTTGCATTAATTGGAATAAAAAATATTAACCATTCTGAACCCACAGGAGGAAACAAAAGTTCTTTAGGTAGTTGGCTAAACCATACAATTCTGGAAATGCTGAATTCTAATATTATGCCAAATAAGACAATACGAAATATAGCTAGGTTAATGGGATGTGTTGTGCCTGTGAAAAATTCTCTAATTGTTTTGAGAAAATAACGGCGGTTTTGCAATGCTAAAATTAATATTTGAATGCAAATACCAATAAAAATAACTCTTGAAACTCTAATTCGAGTTGCTAGATGGTTGGGTAGCAGGACATACATTAGCCAAATGGCTATAGACCATACAACAATAATTGATAAATGAATAAGTAGAGTTTGACGGTGTTTATAAAGCTTCTCCAACTGTGCTTCTAGAAAAAGTTTTGAAAACATAAGTTCCTACTTTCCTTATTAACTTTGCAATACTTACCTGAATAAAATAAATTAATTTACATGAGAAATGGTGTAAGTATAGAATAGTTTTTTTATATCAATTAGAGTAGTATGAAATTTGAGTGCTTGATTCTAGAAAAATTTATTTACCTGTAAGGCATTGGCTAAATACGCAAGCCTAAACCGCCGGAGGTACGCTTGAGTAAAAGTCTCATTCATACAATCGACCAACATAAACTGCAATTTTTCGATGGAATTGAAGTCGCTGTAGCTTATAAACTTTACTTTATTAAAATTTAAACCAGGCTTAGATTAACATTATTAACCGTAAAATATTAGTATAGGTCGATACATTCACCAAAAGGGAGAACTTTCAACACCGTACTCTTGGGTCGGTTGGAACGATACTACCTCAATTGCAATCTAACTACTGCTAAGATTAGTTCTCGCCTGTAGGGTTAGAAATTTGGATTGCCCCTCTCTTGTAGTTTGGATATGCCGCGATCGCTTTAGCGAAAACTGTAACGTCCTTTACGGCAGCAAAAACTATAATTAATAACACGGGCAACTTCTTTACTATCATTGGCTGATAAATGGACACGACTACTACAAAGCGACGCTACCATATCACTACTTTCGGCTGTCAAATGAATAAAGCCGACTCCGAGCGGATGGCTGGAATTTTAGAAAATATGGGTTTTGAGTGGTCAGAAGACCCGAACGATGCAGATTTAATTCTCTACAATACTTGTACCATTCGCGATAATGCCGAGCAAAAAGTTTACTCTTACTTAGGCAAGCAAGCCAAGCGCAAGCACCAGCAACCCAATTTAACTTTAATAGTTGCGGGCTGTGTCGCCCAGCAAGAAGGAGAAGCTTTGTTAAGGCGAGTCCCCGAACTCGATTTAGTTATGGGCCCGCAACACGCCAACCGTCTAGAAAACCTGTTACAACAGGTCTACAACGGCAATCAGGTAGTAGCTACGGAGTCCGTGCATATTGCTGAAGATATTACTACCCCCCGCCGCGATAGTAATGTTACAGCTTGGGTAAATGTAATTTATGGCTGTAACGAGCGCTGTACTTACTGCGTCGTCCCCAATGTACGCGGAATCGAACAATCGCGCACACCTGTTGCTATCCGCGCTGAAATCGAGCAATTGGCGCAGATGGGTTATAAGGAAATAACTTTACTCGGTCAAAATATTGATGCTTACGGTCGAGATTTACCCGGTACAACTCCTGAAGGCAGGCATCAGCATACTTTAACCGATTTACTTTACTTCGTCCACGACGTACCGGGAATTGAACGCTTGCGCTTTGCGACTAGCCACCCGCGTTATTTTACCGAACGCTTAATTAAAGCTTGCGCCGAACTGCCGAAGGTGTGCGAGTATTTTCATATTCCCTTTCAGTCGGGAGATAATGAAGTGTTAAAACGGATGTCGCGGGGATACACTCACCAAAAGTATCGGCGCATAATTGATACTATTCGTCGTTATATGCCCGATGCAGCAATTAGTGCCGATGCGATCGCCGGATTTCCTGGAGAAACGGAGGCACAATTTGAAAATACCCTCAAACTGATGAGCGATATTGTCTTCGATCATACTAATACCGCCGCTTATTCTCCTCGTCCCGGAACTCCGGCAGCGTTGTGGGATAATCAGTTAAGTGAAGAAGTAAAGAGCGATCGCTTACAACGGTTAAATCACCTGGTATCGGTGCAAGCAGAGATGCGAAATCAGCGTTACCTGCACCGAGTTGAAGAAGTATTAGTAGAAAACCAAAACCCCAAAACCCCAACTCAAGTAATGGGTAGAACTCGCGGTAATCGTTTGACGTTTTTTACAGGCGACATTAACCAGCTAAAAAGTAAACTCGTTCAGGTAAAAATTACTGAAACTCGTGCTTTTAGTTTAACGGGCGAACTTGTCGCCACTAGACAAGTAATTGCTGTGTAAATAATTTTGTTTTGAGCAAGGAGCAGCTTTTGTAGTTGCTCTTTGTCGTACCTAAGTAGCGATAAATATGTAATATAAAGCGATAAAATTTTTAGTTTGTATACATTCAAGCTAATATATAATCAGTATATTTACTTATAAGTTACTTAGTGATGACAGATTCTAGTATTAATTTACCTAGTAGTTCAATTATTGCCAAATTAGTACAGCGCGCTAAAGGTAGATCGATATTTGAATTAATCAATATAATTATTGCCAAGTTTATTTTACTTAAATATCGCCTGCAATATCCTCAAGCAACATTTGGAGTGGGAGTAAAAATCCGAGGCGCATTTTCAATCGAAGGTAAAGGAAAGGTAGTCATTGGCGATTACTCTTGTTTTACAGGTACTAAAAACTTGCCAAACAAAATTATTGTTAAAGATCCCTCCGCTTGGGTAGCAATTGGAAAACACTGTACGATCGCAGGTTCAATCGTAGCACTAGAAGGAAAAGGAGCGATAAAAATTGGTAATGATTGTTATTTTGCTAACTACTATGGCGCACCAAATATCATTACATCGCGGGGTAATTCTGGATTAATTAATATTGGCAATCAGTGCTACTTTAATGGCACGAATATACTATCAGAAAGCTGCGTAGAATTAGAAAAATTATGTATGGTAAGCGACGCTATAATTATGGATACTGACGCTCACAGTATAGAAATCGACCGTTGGAATCCAAAAGCGATCGCAAAAACTAAACCAATCTATATAAGCGAAAATGCTTGGATTGCCAGCAAAAGCGCCGTACTAAAAGGTGTAAGTATTGGTAAAAATTCTGTAATTGGATTAGGTACAATTGTCCGGCAATCAGTCCCAGAAAATGTAGTAGTTATCGGCAATCCTCAGCAAATTGTCAAGCATCTCGATCCTACCGTGTTACCTTATGAATTTCCCAAATAGGCTAATGCGTCCTTCGGTTGGAGACAGGGAGACAGGGGGCTATTTTATTAAAATATTATCCCCTTGGGTAGAAGTGCGACAAGTACCTATGGTAGGCTATGCCCATCGATAGGCGAAGGGTGATGTGAGGATGACAAAATTAAGAGTAGGGTTGCTGTTTGGCGGACGTTCGGGAGAACATGAAGTATCGATTCGTTCGGCGCAAGCGATCGCATTAGCTTTAAATTCTAGCCAAAACGCTGATAAATACGAGATTCTACCTTTTTACATTCTTAAAGACGGCAATTGGCTATCAGGACAATTGCCCCAAAACGTTCTTGAATCGGGCGTACCTCTACTCCAAGCCGCAGATACTACTACTAATTTAACAACAAAAGAGCAACTTAGCCCTTGGCAATCTTCTCAAGTAGGGGATATAGACGTATGGTTTCCCATACTGCACGGACCTAATGGCGAAGATGGTACAGTGCAGGGATTGTTGACCTTAATGCAAATTCCTTTTGTCGGATCGGGGGTACTGGGTTCGGCGCTAGGGATGGATAAAATTGCGATGAAAATGGCTTTTGCTCAAGTCGGATTAGCGCAAGTAGAATACATGGCAATTAACCGTTCTCAAATATGGTCAAATCCTTGCGTATTTCCACGATTGGGCGACGAAATCGAGCAAAAACTTGGATATCCTTGTTTTGTCAAGCCAGCTAACTTAGGATCTTCCGTAGGTATTACCAAAGTGCGATCGCGCAACGAACTAGAAAAAGCTTTAGACCATGCGGCTAGTTTAGATCGGCGAGTTATTGTAGAGGCGGCAGTAGTTGGACGAGAATTAGAATGTGCGGTACTCGGAAACGATTTTCCCCAAGCTTCCGTAGTGGGCGAAATTACTTACAGTAGTGACTTTTATGACTACGAAACCAAGTACAGTCAAGGTAAAGCTGATTGGACTATCCCCGCAAATATCCCGGCAGAAATTGCCCAAAAAATTCAACAAATGTCTCTGCAAGCTTTTATGGCAATCGATGCGGCGGGACTCGCACGAGTAGACTTTTTCTATGTAGAAGCCACTGGAGACGTATTGATTAATGAAATCAACACCTTACCAGGGTTTACAGCTACAAGTATGTTTCCTCAAATGTGGGAAAAAAGCGGCGTTTCCTTTCCCCAATTAGTAGACAAGTTGATTCAACTAGCTTTAGAGCGAAGCAAATAGTACCGCTATTGTAAAATTTTTAAGTAGCTGTAGTAGTTGAGGATCGCTATGAAGAACCATGCAAATACCAAAGAGCGATCGCCCATAACCGAGTCCACCCCCACCAGTCGCCGTCCTCAGCCACTATTGGTAGCATATCCTTGGTTGATAGTTGTTGGCTTTGGCTTGCTATCAATGGCGATCGCTACAGTAGCTATTTTCAGCTTAACGAGTATCGGGCGCGTAGAAAAAGATCCCGCTAAACAAACAACTATAGCTAACCAAACCCAAAATCCTCCTGCCAATAGACGGCGCGATGTATCGATAAATTGGTGGGTGATAGTTGGTTTATTAGGTGCTGGTGCAGCAAGTGTTATCGCAGTATATAAATGGCAGCATTTGTCAAGTCCTAAGCGCGGACTCACGCGCCGCCAGCAACGCAAATTACGCCAACAAAGTAAAGGGGCTAATCTGCCCATTGAAACAGAAATAGCGGCAGAAAATGATTCCTCAAATCCTAAAAACTTTAAACCTACCCCAGAATTAATCGAAGACGCACAGTTAATAGAACCTGTACTCATGGATGTGACACCAACTATCGCCGTCCTATCACCAGAAGCCGAGGGCAACAGCGATTTAAACGGACAATCTTTGGCAGAAATGATGGATATTCGCAAACATCTATCCTTGGCAGAAATTTTGCAAGACTTCAAACGTCCCGATTAAACTTCTGCGTGACTTACCTCTTGAAACTGAAGGATATCTTGGCGGGGATCTACATAGGCAGCTTTGAGCAATACTTGCTCTCCTAAAGCAACATCGCGTTTAAAAGGCATAGGCAACTGCAACCCCAAGTCTTCAATCAATATCAAAGCTAAACCCGTATCTTCACGCAGCCACATTAGAACTAATGCCTGCCATACTTCTTCCGGGTGGCGGCGGAGGTACTCTAAACCCCAATAACGATTAGTTTGACGTTCTACTAAAACTACTTCTTGAGTAACGCTAAACACGCTTAACATCACTTCTTTAAGCTGTTCGGCAGAAAAAGGCACTTCTTCACCCCGTAAGTGAGCTTTGAGTTGAAAATGAGTAAGTAAATCGCTATAACGACGGATGGGAGAAGTTGCTTGAGTATAAGTTTGCAATCCCAAGCCCGCATGACGAGTAGGAGTAATACTCATCTCGCTTTTAGGCATACAACGGCGCATTCCGCAGGCGCGGACGGGTCCTGCGGGTAATTGAATTAATTCCTCCGGGGAGGGCAATTCTGGTTGCGGCTGACCGCGAAAAGGTAAGGCTATATTGTGGGTTTGACCGTAGCGTCCGGCGACTTCCCCAGCTAAAATCATCATCTCTGCTACTAGCTGCCTAGAAGTCGAATCTTCCAAAACATTGATGGTAATTTCATCGCCTTTAACCTTAATACTTGCTTCGGGTAAGTGGATGCTAATTGCTCCTTGAGAATGCCGCCAAGTTTTACGCAATTGCGCCAATGAAGCGATTTCAGCAATTTCTGGTTCGGCTTGTACCCCCAACTGCAACATCTCATCGACATCTTCATAGGTGAGGCGATAGGTAGGCTTAATTAAACTTGCATGAATGCTATAACTATCTACCGCCCCGGTAGAGTCTAAAATTACTCCAAAACTTAGCGCGCAACAAGACTTTCCTTGTACCAAGCTCATCGGGCCTGTTGCTAACACCGCCGGAAACATCGGGATCATCCCCGTAGGCAAATATACTGTTGTACCGCGCCTTCTTGCTTCTTTATCTAATTCATCTTCTGGTATTAACCAGCGCGTGGGATCGGCTATATGTATCCAGAGTTTTTGTTGCCCATCTGCCAATAATTCCCAACTTAAACCATCATCAATTTCGCTGGTACTTTCATCGTCTATCGTATAAACTTTTAGTCTAGTTAAGTCTAAACGGTCTAGATCCAAGTCTGGGGGTGGAGAATCTAAGCACTGCTGCGCCACTTCTAATACCTTTGTAGGAAACTGATTTGGAATTGACGAGCGCCGCAATACCAAGTTTTCATGCTCGTTCCAAATCCCTAAATCAACTAATAATTGCATTGCTGCTTGGGGAGTGGCGCTGCGTCCTAGATAATTCATAATCTCTAGAACCACCGATGGAGGATTGCGGTTACTCGTGTCTTGCATCCCTTGCCTTGCTGCTTCGACAACCGTTAAAGCAAAACGTTCTATCGCTTCTAGGCGTTGGCGATCGTACTTTTCCCATTCTACAACTGCACCATTTAGAGCTTGAGAAATCCGCTCGAAAAATTGCTCTTGCTCTTTCAGGCGCAATGCAGCTACTTCTAATTGATGCTTGAGTTCGGCTACTTGCGCCGCATTGCGCGGTTCGTAGGAGTCACCTTTTTGTTTAAAATAAAGTTTATCCTCAGATAACAAATAGTGAGCCGCGTAGCATTGGGGTGGGTTTTCTTCGGAAAACAGCAAGTTTGCCAATTCTTTAGGGTTGACACTCTCCCCGCCTAGTTCGACTAACAACTCCCAGGCTACTTCCAAGCTTGTTGGGTCTATATAAGGTTGGACTTCTTTTAAAAACTTAGGAATTTCCGATACTTTATAAGTTTGTCCAGGAACGCTATAGGTAACTTGCCGAGGCGCTAGGCTGTGGGCAGTGCCGCGTTCGTCAACGACAAACCACCGCGTTTTGCCATCGGGACGATCGACTACCCCAAGTCGGCGATCGCCTTGTACTTTAAATTCAACTAGCGTTCCCTTATCCACAACAAGCGTAAAAATTATTAGTTTTCGAGCAATACAGGAGTAATTTATCAAGCGATCGCCTTAATCGCTGCTAAAACTTAGCCTTCAGCATTGATAAAAGGCATCAAAGCTACGATTCGCGCCCGCTTAATTGCTAGGGCTAAGTCTCTTTGTTGCTTGGATGTCAACCCTGTAATCCGACGTGGCAAGATTTTTCCCCGTTCGGTGACAAACTTTCTTAGCAAGTCAATGTCTTTATAATCAATCGGATCTTGGGGCTTAATGGGAGAAAGGCGACGACGATAGTAAGCCATATATATTACTTAATTTCCTTATGAACGGTGTGACGGTTGCAGTGGCGGCAAAATTTCTTTAATTCTAATCGGGCAGTGGTATTGCGGCGGTTCTTCATACTGGTATAACGAGACACGCCAGGCGATCGCTTATCTAGATTAGTGCGACATTCTGTACATTCTAGGGTTATAACAATCCGTACACCCTTACTTTTAGCCATAATATTAGTGCTTTATTGCTTTGGACGGAATTTTTACACAAATATCTATCTTCTCATAGGATTGCCATTACTTGCAACTAATCTTTTAATTTAATATTCTCAAGCCAAATTTTAGGGGCGTTAGGGAGAGAAAATAGATGGAACATTACCGAAAAAAGCACCTAATACCTCTTAAAGGCGAAGGCGGTCAAGCAAAAGAATTAATATATTAATTTTGATAAGCAAGAAATCGCGCGCAAAATATAGATCGATTTATTAGCTGCTTGCTTGAGGCTGATAAATTGATGCTTGTAGATGTTTTTTTTAGCTGATAGTTTAGTAAAAAAGTCGGAGTAAGGAATCGCCATGCTACCAGTTAGCGACGCGGAGGGAATTATTTTTAATTTAGTGCAGCCTCTAAATAACAAGTGGGACAAAGAGGTTGTGACTTTATTAACGGCGATCGATCGCATTTTGGCAATGCCGGTCACTAGCGAACTAGATTTTCCCCATTGGGATAATTCGGCAATGGATGGCTATGCAGTACGCTACGACGATGTGAAAGCCGCTTGTAGCGATCGCCCGATCGCTTTAGAAATTGTCGAGGAAATTCCCGCCGGAGTCAAACCCCTACGCTACATTCAAACGGGACAAGCGGCGCGAATCTTTACCGGGGCTGTGATGCCAGAAGGTGCAGATACCGTTGTCATGCAAGAACAAACGCAAATAACGGGCGATCGCGTATTAATCTTAGCTGCACCCAAACCCCAGGAATTTGTGCGCCATCGCGCCTCCTTTTATCAAGCCGGAGGGCAATTATTGCCCCCAGGAATTACAATTAACCCCGCAGAAATCGCCGTATTAGCGGCGGCGCAGTGTCGAGAAGTAACCGTTTATCGTCGTCCGCGCGTAGCAATATTGTCAACCGGAAATGAATTAGTAGCACCAGACGAACTATTACATCCCGGTCAGATAGTAGACTCAAATCAGTACGCTTTAGCCGCTTTAGTCGCGCAAATTGGCTCTGAACCCGTCCCGATGGGAATTGTGCGCGATCGCCCAGAAAACGTAAAAAAAGCAATTTCCCAAGCCGTATCTATAGCAGATGTAGTTTTGTCTTCTGGCGGTGTTTCCGTCGGCGATTACGACTATATAGATAAAAATTTAGAGCAATTAGGCGCAACAATCCATATTCGTTCAGTGGGAGTAAAACCGGGTAAACCCTTAACCGTCGCTACTTTTACTAAGCCCAAAACTCAGCAAAATGTTTTATATTTTGGTTTACCAGGCAATCCAGTTTCAGCTTTAGTAACTTTTTGGCGATTTGTGCAACCCGCACTGCGAAAGCTTTCTGGTTTGGCAAATAACTGGCAACCAAAATTTGTCTTAGCGCGAACTCGTTACGAATTGACTTCTGATGGCAAGCGCGAAAGTTACCTGTGGGGGCAGTTGCATTTAGTCAACGGTAGCTACGAATTTTTACTTGCAAGTGGTAGTCCAAGTTCGGGTAATTTAATTAACCTAGCCCAAACCAACGGTTTAGCTATGTTACCTGTAGGACAAACCCATATTGCTGCCGGAGAACAAGTCCAAGTACTGCAAATCAATTAATCTAGAGACGTTGCCCTGCAACGTCTTCACCCTACGCACGGCAACCCCTACAAAACCGCACGCTTACCATTAGGGCGAATAGTCATCCAATTAGTTTTAGCCATTGCTAACTGTTCTTCAGAAACCTTAGCATTGGTAAGATTTGCTCCACTTAAATTAGCACCGCGCAAATTAGCATGATTGAGATAAGCATCGCTCAAATCTGCACCGCGTAAATCAGCCCCTTCTAAGTCCGCATGGCTAAGATAAGCCTTACTCAAGTTTGCATCTTTCAAAATCGCTTGATTGAGACTAGCTTGTCCTAGATCGCTATTAAATAAAATCGCTTTATGTAAATTAGCTTTATGCAGCTTGCAGCCATGAAAATTTACTTCTGTTAAATCTGCTCTTTCCAAGTCCAGCATACTCAAGTCTTGCATCGCAAAGTCACGCCTGCCGTTAATATAAGCACTTAATAAAGTATTGCTATCTATCCGAGCAACGGGGGGAGTTTTAGGCGGAGGAGGAGCGCTGGGTTTAGTTGGCTTTGCTTTCCAAGCTTTGGTTTTTGGTTCTTGATGCAGATTTACATTGGACTTAGGATTAGTTTCTATAGATTTAATCCGCCGTTCGCGGATGGATGTTGCCATCTGTACAATAGACGGATTGTAGCCTTCTGGCGGATTAGAACGATCCAAAAAGCCCGATTTATCACTGCCAGAAAGCGGCTTTTTGTGACTAGCCATGCTGCTTGCTAAACTGTCTTCGTAAGGCTCAAGTTGAATTGCACTTAAAACTTCACTAGCAGATTTGTAACGATGGCGAACCGATACTTCTAACATTGTTTTGAGAACTTGAGCTAGAGAATCGCTAACGCGAACTTTTTGCTCCCATAACATTTCCCCGGTAGAAGGATGGTAATCAAAATCCTTTGGTGACTTACCTGTAAGTAAATAAATGCAAGTTACGCCCACTGCATAAATATCGCTGGCATAAACTGGACGCAGGGCGATTTGTTCTGGAGGAGCAAAACCCGCCGTACCCACCGCATAGGAAGTAACTGTCGTGTGCAGCGATTGACTATTATTAATTGTATTATTTACTTCGTTTTTAACCGCACCAAAGTCAATCATGACGAGTTTGCAGTCTTCCACGCGCCGAATTAAGTTGGCTGGCTTAATATCGCGATGAATTACTCTTTGCTCGTGGATGTATTGCAGTATCGGCAAAACTTCGCTTAAAAATTGTTTGACCCCCGCTTCGCTAAAAGCTCCATAGCGCTTGACTTCTTGCTGCAAAGTCGCGCCATTAATATACTCTTGAACTAAATAAAACTGATTATTTTCTTCAAAATAATCAAGTAGTCTCGGTATTTGGGGATGATTGCCAATTCTACCTAGGGTTTTAGCTTCGCGTTCAAATAAATCCCGTGCCATTTGAAAAACATTTGGCTCGTTAACCGATGGGCGCAGTTGTTTGATGACGCAAATAGGTTCTCCTGGTAAGCCTTCATCATAGGCTAAAAAAGTAGCTCCAAAACCTCCGTGCGCTAAAGCTTGCGACACGCGATAGCGATCGCGCAACTTGATAAGACTAAAGCCACAAGCAGCACACTTTGTTTGGTCTATGGAGTTTTCGGGATGACGACATTTAGGATTTAAGCAGTAAGTCATGAACGGGTCAACTCCTAGGGTTAGGGTTTTTTGGATAGTTGCACCCCACCTTAATTATCCAAATAAATACGAACAAATACAAACTCATTTTTGCTGAATCGTTTTTAAAGATGCGATAAAGTTGCCCTGCGTGTAAACCCCTAACTAAGGGAATCTACTGAAGTCAAACTCATCGTTGTCGGAAAAATGCCACTTTTTACCCTCCATGCTTATCATTCCCAAAGATTGGGTTTTTCTACCAGACCGCAGTAAGATAGTCAGGTCTTCCTTTTATATAAGCAAGCACTTTTTTCATGCGTATCTCTCTTAACTGGCTGCGGGAACTGGTTGAACCAGCATTGACACTTACTCCAGAGGAGTTAGCCGAAACCCTAACGCTGGCAGGGTTTGAGGTGGAAGACATTGAAAATCGTCACTCTTGGGCATCCGGCGTTGTTGTCGGTAAAGTGACGGAGTGTAAGCCCCACCCAAATGCTGACAAACTAAGTGTCACAACGGTTGATGTAGGCTCGTCGGAACAATTGCAGATTGTTTGTGGCGCTGCCAATGTCCGGGCAGATATTTACGTGCCAGTCGCCACCGTTGGCAGCTATTTACCGAAAATAGACTTAAAAATTCGCCCGGCGAAATTGCGGGGCGTTCGTTCTGAGGGCATGATCTGCTCTTTAGCGGAAGTTGGTTTAGCTAAAGAATCTGCGGGAATTCATGTATTTGCAGAGGCAAATTCCGAAGCTGCCAAGCTCCTCAAAGTTGGTAGCGATGCTCGACCTTTGTTAGGGTTAGATGATGTAATTTTAGACTTGACAGCAACGGCAAATCGTGCTGATGCTTTAAGTATGGTGGGAGTGGCAAGAGAAGTAGCAGCTTTAATAGGTGGGTCAGTAAAATTACCCACAGTAACAAAAGTCGCCGCACCTAGCACTGGGGGTGACTTAAAATTAAAAATATCCGCAACCCAAGCAAATCCTACTTACATTGGGACAGTAATTTCGTGCATTAAAATTGCTCCTTCTCCTAGCTGGTTGCAGCAGCGCTTGCAAGGAGCAGGAGTAAGACCGATAAATAACGTTGTAGATATAACTAACTACGTGTTATTGGAATGGGGACAGCCCTTACACGCCTTCGATCGCGATCGCCTGCAATCGGTAGCCGGAGGCAATAGTCTGACAATCGGGGTGCGTTACGCTGAAAATGGCGAATCATTGCAGACTTTAGACGGGCAAAATCGAACTTTAACCTCTCAAAACTTGTTAATAACCGCTAATGACAAGCCTGTAGCCGTTGCTGGGGTAATGGGAGGACAAGAAACCGAAGTCCATGCAGAAACGCAAAACTTAGTATTAGAAGCGGCACTATTTGATAGTGCTGCAATTCGCCGCTCGGCGAGGAGTTTGGGCTTGCGGAGCGAAGCATCGGCGCGTTACGAGCGGGGTGTAAATTCGGTAGAATTAGAGATGGCGTGCGATCGCGCGTTAAATTTACTTCAGGAAATAACTCAAGCGGTAATCGAGCAGCAAGTTATCGCCGATACCCGCCCCAACTTAGCAACTTTTTCGCGATCGATCGAACTGCGTTTAGATCGCGTCAATCAGTTACTCGGGCCGATAGAGATGGGCGACACTACGGGGGAACTGCAAGCCGAGCAAATGCAGCAGATATTGACTTCCCTGGGATGCGAAATAAACCCTCATCCCAACCAGGAGCGAGTATGGACTGTTAAAGTCCCGCCTTACCGCCATCGAGACTTAGAACGGGAAATCGATCTAATTGAAGAAATTGGGCGAGTTCACGGCTACGATCGCTTTTGCGACACTCTCCCAGAAAAAACTGAGCCGGGTTATCTGCCCTTAGAGGTACAACTAAAACGAGAAATTCGCGCGGCTTTTCGCGCTAGTGGACTTACTGAATTAATCCATTACTCTTTAGTCAAACCTGGAGAAGATCGGCAAATAGTTTTAGCTAATCCTTTATTTGTGGAATACTCTGCCTTGCGGACAGACTTAGTATCTAGCTTAATCTCTGCTTTTGAATACAATCTCTCCCAAGGCAATCCACCCCTTAATGGGTTTGAGATGGGAAGAATTTTCTGGCAAGACGAGGATGGACTAGCGGAAGCGGAGGAATTGGCGGGAATTTTGGGCGGCGATCCTAGTGTTGGCAAGTGGACTTGTGGCGGACAAAGCCGCCCGATAGACTGGTTTGAAGCTAAAGGAGTACTTGAGCGGGTCTTTCAGCGCCTAGGCTTAAGTGTAGAATACCAACCCAATCATCAAGACGAGCGATTGCATCCAGGGCGTACGGCTTCCTTGTGGCTGCAAGGAAACCGTTTAGGTACTTTTGGTCAGTTGCATCCAGCACTGCGGAAAGAAAAGAATTTACCCGATGCGGTGTATGCTTTCCAGATCGATTTAGATGTGCTGATTGATTGTGTAGATGAAGGGAAAATTGTCAAGCATCAGTTTCAAAATTATTCTACCTATCCTGCCACCGATCGCGATATTGCCTTTTTTGCCTCGACGCAGATTTCGGTAGCAGAGTTGCTGAGAGCGATTTCTCAAGCCGGGGGCGAAATTTTAGAATCGGTACAGTTATTTGATGAGTATCGCGGCGAAAATGTCCCTAAAGGGCAAAGAAGCTTGGCGTTTCGACTTATTTATCGCGCCAGAACTCGCACTTTAACAGAAAGCGAGGTTGAACCCGTACATCAAAAGGTACGAGAATCATTGATTGAAAAGTTCAGTGTCAATTTAAGAAGCTAATTAAATGCCTAAATACATCATGTGGGGAACTTACTGCGAGGACGTGCTAGAAAAGCGCGCTCCTTATCGTCAAGCTCATTTAGATGGGCTGGCAAAGCAAAAACAATCGGGGGTTTTAATTACTATTGGCCCTACCAAGGACGTAACTAAAGTTTTTGGCATTTACGAAGCCGATAATGAAGCGACGGTACGCCAGTTAGTAGAAGCCGATCCTTATTGGCAAAATGGGATTTGGACGGAGTACGAAATTAAAGAATGGATTCAAGCTTTTTGACGAACTCGTAGTTTGAGATACAAAAGTCAACTTCAATCTACGCCTCAATAAGGTTAGATATATTGCGTTTATATTAAATGCTTGACTTGCGGCGTGGACTACTCGACTCGACGCAAATTTTATTTGATTTGCAACAAGTCAATAAGATTGCTCAAAGCTTCTCTGGCTGCCTGGGAGTAGAAGAAATTGCTCGCAAAGCTACAGAAAGTTTGGTGGAAAAATTCGATTGTGCTTTGGCGCGGCTGTGGCTAGTAGAACCCGATCGAACGAGCTTAAAACTGATTGCTTCGGCGGGAATGTACAGCCGTACTAACGGCTCTTTTGCTTACGTGCCAATGGGAGCATTTAAAGTTGGTAAAATTGCTCTTAATCGCGTCTCTTTTTTGAGTAATAACTTAGCTGCTGAACCTTGGGTAGGAGATAGAGAATGGGCAAAATCTAAGAATATTCGCGGGTTTGCTGGGTATCCTTTAATAATTGAAGACAAAGTAATTGGCGTTTTAGCCGTCTTTAGCCATCAAGCATTAGAACTGGAATTTTTGGAAGTATTGCAGACACTTTGCACGATTTGCGCGATCGCTTTAGATACTGCCATGCAGTACCAAAAACAGAAACAAACCTGGCAAGCAAATAACACTTCTAACTTAAACTTATGCGATCGCCTAGTTAATATTCTTAGCGCTACTCGATTGACTTTGGTAGGCACAGAAAAACCCTTGTCTTTAAGTGTGAGTTATGTTTTTCTCCAAACTGCGGAAATTCTCAAACGCCTTGAGTGTAATTACTGTCGGCTAATTTACAGCCAAAATACGGCTCGACTAGAAGCAATTGTCCCTATACTTAGCGATCTTCACCCGCAGACATGGATAGAATCTTGTTTGAGCGAATTATTTTTTATTGCTGCTTATTTGGGCGGTTCGTTGCAAACTCAACCTAGTATCGACGGGCGCGCAATGCAAGTTGCGCTCAAAATTCCTTACAGTTACGATGGTTTAGAGCAGCAATTACAAATCAAGTGCCGTTCGCCTATCTTACAATCAGCCTTTACTCATTTGTGTGTTTTGGCAGGAGTGTGCGTCAGCAAAGAAGATGAAAACGTGCTGCTAACGGATGATATTACTCAAATCGCCAAAGCTAAACAGGTAATTTG
>QQTW01000699.1_pt1 | contig 21706 bp, 33 predicted proteins | sample 1904831 | NCBI WGS metagenome assembly QQTW01 (sample SAMN09435610, study PRJNA476489) | Subsurface metagenome, whole genome shotgun sequencing project. | reverse complement strand
TGATAGCACTTTTATCGTAGATATATTCAATGAAATTTGATGAGTTTCTAGAACTTAACGATCTAAAAATAGATGACATTTTGTTAGTGCAGCAGACTGCAAGCAAAGCTATCTACAAAATCAAGTTAAGCACTTTAGCGGCTTTTTTTAATACTACGGCAGGCACTCTGACTTATTCAGTAGAAGCCGAAGCGGTAATTAATGCAATTCAAAATACAGGAACAACATTAACACTAGCTCAAAAAAATGCCTGTAATAAACGCATTGCAGATATGAAAGATACAGGAATTTGGGATAAGAGAATTGCTTATTATGGATTTTTGGGAGGTACACCAAATGCACACGCTATTAACTGGAAGTCACCGGGAACTTATAATATTTCTTGGGTGGGCGGTATGGTACATAGTAGTAACGGTATTAATTCTGATGGCAGTACGGGGTATGGAAACACGGGATTAACAGAAAGTTTATTTAATCCTGCTTCTACTCATATATCGGTTTATTCTAGAAGTACAGAAGCCAACGGCGCATTTAGGGACGTAGGCAACCGAAGTAACGATAGCTTCCAGTTAATTATTGCGTTTGGGGGGTTTAGTTACTATAGAAGTTTTGCAACTACAACTAATTTAGAAGCTATAACGCCACCTTCAAAAATTGGGTATTTTGTAGCAACTAGAAACAACAGTAACGCTGCTATTTATCGTAATGGGATTATGTACGCTTCTACTAATTCAGCATCAGGTACTAGTACCCTTTCAGGCGACATAAGCGTTTGTGCCGTTAGCAATAATTACACTACTAAAATATTTGGGTCTGTAGGCTTGGGTCAAGGATTAACACAGTCTGAAATTGTGAATGATTATAATTCGGAGCAAGCTTACCAAACAAGATTAAATAGGCAAGTTTAAATGGTTACTAAACAATGTTGTACTGCTGAAAGTTCCATATTGCGATATAGGTTATCAAACAATAGCGATTGGCAGGAAATTAAACTACTTAAAGGTACATATTGTGTAGAAGTAATAAACAATGTCGGCGGATGGTATGAACTAGCTTACGCAACGCCTCCGGGCGCTCCATTTTTATGCAATTTGCAGTATTTTGTTAGTGCTTTAGGAGATAACGATCCTACAGCAGTTTATACAAATAGCGGAAGTACAGCGCCTACTTGTCCAGGTAATAGGGGTCAAACAAACACTTATAGAAATGGCATTCTTTATAAACGCCCTGACGATATTATCTCTATCAGTTACGAATTTAGGCAACCCAACTGTCAGTTAAAGGTCACTAACGAAAAAAATCAAACAGTTTTTACTCAAACTGTTGATAGGGTAGGGGTTAGTGTTATGTGTCCTATCGAGTATACATACTTGTGTGATAGTGACTGTCCAAAGGGATTTTTAAAATGTGAGTCTAGTAATTACCCAGGGTATTGTTGTTTACCGTGTAGTAGTACCAAAGCAGAAATAGAAGGGATTAAGAACATAGTAAAAAGTGTAAATAAAGGGAGTGTAAGTAATGGCTGATTGCTGTGCAGAATTAAAAGGGGAACTAGCATTACTACGAGCGGAAGTAAGTAAATTAAAACCAGTTAATAAGGAGGAGATAATACTAGAAGCAGTAAAGAGAGCAGAAGGTAAGATAATACCATTAATAGATAAGGCACTAGCGGCTATTAAATTACTATCTGAATCATTGGAGTTATTTAGAACAGCATTAAGAACAGTAGAACAAGTAGCAAGAACTGCGGAACGTTTAGCAAGGGCAGCAAAGGCTATAGCAGACTTATTAAAACCACTAACGGCATTATTACCCCTTTTACCATTACTAATAGCGTTAGCGGGAGTAAGTGCGACTATATTAGGTTTTGCTCAACGTATAGCTAATGTAGAAAAAAGAGTTGATTCGTTAGATAGTGGTTTAAATAGTGTTTTTTCAATACTAGGGAGTATATCAAATTCAATTTTAAGGTTACAACAACAACTAGCAAGTTTAAAGTTACAAAAAGGTGAGAAGGGAGATAAGGGAGAGAAAGGAGATAAAGGGGATAGAGGATATACACCAATAAAAAACATAGACTATTTTGATGGTGTACCAGGTAAACCGGGTTATACTCCTGTTAAAGGTAGGGATTACTTTGATGGGGAAAAAGGGAAAGATGGCTATATACCTGTCAAAGGTAGAGACTATAGAGATGGTATAGACGGTAAGGAAGGGTACACACCTATAAAGGGTAAAGATTATAGAGATGGGGTAAATGGTATTAATGGTACTAATGGTAAAGACGGATATACACCAATAAAGAATAAGGATTATTTTGAGGGAAAAAATGGTATTAATGGTAAGGATGGTAAGGATGGTAAAAATGGGGTAGGTACTAAGGGCGATCGTGGTAACGATGGTGTACCCGGTAAAAATGGTATTGATGGTAAAAATGGTAAAGATGGGGTAAGTATTAATGGAAAGGATGGTATCAACGGTACTAATGGAATTAATGGTAGGGATGGTAAGAGTATTAAAGGAGATAGAGGAGAAAAGGGAGTTAAAGGGGATAGAGGTGAGAGAGGGATTAAAGGTGATAAAGGAGCGAGTGAAATGCCAACTGACTTAAGCCCGGTACTTAATGCAATATCAAACCTTAGTAATAAAGTAAATAAGACTAATACAGAAGTAGATAGGAGTAAAGATAGAATTAACGCTATATACGATGTAGTAAATGTAGAGTTAGCAGGTTCAATAGTTAGTACATCCTGTAGTAATGAGACAAATACATACAACTATAGGGGTAGGGGTTTAACTGCTGTACAGTTACAAATTAATGCAGTAGCCAACCAAATAGCCAAAGTACATGAGGATGTATGCACACGTTCAACAGGTATGGGTAATATACCTGAAGACCCGGAAGATTTAATTAAGAAAATATATCAAATACTTGGCGGTACTAAGTGGTTCCCTAATGGTAATGAAGAAGCACCAAAGTATAAAAGTAATGGTGAAACAGATATTAAGAAACAGGGTAATGACATATTTGGGGATAAGTCAGACCAACTAAATGAAATAACCTGTACTAACATAATGGATGCTATTAATCTTGCATCTGCTGTTAATTACCAAAGGGCAGGGTTTAATGAACTACCAGCAGAGTTACCAGAAACACTAATAAGTAAGAATGAAGGTTTCTTAGGAAACTTGATACCTAACCCAAACAAAAAGATATATAACCTAACTAACTTAGTAGGTTGGTATATCGAACGCTTTGATGAAGTTATTGGTCAATGGGAAGTACCTATCGAGATTAAGGACAGTGACCCAAGTAAACCGGGAGAACAGCCAACAGGAATTAAGTTACCAAACATAGCAGAGTGTTTAGCAGAAATGTTTACGTTGTGCTTTCAAACTAATATAAATAGTGAAACGCTACTAAACATATGTATGCGTACACTAACAGAAGCAGGACAAGATAAGCAGCAAAACTTTGTAAGTTATAAGTTATTGCAGTCATTAACTGATTGGGTAGGGTACAAACAAAAGGATATTAAGGAAAAGATGCCTTTAATGTTTACTGTAAATAAAACTAGGTACGATGAGATATTAAAGGAGAGTGAAGTAGAGGTACTGGTAACAGAGTTTGATGAGAAGTTTGGGTTAGAAGCAGACTTAATGCGATTTAGAGAAGCGGCAGCTATATTAGCAGCTAACCACAAAGTACGCATAGATCCCAACGGTGATATAAAAGCACAGGTACTTAAGTATTTACTTGATACTTTTAGAGGTGTAAAAAAGGTTAATGGTGCAGACGATGAACAAGAATTTGAAGACTTCTTACAGGAAGTAGAACAAGGATTTATTAATACACCAGGTATTAAGGATAATACTAATCCTTATGGAAAACCATTTAATCAAAGACCACGTATCAAAGACTTAACTAAACTGTCAACTAATAACCCTGAACCATAATGACATTAACACTTAACATAGACGATTTATCTAGTAGGGTAGTTAGGTTAGCTAGTACAGGTAATGAGAGTGTAAGACGGATAGCTATATCAGGTACAACAAATAGTACAGATGATGATGGGATAGTAACAAGTGTATATAACGCTATAGAAAGGTTTGGACAATCATTAATGAAATTAACCTTCAATAATCTATTAGGAGGTTTAATTTTTTCTTGGAATAAGTTTTGGGCAACAGTAACAAGTGTTAGAAGGTTTTTATTTAACTTTAATATCAATGCAAGTGATGCAGATTTAGACGCTCAAATAAAACAAGCTGAAATAGCACTAGCAGCAGCAAGGGGTAGTTTAGCAGGACAATCATTAGGCTTTGCTATATGTGGTTTAATACCGTCGGCTACTATAGCAGTATTTAATGAACCATTAGCATTGTACATATTAAAGGAACTAGGAGAAGAAGCAGCAGAGGAGATAGCATCATCACTAGCCACATTAATTAGATTACAGGTACAACAAGTATCAAGGAGAGCATTTATATCATTATTTAAAAACTACCGTACTTTGTTTAGGGGAGCGGCTATAGGTTTTGCACAGGTATTAGTAAACATAGGGATACTGTCTCAAGATAGTGTAGATAAAGCCAATAAAGAAAGAAATAAACCTTGGAGTATAGCTATCGCATTAGAGGAGACTATTGAGAGTATAGCTGATCCCGCGTTACAGGCTTATGCTGAAGAATTTTGGGATGAGTTAGACGATAGTTGTATAGAAGCAGGGTTTATAGTAGCAAATCAAGCTGATAGTTACTTTGCACAACAACGAATAGCTAATGAAGCATTACTAGGTAATGAACATACAGTAGAGATAGAGTTATCACGCGATCCTAACGAGGGTACAACATAATGCCAGAAAGAATAATAGTAAAGGGTAATACTAAACTGCTTAGACCTGTAATAACAGAACTAATGGCGTTGTACCAAATAATAGAGGAGAAAGATATAGGTACTTTTTACGGTTCTATAGATCATAGAAATACAGTGCGTAGAGTAGGCAAACCCAAAGTAACTTTATACTTTTTAGAAGATACTAATTTTAATAAGTTAGCCCCGCCAAATAATATACAAGAAGGTAGAAGAAGACAAGAAGGTATTATAGGATTTAGATTAATGAATGAAAGTACAACTACTGTATCTCAAGGGAATGCTACTACACTAGCAAGAAGAATCAAGGAAGTATTTGGGATTAATAATGGCTTTGTGTGGAACAAAGGGAAAACAATGTACTCTTACACTGATTGGGAAAGGGGTTATCAATTCCAGTTATTATGTCGGAACATAACAGAAGCCAAAAGGATTATAAGTGCTGTGCATTCTTTACAAACTCATACACCTAATTGGAAGTATTTTAATACTGTGAAAGCTGATGAAGAATTAACAAAGTACCCAGAAGAACCAGGCAATCAAATCATTATGGGTGAAACAGTACCCATACCAAAGGAACGCCCATTAGTAGAAGTTAGATTTCAATATGCCTATTTAAATTTAGATGGGGTAAAAGAGCCTATCAATTTGTACGATAGACGTAGTAAGCTTCCTAGAACTTTAGTTAGTTAATAATGAAACATAATGTACGGAACCCTGTCACCTTTCCGTAGATTATCTTAAGCCAAATAACCTTAAAAGCCTTGACATTAAAGGAGTGTGACTGTTAGTTTAATGGTGAAAAGGTACGGTACATAACGAAAGGTTTTCAAATAAAACTATGTACCTGTTACCACTACTAACTAAATATGAGGCTTATATAAACCGTGCCAAACTACAACAACACTTATCCAATGGTGTTAAATGGGGTATTCCTTGGAATGATATCTTTACGATCGGATATCATTAATTACTTTGGTATACCTAATCCAACACCTGCTGAGTTAGCATTTACAAAGTACACAGGGAGTATAGCTGCACATACTAGAAATAGATTTTCACAAAGATTAGATAGTGAGGTTCCTACTGGAACACCTATCGCAATAAGTAAAAAAACGGGTGTAACTAAAGAGCGCGGAAAGATTATCAAAGGAAGGGGAGGTAAGCCGATTAAAGTACCTACTGAGCTTTTTAGTACACCTGCAACAGCACCTAGTACAAACGCGGGTCAAACAGTTATTAGAAGACCGCAAGTAAGGTATGTTACTATTCGTTTTCCCGGTTCGGCTTCAATGGGTGAAATTAGTGCATGGTTGTTTACAAAAATGACTACTAAAAAGCCCAAGACATTTCAATCCCCATCTGGAAAAGCTTATAGTGTTTCACCTTTAGTAGCTGGTGCAGTAGTATCAGGTGAAAATACTACACCATAGAAATACTATTAAGCAGTAAGGTACATACACAAGTAATTAGGAATTAGTAACAATGGCAGTAACAGATTTAACGTGGCAAACACTAGCTACTAAATTACCAGCAGGAGCAATATCTGTAATAAGTGGGGAGGTAGTTATCAATGCAGGGTTAGTAAATGGTGATAGTATTAGTGCTTTAACAGATGATGGGGTAGTTAAGTTTTTTTCAATGCTATTTTCTGCTGCTAACAAAGCGCAAGCAGACGCTAATGTAGATCAAGAAGATGGTGAAAGATTAGCAGCATTTGCACCAGCAACAATAGGCAGTAATTCTAATGGGCTTATTACGCTATCACGTCCCTTTGTATGCAGAGCAGAATTAGCTACGGCAACAAATATAATTGGCACTAACGTATAACTAAAATAGATGCCTACATGGGATTTAGGTAGTATAGGTAATTGGGAACTACTTATAAGCGGAAAACAGGAAGTAGTATTTTTAGATGGTACTAATTCTAGTAACCTTCGCTATAGGTATAACCCAATACCGCCTATATATACAGCTGCTACAACACATACTCTATTAGTAGGTGTACTCAGTGATACTGCATTAGAACATTGGTATTTAGGTGCAAGGGTATCGCAATATTTATTTGTATCACCTAGTCCTACTGCAAACTTAATGTCAGGAGTAAAAGCACAGGATACATATAAAGCCCAACTAGGTAGATTAAACTTAGTTGAGTTTAAAAATTACAATGTCATACCCTATGTAGTTGAATTAGTAATACCACATTGGATAGAGGATGTGTACTTTGAAGTATGGCAGTACAACGGTATAGTAGGTACACCAGATACACCAAATTTTGAGCAATTGGTACAACAATTAAACGCTATAACACAACAACTAGCATCTTTAGAGCAATACAATAGTTGATGGATTGGCAAACAGTAGGAACAATAACAACAGGTAGTAACTATGTCTATACACCTATAGTTACAGGACAGTTATTTAAGTTTAAACACAGTACCAATAGTGCATTAATTAAAAGTTTAAAGGTAGTAATCAAACAGTCTTATGATGACAATGGGATTACTACTTTTTTTGATAGTAAGACACTTAACTGTAAACCTGAACAAGATGTAATATTATTCAGTGTACCCAGAGGTATAACTAACCGTAGATTAGGAATAGTGCGTATAGATAATTTAATTAATGAACAATGGAGTATAGACATTGAGTCATTAGAAGTAGCACAGGATGGTGTTAATTTGCCTATTAATATAAGTGATGTAATAGATTTGCAAGCTAGGTTAGATGAAATACAAGCTGATTTACTAGAGAAAGCTATAGAGAGCGAGTTACATAGTCATGTACTTAATTACAGTAACCCGCACCAAATGACAGTAGGACAAATAGGAGCAGAGGCACAAGGTACAGCAGTGGCAATAGTAGGTTTTCATGAGGAAACTGTAAACCATCCCATAGCTACAATAAGTAATAGGGGTATGATGTCTAGCACTGATAAAGCTAAGTTAAGCACTATAGCAGAAGGCGCAACAGTAAACTCTAGTGATACTTACTTATTAGATAGGAGTAAGCATAATGGTGTACAGCCTATATCTACTATTACTAACTTAGTTGACACTTTACTTACCTTTGTAAAGTTAACAGGTAGTCAAATAATAAATGGTGTTAAGTCTTTTAATAACTTAATATATGCTTCGCAACAGATAATAAGTAATAGTTACATATCTGCTAATGAATACTATTTAGGGAACACTCCTTTAAGTATTGAAATAGCACGTACTACAACACCAGAACCTAATGTATGTACAGATATAGGTTATTTTAATATACCAAATGGTGCAGTAAGTTTTAGATTAACTCTAATAGTTAGCGATCATAATTTTTCAATATCAAAAGCTTATATAGTAACAACTGTTTTTGGAGGTGTAGATAGGGGTTGGTTAAAGTTAGTACCTATAAAAGAATCTGTAGATAACCTAATAAATAATTGTGAAATTGATATAAGAGTTTTTCAAAATACCACCTATTTAAGAATTAGACGTAGTGGTAGTTATGGAGATAACGGTACAGCAATAGTAAGGGTAGAATTTACAGGAAGTAAGAACACATACTTTGAACCAACTTCTGAGGTAGTTTATGACACTAATGTTACAGGTACATATTAGAGGTAGTTAATTGTGATACTTGCAGCAACTACTAACTTTGTACTTAATTTAGAAACTATAGGGATATTTTTGGGTATATTAGTTTCAATATCTATACTGTTGGGGTTACTGGTACAGTTTTCTAATAAGATAAATCGGTTAGAAAGTAACATACAGTATTTAAAGCAGGAACTAATAGAACATGAAGCATTAGACGGACATAAGCCTACAATTGATAGGGTTATTGTTTGTATGGATAATACTAGAAAGGTAGAAGAAGCATTAAACCTACATATACAAGATTATATAAACCGTAAAGACTATGTACAGTTTGTATTAGGACAGTTAGATCAAAAAGTAGGACATAAGTACAACCGTATATCAATGGTAATTAGTAATATACAAAAGTTTTTAGAAAGGGATGGTATTTACAGGATAAGAGATCCATTAATAGATAAAGAGGAGGAGTAGGAATTGAAGTTTAATAAAAATCAGTTAGATTTATTGGCTACTATATTTGGGTTTGTTGCCGGGATATGCACAGTGTTTATTACACAAGAAGTAGGGGATCGTAAGATAGTGGGTACAGTTGGGGGAGTATCTACAGTGCTACTTGGTATAGTAAGCCAACGCCCAACAGACAAAGCACCTACAACAGAAGATATAGAGGAACATAAACAATGAAAATGAATGATTTAGATAATGGGTTGGCAAGTCAAATAGTAAGATACATGATGAGTAAGAAGTACGTTATCTTCACTACACCTAAACAATACAACATAGTATATATAGAGGGTATGAATGCTAATTGTACTTTAAATGATGATGTACCCAATCATTTTAATGATAGGCGTATTTTACTAGAGATAGTAGATAAGCCCCGCATAATTGGTAATTGGGAAGCTACCACAGAACCGGGAGATTACTATACAGAAAACCCTATGAACATAAACGGTGCAGCTAGAATAGCATTTGGACAATACCAAGCATGGCGTGTAGGGTATCATGGTACAAGGGTAAAACATCAAGCATTAGTACAAGTATCTCCCGTTAAGGTACATCGTGATTTTAACAAAGACTATAAACGTACAGGCGATCTTATTACCACAGGTATATATGGCATTAATCAGCATTGGGGGTACGACTTACCAGTTACTAAGGTATACAATAGCAGTGCAGGTTGTTTAGTTGGTAGGGCTACTGAGTCCCACAAACAATTTATGCGTTTAATTACTTCCGATCGCAGGTACATAGCAGATAAAAATTATATATTTCACACTGCAATAATACCTGGAGATGATTTAGTAAAATGTTTTCCCATAGCAGCATAAGTAAAAAAAAATACCGATGTAGTGGCACATCGGTAAATTGTATGTTTAGATAGGAGAGGTTAATTTCAGATTTTATGCTTTAACCTTGGCTCTACTTCCGTTTGCACCGGGAGTAGGGCTTTTTTCTTGTTCTTTTTGGGCTATACCATTTTTCAAAGTTTCTAACCAATACTCAGTAGTATTGCCCCATTGTCCTGCTAGTTCTGCTGCCATACGAATAATGTCAGCTTCAGCATTACGTTTAGATTCAGCGCGGGAATATTCCTTTTGTTCCTGCATAAATCTATCAAAACCTTCCTCATTAAATTCATCATGCCGCATGAAGCCAACAGCTAATATAAATTTCTTATGAAGATACTCATGTAAAAAGTCTTTATCATAATGTACCGTTACATAAGTTTGGCTATTGCTGTTGCTTATATCCCTTTCTATACCTTCTGGTAGTAACATCTCAGGACTAAGCGCTACTGCTTGTACTCCTACCCCTCTACCTTCTGCGATTGCTTCTTTCCAATTGTAGTTTCCAACATGGGTATAGGTACTTAAGTCTTTTACTGCGCGTGGCATAGTGTAACCTCGTTATTACTTAACTGCTCATCGACTATAGCATACTCCCACCATTTTTTAAAAGTAGGTACAGATACGATCGGTTTAGTGATAATCCCTTTTGATAGTAAATTTTCACAACCGAAAGCACTTGTACTATTACTTACTAGAGATATAGTGCTGGCAAGAGTAGGGCTTTGCTTACAAAAGTGAGACATTTTATCTAAGAAATTATCATCTTGTATTCCTTTGTACTCAATGTATATTTTCTCTAAATAATCAAAATTAGTATGATTAATCTGATTATTTATTAAAGCTAGTTTCCTAGCACCTGCCCTATTAAGGGATATAAGGGCAAAGTCTATTACCCAACTTCTACCATATACACCTACCTTAGGATGTACCTTAAGCTCTATATCCTTATCTACACATTGTGATTTTAGATACAGGAAAAGTTCATATTCTGATTTAGACGGGAAGTAGATACAACTTTCTGTTTTCAGTGGTACACGGCGATCTAGCGTTGTATCGTGCCAGATACCAGTGCTTTTAATACGTTGATACATTTTACACTCCTCCTATGGTGTGTACTTAAAATACTACATATAAATATAGCTCGAAAAATAATATATAAGGTGAACATATATAAGTAACTTATTCCTATTTAACAAACTTATATACCTTGATTGTACCTTGTACATAGTGCTACAACACTAAGGCAACGTAAATAAGGTACATAAGATGCCATACGAACCTAAAGCACTAAAATCATTCTTTGGATACAAGACACAACTACATACAGTAGGAGATAAGCACTGGATTTGTTTAGTAATGAATGACCCAAATGGTCAATATGGTTTTAAGAAAGATAGATTCACCATAGAAACACAAACTATGGCAGGGTATATATCAGAATCAGGAGAACATTGGCTATTAGCTACAGTAACCGATAAAACATTCACTAGCGAGGGAGTATTTGAGTTAGAAATAAAAAAACCTGGTGATAAAACCAATGAGAAAACAGGGAAAGCGCAATATGTACTAGATACAGAAGCTACAGACGCAATTAAAAAAGCATGGTCTGAAAGTGGTAACTTAATGGCTTTGAAGTGTGACGACATACCCTATTTAAAACAATTAGTGTATGCGTTGCACCATACAAAGTACATAACCAATAATCCGGTAACTGTTTATATAAGGGAGATACCCAAGGGAGGAGAGGAAACAATACAAAATGATTTAATAGAGTGTTTGGATAGATTAGCTACAGGTAACCAACCAAACAACTTAGATCCTTTGTATCAAAAAATGGTTGTACTGTCTCAATTAGGGATACTTACAATACCTTTTAAAGATGTTAGTGAGTTGCCCCAAGTACAACTTAAAGATATTTTTGGTAATGTGACAGAAACTAAAACATTAGTAGTACCTTTTGAGGGTACATTACCTAAGTATACTTCAATTAGTTTTACTCCACCACAAGCACCAGATAAAAAGGGTTATGGTGGTTATGGTACTAATGTGAATACGGTATATACTCCAGAGGAACGATTAACTTGGGTATGCAATGCACTTAAATCTAGTGGAGTACCTATAGAGAATGATACTATTCTTTCCCTGTACACTGCAATACATTCTAGTGATATGTACGATACATTCTATCGTATGGCGTTGCAGTTAAGCGGAGTACCGATAGATGTTCATAACAACCATGTCACTATAAAGGAGGTCACACCTATACCACTTAGGACTGTTGAGCCTAGTAATAAGGGTACAGTGTCTAATTTACCAGGTATCAACGATTATAAGATACCTCCCATGTTAAACAGTAATGGTAATGGTTCTGTTACGTCTGTTACTAATGGGAGTACAGTACCTCCCTTTGACAGTCTAGATAGTAAAATGCAAACCTACCAAAAGTTAATAGAGGAGCAAAGTATACACGTTGATCCCACTACGTTAAAAAAGCGTACTGAGAAGGAACTAGAGTATTTAATTACAATACTCAACAGTCGCACCTTCAAAGAACAAAAAGCAAACTTAATAGCTTGGATTATTACTAATGTTGGTATGAACACAAACATACAGACATTTAAAGAGGGAGAGTTAGCAAAGGTACATGAAGCTGTAACTCATAATGATACCTTGTTGGATATTAACCCAGGGCAAGATGTAGCTACGTTAGTTTTAGCTTCTTAATAGCATAGTGTTTAGAGGTACTTGTTACAGTACCTCTAATTTTTAGTACATAGGAATAGTTAAATAGGTAATATGAAAGTAGAACAGTATGCAGCATTGATAGATAGCTCTGTGATGTACGGTGCAAGTGCTGTGAATAAGTTGGGTGATTTAATTCAAACATTACAGGGAGATATAGAACTTAAAGAGAATGAGAAACTAGAAATAGAGCAGGCTATCAATAATAAAAGGGAATTATTGCAACCTCCAGAAGATAAAAAGAACGGCAAGGCAAAACCCCCTATAGTATTAAAACGCTTTCCTGATTACAACTTTAAACTGAACATAACTAAACCTGATGGTATCAAGGTACATAACCCTTCTAATTTACCCTATGCAATATGGTACAGGGACGTTTACTTACCAATTTTTCATCCTATGCCATCTCCTGAAATACAATATCCATTGATTACTATATTTGCATTACTAAATAGTAAAGCGATAATGGATGATTTTACTAAGTTACCTATACCCTATTTTTTAGGTAATAGGGGAAGTGGTAAAACACAGTTAGCAGATCAAATAAGACAACATTACGATCCTAATTACTCTGTGGAAGTAAAACCAAATTGGACAGGTGCAAGTATAAGGGACGTACTAGATGAAAAGTTTAACGATGGTGAGCCATGCCTAGCAGTATTTGATAATTTCAATCCCGATGAATCATTGCAAAGGATAGGGGTACATTATGATTTGATACTAGCTAACGACAAAAAGAGCAGTGTATCGAGGGTAAGTGCAAAGAATAACCCAGATGGTAAAACAGAATATAACACTTACTGCTATAAGATACTTACCTCAGTATTTGACTTAGATAGTGCTGCCCCTCCAGAAGCAAAAGAAATACAAAGGAGATGTCTTACGTTTATTTTCCGTACTAGCGAACCAGAGGATAGTAAAGAAGCATATAGTTGGGAAGGTATGCAACATGAATATACTAAGCTATGGGGACATAATGCACTACCTGAATTACATAGTATCTATTGTAAAACTCTGCATGAGTTAAATACTCTTAAGCCCAACACTTTACCGATAAAGGGTAGTAGTTGGGAATTGTGTAAACTACCAATTGCTATTGGGGTATATAGTGGTATTTTCAAGAACATAGCACACGGTATAGGGCATTTTGTAGATTACTTTGACTGGATACCTAACGCAACTGTGTCCTGTACTAAAGACATATTAGCAGTATCAGTAATTGAATACATTACTAAAGAGTATCCTGCTATGTGTGAACGTGAAAAGCTACTATCTGCTTATGTAGTACCTAAATATACTATGGATCGCATAGCTAACAGTGACATAAGAAAATATGTTGAGAAAGCTACTCAACATAGTGTACAGAAAGGAGAACAAAAAGCGATTAGTCAAATACTAGGAGAGTATGGCTATGTAATGGATATGCAACACAATATTGTTTACTACATAAAACAAAGATAGTTAATTGCATATAAAAATACCCTATATATTACTCATGTGAGGTACATAGGGTATTTTAATTTAACAGCTTGCTAATAAACTTTCCTGCAATAGTATTAAATTATCACCATGATCCATTACAAAATGTAATTGCTCAACAGTGTAATTCTTAAAGTAATTTATGTCAGTATCGCCGGGTCGTAAACTAAGAAAGCCCAATAAATTAGCTACTGACTGATCGCTGTCTAATGGGTACAAACTATTAGGACAGTAGTTAATGCCTTTAAACATTAGCTTATCTTTGTAATAAAACTCGTACCTTAGTAGGGGTCTATCATCTATTACTAAACCATCATTGAATAGGTACAGTTGACAAGGCTCTACTGTGTACTCTCTAATATGTGACATTTGCTTAAGCCTCCTTACGATAGGGGTTATTAAGTTCAAGTAATGCCCTATCCCATATATAAGTAGGGGCAGTAACAGCAACCAACCTACCCATAGGGTTCGGTCTGTAAAAGTTTACCTCTACATCGGGCATACCTAAATATTGGTACGCAATAAAAGATATTAACTCAGGAGTATAACCCCATGAATTAGGTACAGGTCTTTGCTTACTCTCAGCTACATTAGCGTGATATTCCCACATTTTCACAGTGCGTTTATATGTTCTCTTAGTTGGCATAGCATATACTCTCTTTATTGATTACATTGTATCAAGTGGTAAAAACTGCATAAAAACTTCAACACTCATTTCAGTCTCTATATGTTTACCACAATTGAGTTTATCTACATCACAAAAATCTAACTCATCTTTAAAAGCTTCCAAATCGGGGTCAGCTTCTATATAAGCAATACAAGTGTTATCCACATAGTTTAAGTTACATACTATATCCCTAAACTCTGCACTAACAGGCTCTAATTCTAATGTACCGTCTTCTTGCGGTCTTACTGCTACAAGCATTACTTACTCCTAATTTTGGTTATTAAAAAAAGGGTACAGCACACATACTATACCCTAACGTACATGGTTAATTTTTACCTTTCTTCCGATATGTACCTTTTTAGAACTTCTAAGCTAGTAGTCCGATCAGATTGTATACTTTTTAGTTCCTTTACTTTCCTATATAGTTCAGTTTCTACTTTGTTGATAATGTCACGAATATGGCAATGTTCCACAACATAATCAATATCTACATTCTTTACTTCTGCTTTCCAGTGTTTATAGTTAAACGGTTCATCCCTTGATACACCTTTAGCAAAAGTAGTATACAGTTTACTGTTTGTACAATAAATTACATTATCAATTTTAATTGTACCCTCGTAATCATTTTTAGGTACATATTTATAATTCTCATACAGTATAATCCCTTCATGCTCAAAATAAGTTACATCCTCCTCATTAGTATCTACGTCTGTATTATTTGTTTTGTACTCAACAGTAATCGGTTTAGCAATATGGCTTAGTACAGGTAGTACATCCGTCAAACATTTAGTTAATGCTATTTTCTCCACAGTATCTAACTCCTTCTCTAACGCTTCTATTTCCTTTAAAATAATATTGATATTATTTACATACTCAGTTACACGGTAAGCCATACTTATCCCTATTTAACAACACAGCACAACGTTCTATAAATACGCTGTATGCTGCTTACTATTACGTAAGCAGGTACAATGTACTATTTACTATGTGCTAATCACTCTAATACTTGAGTACCTTTTGGAAGTTTCCAACGCATTTGACTACCTGATGTACTAGCATCATCCTCCCAGGTATTTAAAATTTTAAACTCTATACCATGTCCTACAGGTATATATTTAGAATTTTCACCTGCTTCATACATACCTATACTTGCAATAAGTCTATCATCTTCAGTAATAGTAATTATTGCACCATCTACTAATTTAAAGGTAGTGGGATGGTTTCTAATAGAGGTACTACCTGCTACGTTGCTATGATATTTAGTAGAGGTACTATTGTAGTATTTTGACATTACAGTCAACTCCTATCTATCAATTATTAATCTTGGCACTGAGCAAGGGTACATTACATACCCTTACTTTTCTTAGTCGCATTGACCTCCTACCATATGCCTGTATGTATGGTCATCTATGTTTACATCTACTCTCAAACCTTTATTAATGTCCTCTCTATTTTCATCACTGAGATTACTTAAAAAATCTTCTATATCTGACTCACGATCTAAATAAGCTATACAAGTACCATCGTATTTGTTAGACTCTCTAACTATATCCCTAGCTTGTTTACCTACAGGCTCTAACTCTAAACGACCTGATGGTTTTGGACGTACTGCAATAATCATTATTTAATTCCTCTAATTAACTATGTACTGTAGTAAATAAACTACAGCTAACCTGCAATATATACAGGCTAGGTGTAAGTTATCGTACTACTGTATAGGTATCATTATGGAAATAAAAGTCTTCAAGTACCATAGGGATAGTAGGCTTATAATTCCAGCGTTTTGTATACCCTATTAAAGATTCTTTAGGATGTATATGGCTATCATATGTACCCTTAAATAAACCTGGTACTATTCTTATTTCCGCCTGAGTTGATTGCATAGTAACCGGGTTTATTAATGATTTAACTTTCATTGTTTTACTTGTTTGGTTTGTTTATTTGGTTTATCACCTTAATAGTAATGTACAGGGTACAAGGTACATAGTCAATAGGTAACAGATTAGTTTTAGATATACCTTGTACGCTTCCTATAAGTTAGTTTGATGTACTATCTATTGCTATTTACTTGTACCTAGAATAGTATGGTACATAAGCAAGGTACATACAGCTAAATCACACTTGCAGATTAGATAGGAGATTAAACAACATGACTACCTGGGACGAATTTGTTCAGATATGTACTGATATAGATAGTCAGTACGACAGCGAAAGCTTTGAAGATAGCAACGATACTTTCTGGGATATGTACAATGCAGAGCGTGAAGATGATTCTGAACTAGGAGAAGATTATGAATAAGTTAGTACACTTCTATATCAATACAATAGCTACATACAAATCTGGTAGCAATCATGTAACTATGCAACGTAGGGGAAGTAACTATCAAGTGATTACTAACTTAAATAGCAGTACCGATATGTTATTGCTAGAAACTGGTAACATCGCAAGTGCTGCACATTGTTACCAACGGGCGATAGGTAATATGTTGCAGTACATCAATGCGGTAAAATAGCATCTTTTTAATATCCATGATTTGACTATGTGCAATAGTACATAGTCAAACTTAACCAAGTAATGGTACACTATGACAATAAACAGGGTACAGCAGTTAGCAGATACCTACTTTGATTATTTTCAAACAATAGTCAAGGTAGATAATAGAGAATATGTAGTTGTGAAAGATTTACAGAATAAAGCACCGTATAAATTATTAGACAGTGTATTTGGTTGTGCCAATTACAATCAAACTACTATATCTATGGTACATAGTGCTTTATCCGTAATAAGTGAATGTAGCGATCTAGATAATGTAGAGCTTAATTTAGTAACTACTCATTGCGATCTAATGAATTGGTTAAATGATGATTATGAACGTAGTGAGTATGTAAATTACTTAGCTAATGATAGACGTGAAGGAGGTCAGTTTAAAGAGTTTAATTTATTCGATGTTATGGAAGTAGCTTATAGTATCGAAGCTTATGAGGTTTTATATGATGTTATAGCCTATCTCAAATTAGAATTAAAGTGCATATTAAAGGGAGAATCAACATAGTGTTAGATATTAAAGTTGAGAACAAGGTAAGAACCAGATTAGGTAATGCCCATAGATTAATACTTGAAGCTCGTAACTTAGCAATAGATAGTGATGCTTCTACTAAGGAACTAGATATACTATTTACACAATGTATTGATAGTATATGTAACATATCTGATTATTTACTTAGTGAGAGAACAAAACAACAATGAGTGACCCGGTACAAGATAAACTACACCAAGCATTGAATCTAGTAAATGAGGCAACGAGTATAGCTGTAAATAGATCGTACCCTGATGAAAGTGTACACGCATTATGTTTTGTACGTGACTTGTTAAAAAGGGTTAAAGTTACAATGCCTGTACCTACTAAAAAATAAAACAATACCCTATATGCAAAGTACATATAGGGTATGCACTGTACTTAAAATAGGATGTTATTATGCACGTTAGAAAGCACCAATGTATAAGCTGCCCATTTAAAGAAGACGGATTAAAATTAGATACTGAAAAAATGGGAGAAATTTTTAGCTACTTAATTACAGGTACTAATCACTTTTGCCACAGTGATTATAGGGACAATGCAGTATGTAGGGGAGGTAGAAATTATCAACTAGATATATGGGCAAAAATAGGATTAATAGATGAACCTACAGATACCGCACTATATAAAGCAATGCGTGAATCAGGAGTTGAGCCTAAACTTTGAGTAAATTAATATCACTGACACCTAAAGAATTTGCTGAATGTTTGGTTGTACTTTTGAATAATGTAAAAACAGATAGTAGTAAAAATTATAAAGCTTCTATATGGTTGGGTAAAGCGGGAGAAGTAAGGATATATGTTAAAAATGATAGCTATGTAAATTGTGGGTACATAATCATTAAGTACAGTGGGGAAGTGCTTATAAAAGTTGTACCCTACCTTACATCACTAATAAAGTTACAAGTTGATACTTTACAAAGTAAATATAGGATAGGAGATAACATTACACATGAATTAGCTAAGGATTTAAATTTGTCTATGTGTTTTAATTGTCAACAGCGAGTAGCACAATGTAATGGACTATGTAGTAGGTGTAATGATTGATGGTATATAAAAAATTAAGCGCTAAATATTTCACTAATTTACTATGGTATGTAAAAGGTGATGATCTTTACCACAAAGTACAAATATGGACAGCATATAGAGCATGGACTGGTACAAGGTTGAAGCGTAGGATTGTAACTGTAAAGGAGGTAGTGAAACTTGTACCAATAGAGTAAGTACAAAAAACATAGTACCTTTTTAATGTTTTTTCACAGATATATAAAAAACACTTTTTTTTAAGGGTACTATGTACTTTTTATATGAACCGTTAACCGGGAAAGAAAGATGTAAATCTTGTAGGTGATATAGCAGTATATCGGTACGTGTTATTCATTGATGTATGACCCAAGTATTCAGCTATTGCTCTGGTATCTACACCATTACTTGCTAAGTAGTAACCACAGCTATGTCTCATCATGTGTGGGTGTACTGGAAATGTGAAACCCGCTCTATCACCATATCGCTTAAAAAACTTTTGTACTGTACTAACATCTATGGGAACTCCCCTATTACTTAAGAACATATAGGGGGACATTAGTTTGCGCTTACGTTTTAAATTAGCTATGCCAATTAACTCGATACGCTTTAAGGGATGTCTACCAGATACACCATGTTTTAATCTATTCACGTGTATAGTACCTCGTACCATATCGATATCTTCCCATTTTAAATTAATTGCTTCATGTACTCGTAACCCATGCCTGAACATCAACAGGATCATGAGTGAATCTCTCGTACTATTAGATCCCTTTTTTGAGGCATCAATCAATTTATCGATTTCATCTTCAAGTAGGTATTCTCGTGATCGCACTTCTAAATTAGTAGGTCTGCTCATAATTCTGCATTACATGGGTAAACGCACTCAAGTACGTTAGGTGTAGATCGTCTACGTACATCAAAATTATTTTATAATAATTCTGCATTATAGATATTTTACAGAATTTTAAAAAGGAGATTTCACAAAAAATGAAAATAGCTAAATCGATGTATTTAGGAGGGATAGAGGTATTTGCGGATCAAATTGAAAGCTATGAAGATTACAAAAACTTAGGGTTAACGTGTCCTTACTGCAATGAAGCAGTATTTTGGCGATCGCGGTCAGAGTACAAAATAAGCTCAAACAAGGCAGTACACAGGGCTTCATGCTTCGCGCATTTTGGTAGCGATACAGAGTGCGTAGCAAAATTTGCACAATTGCGTAAGGTGTGCGCTTCCGAGTTATCACAGTTCAAAGAATCAAAAAATCAAAGGTTAAAAATTTACAATGCTCATTTATGGGAAATGTTGAACAGTTCATTAGAAGTACATCCAAAACTAATAAAAAAAATAGAAAAAATAGTAGGAAGAAGCATACTAGAAGAATTTGTAAAAAAAACAATAGATGTTTGGATAAGGTACATAAGTAACGTACCTAACAAAATAGAACAGTTAGAGAACATATATATTTCATCTGAGGTATCAATAGGAGAACTATCTTTAGAAGATAGGGTAAGAATATTAAGAGATAAAGATTATTTTGAAAGTACAAGGTTTAACAAACACATACATAGAGCGATATGTATAGAGGTATGTAGTTATTTAGCAGGTGCAACAGGTAGGCACATATTAAAAAAGTTATTAACACTAATAGTAATAGCATCAGTAATAGTAATAACTACAAAGAACAAAGAACCAGAATTGAGAAGTAACGACACAATGAAGTTGGCACTAATGACTGTATTTACAACTCCTTGGATAAGGGAAATAGAAAATAGATTAAATAAGTAAAAAGGGTACAGGTACAAAAATGGAAAGTAACCAAGATAGTTTTTACACTATAGCGGACAGTGAAAAGTACCAAAAGTATAAAAAATTTGAATTTCTTTATAAAACAAAGGGAATAAACATAGTTACAACGACTGAGAAACTAATTAAACTAATCGCCACACTAAGGGATAAAAAACTCTACGCTATAGATACAGAAACTACAGGGTTAGACGTACATTCGTGTGACCTTGTTGGGATAGGATTTTGTTGGGGTTTAGGTTTAGGTGAAAGTGCATATATTCCTGTAGGGCATAAGGAGGGAGAACAGTTACATATAGATGATGTACTGTTACTACTAAAACCATTATTAGAGAGTGACTATACCCAAAAAATACTACACAATGCCAAGTACGATATTAATGTTTTACGTGCATACGGTATCAGATTAAAAGGTTTGTACTTTGACACTATAGTTGCACACTATATTTTAAGAACAAATCATTATAGTGAAACTTATGGGAGATACAGTAACCACAAGTTAGATATAGTAATAATAGATTACTTTCCTATATACCCCTATAGTTATAGTGCAGTAGTACCGAAAGGAGGTACTTTAGCAGAGGTATGTATAGAAGATGTAGCATATTATTGTGCTATTGATTGTTGGTGTACTTTTGGACTATACACTAAACTATCACCGTTAATAAATGGTAGTACGATTGAATATTTATACTACGCTGTAGAAGTATCCTTAGTTCCCATACTTGCAGATATGGAGTATAGGGGGTTATGTATGAATGACAACTGGTATATACACAAAAAAGAAACTATTAAACCTCAGCTAGATGCTATAGCCAAAGTAGCAAGTACATATAAAGAAGGAATTAATCTTAACTCACCTATACAACTAAGTAAATTTATATTTGAGGAATTAAAACTGCCCACAAAAGGGGTACTAAAGAATAAGCAAAGTTACAGTATAGATAAAAACACTATTGCATTATTGAAAGGTACACATCCCTTTATAGAGGTACTAGCAGAACATAAAAGTATAGTACATTTGTATAACACTTTTGTAGAAGGTATATATAAAAAAAAGAACACAGTAACAAACAGATTGCATCCAAACTTCAA
>QQTW01000698.1_pt1 | contig 21710 bp, 22 predicted proteins | sample 1904831 | NCBI WGS metagenome assembly QQTW01 (sample SAMN09435610, study PRJNA476489) | Subsurface metagenome, whole genome shotgun sequencing project. | reverse complement strand
ATGTACTTGTGTACGTGCGTGGTCAGCTCCGTTTAGCGCAACATCTTTCGTGTATTTATATTTGTTGTTATCGTCGCTGTTATTTTCGTCATCGTCATCGTCGTCATCGTCGTTGTTACCGGGAGGTAACAGATGAAAGCGAGCAAGCAGTAACCGGTGCCACATAAACACGCCGTGAATTTGGATGATGGCCGCTTGTTGCTTGCTCGCTTTCATCTGGCATCCTCAGGTATCGTTGTCATTGTTGTTGTCATTGTTATCATCATTGTTGTTGTCATCATTGTTGTCATCATTGTTGTTGTCATTGTTATCGTCCTCGCTGTTTCTCTATAGCTGAGGTTGTTTTGTATTGTTGGCCACTATTCTACCTCTGTCCCTACTGGGATATACATGACCGAGTAGGGAAGATTGGATGGATGGATACTAAGACCTCACAACAGCATGCAGAAACCACACCACACCATACATCCGCATCCGCAATGGGACGGACGAAGAATATCAATTGTCATACTGAAGATCCGTCCTCGCTACTATATACTCCCGGAAACCCAAGAGGCAAGATGGACATCGAACACCAGACGCATAGAAAGATCAACTGGAGCGGAAGCGGAAGGAGAAAGGGAGAAAGAGTGCCAGAAGAGCGAGATAGGGATCTTAGAACGAGTATGGTTCTGCTGCTTCCCACGATGGCCAATACTGGTTGGTATCCACCCTCATCAACCACCTACGCTACAACAGGTGCGTTACGCAGTAGTCATTCATTCGCAACGGAACAAACAAATAAACATCAATTTAGATATGATTCCCCGCTACTTTTTATCGTACAACCGACATCAAGTCCCAACGTGGCAGCGGAAGATCAGACGGATGAAAGTCTCGATAGCGAAGCGGAAGCGGAAAGAGAAAAGAGGGTTGGAAGGCAAAAGAGATTCCTAGGGGTACTACTGCTTCCCACCACGCTGGCCAATGCTGGTATCCACCCTTCCTAACACCCAAGCGGCAATAAACACGGCGTAGATCCCCACGAAGATTGTGAGGGGTTTACGCAAGGCGGCGAGGGGTGGGTATTCGTATGTTATCTTTTCCATTCACATTTATCCATCATTAGCTTTTCCTATTCCTTTGCTCTCCACTTCTATCAGGGTAAGAAAAAGTTTGACTCACATATAAATTCCTCTCCCTTAATTCATCCACCAAATTGACCGTTTCCAGCGTCAAACACGTTCTTCCCAGGGTATCCATAAACGTCTTATGCAGTCCTGTGTCCGCCTTGGTCAAGCTAATTCCAGAGGGAGCTTCGAATCGCACATTCTTTGCTCCCTCGGGAAGAATCACCCGGAGCTGGATTTTCTCGTACTCGATCCCCTCGAGTTGACGGGGACCTTCCAAGAAGGGGATTTTGAGGACGTATGTATTTCCCCCTTTACCTTTACCTTTACCATTACCGGTCTTCGACGAGGAAGGATCAACTTTTCGTAAATACCCGCTCAAATCCGCATTCCAGCCAACTCGGAAACTATACTTCCATCCCCCGAACACGGGATACCGGGGTTTGAGCTCGAGGGAGGCTTCGCGGATGTTACTCCGAAACCTGGAGGTCGAGACATTACCGATTTCATCGGTGAAATAAGGATCGGATGCACCTCCACTTAACGGGAAACGGAGTTCCCTCAGAGCTGCTGTGGGTGGGTTATAGTATTGCACTTTGGCCCAGTCTGCTCGCGAGAAATGCTTCGAGAGACTCGCTGCTTTGTTCTCAAGCCAGTATCGCTCTTCCGTCGCGAGGTTGCCCCCCCAATGGCTTACTTCTAAGTCCCGCTCGAGCAGTCGCGCGTGGTTGATGGGTTTGGTGAATTCGTAGCGCACTCGGACGGGTTCCGTGGCGCCCGCGGGGATGTTGCTGTAGGGGCCGTACGTGAATGATGACCCTTCCTTTTGCGGGTCTTCTTTGCCACTGGATCCAGGGAGACGGGTGTAATCCGGTATATCCGGGTTAGGCAGTTTGAGCTTCGTCTTTTGTTTGATGGTTTCGTACGCGGACGGGGCATAGGCCGAGAAGGTGTACACGAGATATTGCTTCTCAATTTGCTCGATCGTGGCGGGGAGAGGTCGTAATGATGAAAGGATGAAGTAAGAGATGCTCAACGTTTGTTGACCTGTTGGCTTTAATGCTTCGGGAAGACGGATGCGGTAGAATTGCGTGGTGCTGGTTCGTCCATCGTCAGCACATATATACATAATCATGTGTTCTTGAGAAGAGTGGCATGTCTATCCATCAACTGACCTGTATGGATCATATTCGACCAATGCAATCTCGAACCCAGCCCGCTCAGGATCCTTCTTGTCGCGCACCTCCAGGCCGCCAACCCGGTCGACGGTCTCGTGGGTAAATGGTAGGAAGTACTCCTGTTGAGGTTTGCTGTCGATATTCTCAATCACCACATTGATCGTTTCTCGAACGTAGCCTTTCTCCAGATTAATGTTGCGGAGCAAATTGACATTCTTGAATACCGCAGATGGCTTGAATGCATTGGGGAGCACGATGCGCGAGCTCAAGGGGGATGTGAGATTCGATTCGCATGCTGCCCAGCTTGCGAGAGTGACTAGAGAGAAGATGGCTCGAGTGAGTCCTTTCATGTTGGAATGACTGCCCTTGCACTGGGTCAGTAATGCCGTGGGAGAGCTGGGAAGAAGTTGCAGTTGCCGGTGTTCGTCAAAGATTGGGACGGAGAGCTCTCGTGTCCTGTGGAGCTCGCTTCGGTTGTCAGCTCAGAGCTTCAAAACTAATGGTCCTGTTTGGCTCGAAAAAAGCATGACATAGCATCATGACTTTACTCACTTGGTGAAACGCTGGAATGCAATATCAAGAGCAGCACGTAAACGCTGACAGCCATAGATAGCAGAACAAACAAGCAGTGGGCTTATGCCGGGATCCTGCTCACATTCGACGATGAGCATATATTGATGGCATACTGGATATCTAGTGCGGGTTCGAAAGCCTAATATCCTCAGGATCAACAGGCATGAATGATTGACACTGAAGGAGAAGCCAGCCAGAACACGACTACAAAGTCCATGTCACTTTTATTTCCAAGAGGCTGGACTCGACATTCTTCAGGCTGTACTGCAGCGAATCACGCCCCATTGTCCGGCGGGTTGACGATGGATTGAGACTGGTGGACACCGAGACGCAAATTCGGGGCTGCAAGCGCAACTGCTTAAAACGCAACCTTCGACGGCGACGGCGAACTTATCCCTTAGGATTTTTCCCAATAATTGATTATGATGTCAAACATCCGCTGGCTTGACTGCTTCATAAGCCTGAGCGGAAACGCAGGCGTCTTTGGAATAAGCATTCAAATACACTCTGTTCCAGGGTGACGAGGCGAAAGAAAGGATTGTTGTCGCCTCGGAGCATTTGCTGGCCTCTGGATCGTCGATGAATCAATCGACATGGCATGCTTGTGCGGCAGGGCCGGCGACAAGGTTGGTTGCGAGTTTGTGATGTAACTCCGGCGATCAACAATAAGATTGGACAAATGAAGTAAAGATGATGAAAGAACAGATGGAGCAGGGAGGGAGGAGGAAGGAAGGAAGGAAGGAAGGAAGGAAGGGAAGAAGAGTGAAGATTAACAACGATGCTCCAGATGTTGGGAAAAGGCGTGGAATATCACTCAGAAGGAGGATTGGGACAGCCCCCGAACGCGAGTAGAGACCTGGTGTTGGCGACGCCGGTTCAATTCCAGCTCTCCTTGGCTAGAGAAGAGGACCGGACGACATCGACGGCGCCACAAAGTTGACGTTGACAAAGATATTGCGATTGGCAAGACTCGAACAGAAGCACGAAGTATACCGTAAGGTTTAAAAGATACTCCGTGGCCACGGAGCAGAAGATCTCCGTAGTAAACTCATCAGGTTGAGAAGATAATCCAGTTTCGCTCTTCTGGAATGAACCCAAATAGCCCCTAAACAGCTTGCTCAACTTTCAACATCGAGCGAGAGAAAGATTTTCCCATGAAAAGAAGAGGCAAAGGCAGAGCCCACGTCCTAAAACATCCCATCTCAACCATCCCGGCCTATTAGGACCAAACCACTAACTCCGTACGCTGGAAACTTTAAGAGAATGGCCGCTTATCGATTGTCAGCTCATTTGATAGACGCCTTGATCATGGACCAGGATATACCAACGAAAATCACTTTTATGTCCGCGAGCTCCCTTGCCGGGGAAATCCAACACGCCCACAAAAACCTCCAAACAGCGCTGCTGTTAACTCATTGACTGTAGTGATTGCTGGTGTCGCGGATCGATGTACTGCGATTCTCGCGGCCATCCAGATGTTGGACGCGATGCGAAGTGAACTGGTGATGGTGGAGGCGCTGGAGGCTGCTGAACTTGAGAGAGGCGAAGGTCGTCAGGGAGTGAAGTCGTCAAGTTGGCTGAACGGTTGAGGACTAGCGCCAGATCTTCACCCAGCGTATTGGACGACAGGAGCGACAATCGGCGGCGAGCCGGTGGCAGAGTGGAAGCCATGAAGATAACGTCTAGCTCGGATCGCAACGTGCTCGTGTATATGACGGCGTGCTTGTATAGAGGAAAACGTCCTTTCAAAGATCGGACTGGTAGATGTTGTAGATATCGTGAGGTTGATGATGACGTGTCAAGATCCCGCCGGTCCTGAAATCAGATCGTGATAGGTAATCCAACAAAGACAGTCGTTCGAATCGGGTCCTTTGTGACACCTTCCATCGTCCATCAGCACTGATCCACCATGCCGTAGGTGGCTGGAGAATGTAGGACAAACAAAACGCAGGTCCCCGTTACTTTCCGATTGAGATCTCACCGACGATATATGCTGCACTGATCCTCCCAATGTTTGTCGTTCCGATGCGAAGCTGGCGGGTGAAAAACGAGGAGGACCGTCCTTTTTATGCTGCGGTTCGCCCTACGGGCTTGCGCATCCCCCGACCTGGCCGCCTGAGCTCATTCTCACTGGACAAACAACATTCCGCGTCTGCCCTCTTCCGGGCGCGGAAGCGGCTGGTCAACCCAACTCCAGCCCTTCTCCTTGTCCACTCACTGCATTGCCGATGACGCAGAATCCGCGCATCGGTGATTTGACGATCCAGGGATGATGGGCCGTCACACTAGATCCGGGGTTAGGTACGTATATAAGCTCGTCGTTACTGGTCGTGATGCTTCAGACATCGGGTTTGGCGGTCAAACTGCAATGCTATCTCATCAGCCCGTCCACGGCTGGTCTTCGGTTGAGACCGGGACAACGCTGTAGGGACAGCAAGCTTAGCATGGCGTCAGTAGGATTACAATCCGAAACTCATGTCCCGTAAGCTCTCGCACATGCCAAGCGGGGCAGTCAAATTTACGCGATTCGACGTGCAGCAAGGGTTACCCCATTTGAGCGTCGATAATGCACTAACCACAGACAGCCGTCAGCATTAATAGCAAGGGGATCCTGGCAAGGCCCCCCTTCGAGGCGCGTCAGAAGCCGGCCGCTTTTCGATCATAGGGAAAGAGTGTGTACGAACTGTACGTGCCCAATACCTCATCCGCCTCTTGATATGGGCATAGGATGACGTTGCGAAGACTCGTTCGGCCGGTGGTGGAGCACGTTCGAGCCATCACACCGAGGCAACAGGGATAGGTCCTTGGAGAGACCGGCCGTTGAAAGACGGAACTCGGCATCAATCGGTTTTCTGGTACGGTGCTGTTGATATAGGGTAGAGCTTCCATCGTGAGCCTTCCCTCATGATGCTTTGGGTGTCTTTCCAAACTGCCTTTAGCATGTTGTCGAAGCATACATGTTGTCCACAGTTCGAAAGCTGTGACGGGTGACATATTGGCTGCTGTAGTTGGTGCATCCCAGTTGAAGATGACGTTTATTAATATCTTCCAGCTCCATGGAGGAGGGTTTCTTCCCGTTCTTCCAAACACCGTCACCGAAGCTGACTCTGACGATTTCCCCGCATGGTCCTGGACGTGGCCGAGGCATCTTCTCCGCTAATCATCTCGTTGTGACATGAGTGCTTCATGAATGCTCCGGTTTCCGGCGAATTCAACATCTCCCCGGCCGCCCCTGGTCACAACAGTTCGAAGACCGTGCCGTTGCACGTATACCGCCCCAATCCCCGTACGTGGACGACTACGATTTGCGTAGGGCGGACGGAATCCAATGCAGGGATCGTGCTGCACGAACAAGCTCCGAGGTTGGCGTACTCGGTACCCAGGGTCGATGCCGGCCGTAGTCACAATGCGGCAACGGTCTAGAGATAGCGTCTCCGGCCGTATCCGCGGCCGCAATCCTGGGACATTACATCAACTCAACCGTTGCATGGACGTCCATAGAATTGGAGATTATATCCCATACCCTGCTCTTGAATAACTGACAGCAACTCCAGCAATATCCTGCGACCCATCTCGCCTTGAAGGTAAGGGAAACCAGCATAGGCTTTCTTCTTTTTCGCGGGAGTCCGGAGGTTCCCGGCCAATTGCGATGCGCGCAACATCCTGGATGTTGATATGCCATCGCTCCATACAATGACCCAAGATATCTCTTGAGGTTTTCTGTTCAAGAACTCTTCAAACCGTCGATCCGATAAATCGATATGAAACAGCATTCGTATGAATGCCGTGAATGGATTTTCTTGAACATGCCCTTGGACGATGGCAAATAAAGGCTCTTTTAGTCCATCATCCACCCTGCGGGCCATGGCGATGATGGATTGTTTTTCTTGCGGTTTTGCCAAAGCTATTTCTATCCCGATGGATTCCAGTTTTCCAAGATCTCATATTGATATCGCCATTCCAGGAAGTCTTGCTTATCGCGGACATTTAGTTGGGTCAAGATGGTTGGATTAGCTCCGAGGCGGAAGCCGTCACGCAAAGGTGAGGAGAGCGACATCATTTTCATCACGTAGTTCTATCGAGACCGGATTTTACCCAATTCGGTATCCCAGCTCCTATAATTCATTTCTTCATTCATCCCCATCTACTACATTCGTTATTTTGTTTAGTCCTCTAGACCTACACGAACAATGGCGCCTAACATAAGAGCTGCTCATTCAGGCTCGTTGGCCGATGTGCCCAGGGACCTATTGGCCCAGATCAATGAGCTTGAGCAACTGTTCGGCGTCGATCAACAGAAGCTCAAAGAGATCACGAACCAATTTGTGTCCGAGCTGGAGCGAGGTACGTCACTGCTCAAGGAATACTACATGTGTAAGAATATTAACCAGGCTACAACAGGTCTAAGTGTCGAGGGTGGAACCATTGTAAGTGTCGAACGATACTATCCAATGTATGCATATATGGTAGTAATCATATGCTCATCATGTCATCATATGAACATAGCCCATGAACCCTACCTGGGTCATGGCCTTTCCCACTGGTCATGAAACTGGAACCTATCTTGCGCTGGATATGGGCGGAACCAACCTACGAGTCTGCGAGGTGACGTTGCCGGAAGAGAAGGGCGAGTTCGACATCACGCAGTCCAAATACCGGATGCCCGAGGAGCTGAAGACGGGCGACGCCGACGAGCTGTGGGAGTATGTGGCCGACTGCGTGCAACAATTTGTCGAATACCACCATGAAGAGGAGGAGCTGTCCAAGATGCATCTCGGTTTCACCTTTAGCTACCCTGCTACTCAAGATTACGTCGACCATGGCGTTCTGCAACGATGGACGAAGGGGTTTGACATCGCGGGCGTCGAGGGACACGATGTGGTGCCCATGTTTGAAGCAGCACTGGCCAAGAGGGTATCTATATGTCGCTCGTCACGAGTGCCTCCACTCGCTTGAGGATCCACTCTGATCATTATATCTATCTGGACAGGGTCTTCCGATCAAAATCACCGCCTTGATCAACGACACCACAGGCACGCTGATCGCCTCGGCGTACACAGACCCGCAGACCAAGATTGGATGCATCTTCGGCACGGGCTGCAACGCGGCGTACATGGACAAATGCGGTGCCATTCCCAAGCTCGCACATATGAAGCTCGATCCGGAGCTGCCCATGGCCATCAACTGCGAGTACGGTGCGTTCGACAACGAACATAAAGTCCTCCCTCTTACGCCCTATGACATCATCATCGACCGCGACTCACCCCGGCCCGGTCAGCAGGCTTTCGAGAAGATGACGGGCGGCTTGTATCTGGGCGAGATCTTCCGACTGGTCTTGGTTGCTCTGCATGAGAATCCCGACGTGAGCATCTTTGACGGACAAAGCATCGACAAGCTCAAGAAGCCCTATTCACTGGATTCGTCCTTTTTATCGGCTATTGAAGAGTGCGTTTTTGGTATCCATTTTACCCTTTCACGTGCTTCCGGGGTTCTAACCGGGACCCTACCTCTTTCCGCCATCATCAACAATCACGAGACTCAATATAATACCATTATATACACATATACATTTACAGAAGCTAATGAAAACACAGAGACCCCTTCGAGAATTTGACCGAAACCGCCGACCTCTTCCACTCGAAGCTACACCTGCGATGCACCAAGCCCGAGCTTGAACTCTGCCGACGTTTGGCCGAATTAATCGGCACGCGAGCAGCCCGTCTATCAGCCTGCGGAGTCGCCGCCATCTGCACCAAGACGGGGATGAAATCATGCCACGTTGGCGCCGACGGTACCGTCTTCGAGAAGTATCCTCATTTCCGCCAACGGAATGCGCAAGCTCTCCGTGAGATCCTCGATTGGTCCACCAAGGACGATCCCGTCGTGTTGCATGCCTCCGAGGATGGATCTGGTGTGGGCGCCGCCGTCATTGCGGCTCTCACGATCAAACGCGCCAAAGAGGGGAATGTGGCGGGGATCAAGAACCCGGCTGGGATGAATGGGTCGAAATGAGTTGAACTATTTGCTCGAGATTGTATTTTTTGCTGGTCTGTGAACCTCGGGGTGGAGGCAGCGCTGGGAAGGTGGTTGTCCTCCAGATACAGTACTCGTCTCTGTAGATGTAGAGGTCGAACTGACCCATATCCATATATTTATTTATTGCTCACATGAAACAGAGGTATATCATTGCCCTTTCGCTGAGGTTGCAAGACCATCTCTGACGGTTGTTCGGTGACTAGATATCTCGGAGTCATCCACTGCTTAAAACTACGGAAATATGCAAAACACGGGCGCCACCGTTCTCACTTATTGAATAAAGCCGTAGCTCATGTTCCGCATTGACCATCCTTAGCAATGCAACATAATCCAATCCAGCATTCTTACTTAGCCACCAAGAACAGCTTTTTGGTATCCCAATAACGAATACATAGCTCCCTAACACAGTATAGCCCATGACGAGAGATTACATGCTCGAAATGCTCGCAACGAATAACTATATCAACCCATGATCTCCCACAATCGAATCTTCCCCGCTTCATTCGCGACCGCTAAAAGCCTTGAATCAGGCGAGAAGGCCACGGCGGTGATTCGTCCCAGGGGCGTCTGAGCCGTCGGCCAATTTTTGTAGACGGTACACGAAGGCAGATGGACCAGACGGAGAGCATCTTTTTTCCACCGCGAGCTGATAACCAACAATTGTCCGTCGGGCGAGAAGACGAGATGGCTTGTTGGTGTGGTTAGGTTCTGTAAAGCTCGCAGCGGTTTGGGGGTGGCTGGAATGGAGATCTGTGACTTTGATGCCGATGATGGTGGTGATGGTATTGATGTTAGTGATGGGGGAGATGATGTGTTGGTATTGATCCAGGATCCTCGATCGTAGATGTTGACGATCCCGCTGGAACTGCCCACGGCGATGTATCGATCGCCACCGAGTGGATGATGACGATCATCTTGTTCCTTGTGAGTGTTGCTCACTTTGATGGGACCTCCCCCAAGAGCAATGACAGTGGTGCCCACGGCTCCTTCGTCTGTCCATTGGCCCACCACTCGTCGCTGGGGAAGATCGTATTCAATAACATCCCCTGCTTTGCCCGCGATCGTGAGACCCTCGCCATTATGCCACCACGCGAAGTCGGCGATTCCGCCATGACTGCCGATGCGAGCTTCCGCGATCCACTGCGTGGTCTGCGCGTCGAGGATATTGACCACACCCACCCCGCCTTTTCGTCTCGTTCCCACCAGACCCATCCAGCGACCGCAGGGCGAGAGTTTGAACCGCTCCATGCTACGTTGCTCGTTGCCGTGACCTTGCACGCGTGTCACCTTTTCGACGCTGCCCGAGGGCAGATCCCAGATGTGGAAATAACGTCGCTGACCCGAAAGGAAGATGCGGTTGCCTTGAGGTGGTTGGAAGATTGTCGTTGCGATGGGCGTGTGGCGGATGTGCAGCGAGGTCAGAAGTGGATTCGGATTGATAGAATCTGAAGGAGATACGCGATGAAGGTATAGCGTCGAGGCCGGACCCGAGGAGAGCAATATTGGGTGGATGGGATGAAATTGGAGGGAGGTTATAGCCGACTAGACGATCGTGAAAGTCAGCTTTTAGAGATGGTGATACATTACAGGAGAATATTGCAATACTGACAGGTTGAGCTCCACCAACGTCTCTCGTTCTCTGTATGTCTAGCACCTCCGTTCGAAGTTTCCTTTTCTTATTTTTTATGCCGTCGCCGGTGGCCATCATGAGTCCATCGATGCTCCGGAGCAGCTTAGCTAATGGCTGGGCCGAGAGTTCGTCATCGTCCACATCCATTTCATCTGCTGATGTCGCTTCTTCTTGATCAGAATCACGGCCATCCTTCTCAGACTTTTTACGTCTCTCCCGCACACGCTGTTGTTCCGTGGCATATCTGACCCATTCGGGTGCCGGGTTCAATCGTTCGAACCTGCCATGATATTTGGATAAGCACTACTACATCCTTCTTCAAGAATCAACATAGATCAGGGGCACGAACTGTCTTCTCAGCCGCTTGATATACTCCCTCCCGTTCACCATGTCCTCCCCTTCATAGTTTCTCAACTTCCGTAGTCGGGTATTTGTTGCCAACGAGACCATGATCCGCTCATCATCGCTATCTTCCCATGCCGGGCGGTCGTTGGCCCCGAATGTGCGATCGGCCTCCTCCACAGGAGGGGCCGTAGCCGCCAACTCCTTGCCTCTGGTTTCCGCATCTCCCGCGTCCAGAAAGAAAAGCTGTATAACTGAATTAGCTGTCTGCGTGATGTAAGATGCGAGTAGCATACGTACGTCCGAGTCTTGCAAGCCATCCAAATCTTCATCCGCTGATTCTCCTGCTGGATCCTCTTCTAAAGTGGGCTTTCGGTTATGCGCTTCATGTGTTTTAATGCCCTCGAGGAATCCAGTCTCATCACCGAATACAAGCTTCTCTAATTCTGCCTCGGTGGCATCCTTGGGTGCAATATCAGGGCTGATCGTTCCAGATTCTGGAATGTCTTCCTCATCGACTTGAGTTGAATTTTGTGTTGCTTGCATTATAGCTCAGCACAGTGGTGCGGGATTGAAAATGTGAACGATAAATTACTGCAGGAAATCGCTATCAGTCTACGGAGTATTTCCTGAGACAAAGTCAATGTTTGCGGTTCCAACTTTTTAAACGTCTCGATTATACACAGGGTCTGGCCACAACACATGGGAAAGTCATGACTTGATCTGCACGAGTGGGGACTCACAAGACGTGGAAATGTGGGCTTACGTTGAGAAATCATGAACCATATTCTATGATGGGTGAGAATCATACTTTCTCACTTTGGCTGGCCAGACACTGCAGACGTCTTTACTATCACCGAGGGTTGCTCCTACTCGTCATCCGAAGGATATGATCATAAGACCATTTCCATCGTCGAGCCCTCAACTACCGTCCTAGAGTTGACTACCGAATAGAGTGGATATACTGCTATATGATCTACTGTCTATATTATTACTGCTCTTTGACGTCGATCCAACGGCTCCTGTTGGCTAACACACTGCCCGAGACCCTCGAGGACCCGTGAAACTTTAGAGCCTTACAATAAGCCGCAGTTGTGGCAGTACCGTCGTGTACTGACTGATGCTTTTCCCCGTTTGCTTTCCATGTGCCTGCTCTAGTAAAACTCGTCCGTCCCGAGTCCATCTTTCCCTTGTTTTGCTATGTGGCGAGCTTCGTGCGCATAAATGACTCCTTTTCATTTCCAGTGGCACGACTATACCGTTGCCTAGCCGCTTGTGCTGCTGTAGCTGCTTTGGTATGTCCCAGATCCTCGAGTGTTGAAGACGTTGTAGCTTGAGCTAAAGCTCCGGCAACTAAAGCTGTCAGACTTCGATAATTGAAGACGGTACACCGGCCTCCATCATCTGATTCTCATGACCTTACAGCATACGGATTTTCATTGGAGCTGTCGCGATGACAGTAGACTGGCGGCCTGATTCTGATTCTCCAGGACTCGAGAGATCCTAGACCTCAATATATAGAGGCGGAAAAACTCTCAGAAGGACCGGATATGCCCTTTAGCCTCCACGACCAAACTGCCTAAACTCGTACTCGCCATAGGAGCCGACATTGTCTAGAGCTAGTACGAGTGGCATCCTCAACAGCCTCGGAGTGATAGTGCTTGTAGGCCTGGAATAACACGTGGTCAAGCAGGTGCGTACCGTGCGGTAGACCAGATGGGGCGGCTGAGAATGTCGATAGAATCTCTAGACGTAGTTTCGTAAGCTCACTGAGTTTGGTTTTGCTACGCTGCGCTTCTGTCCCACCAGTGAAGGCGAGCTGTGCTTCTAAATGGCAATATCGATCGGATAAAATTGCATGGGGCAGTTTGTCGAATCTCACGCCAGCACGGTAGCAGCAGAAGAGGAGAGCTCATGAGTATGCGTACACATGATTGTACTCATCATAAACAGCCATATACGACAACGCCGTAGCAAGCCCCGACTTGCCATCGCTAGAGCTACTGCCAAATTGCGAACGGCTGGATCCACCTGATGCGCCCGATATTTCGTCCACTTCGTCCTTTACCGGTACCATTCCAGCTAACATTCAGCGTGAAGAAATTGCTAAGTATCAGATCGACAAATAAAATGATGACCACTTTAGCAGCTAGTTTGCGGGCCAAGATAGTCTTTTCCCCAGGCTTACTCGATCCCATGCTGCCGTTTCAGCTGCTCGAGATTCTCCTGGCGCTCCGCCAGCTCTTCTTTCGACTTGACCATCTTATCCCGTTGATGATATAGGACTAAACTCAGACTGTCAGCAGTCGCCCAAAGAGAACAGTCAAGCTCACGGTAGATGCTTCCACAACTGACCAACGAGATATCGATTTTGAAAGTTGAATCCGTTGAGCTTATCACAAGCTTGTTTGGCGTCCATCACGTCTTCATACACCACAAAGGCGGTTCCCTTGGTGTTATTGGCAATGCCTTGGCGTATCTGACTGCAGTCTCTGTCAGCACCTTTGATATGACGAAGTGGGTGACAGGAAGGTGGGCTATAGAGAGCGGTAATAGGCTGCAACACCCGGATGAAGTTACATACCGGATTGGGCCAAACTTCCCAAACAGGTCGAATAACTCCTCAGGGGTGACATTGTAACTACAGACGCCATGAGCACTCACCCCACGGCTGCATAGCTTCGATATCGGTCCGCATCTAGTAAGCCAGTGGAACTGATGGCGCAATAACGAACCTTAGATTCTTTACGAACAGTGCCCTGAGGTCGGGTTAGCTATGGGTCCGTATGAGTCGACCAAAAGACCACTAACGCACCGATTGATTTCCGGCGCGACCTTCCCACCACGACTCATTTCTTAGTGAAGTGCCTGTGAAAAGAAGCCGCTCGAACGAGGATATGTGATGGACGGTGGAGAGCGTCGCGATGTTGAGACCCCACCATCCCACACGCGTACAGTACCTGGCTGGTGGATTACGTAAGCATTGTGGTGGGACTCCATAGCTCGACTGCCCACCATCACCTTCCACCGCCATCATCACCACCATCGTCCTCCTGGTATCTACTTCAATCGCGTCTCCAACCGGGCACTCGAGACACAAGCTGAAACTGACATACTTGAAATCACTTCTGGTACTCGACATGAAGCGTAAACGAACGGAGAACTTGCGCTCGTCTGTTCTCAGTTGAGGGTCACGCCATTACATCGGTCAACGCGAGTCGCGTCAAGGGACCTCATCCGACTCAGGGCTCGAAGCTGCGTCCAAACGGGAAGGTCCACCGCGTCGTCATGGCAAGGCTCCAAGATCAACCGAACATCGTCACGACGAGAGGCCGCAACCAGCGCACCCCCTCGCCACCGTGGGCTGATGTCGAGCCCCTGTCCCCCGTCGAAGAGGGCTCTCAGATGTCGAACCAACTCCGGTTCGGCCATGGAGCTCCATCATCTCATGGGCAGGAATGGCGGACGCCGAAGCGCATTGATAGATACGTCAATGGGTCAAACGTATCTCCCGCCGGGGCGATCCACAACAACCACTCGTTTCCTCTATTTGAGATCGCGCCTGAACATGCTGCAACGGCGCCGATGGATGCCCTGGCGACACTCGCCCTGGTGACAAGCGGTAAGACGCCCTATGCCAGCGAAGATTATGGCGAGCCGTCCGAAAGGCCCTGGAAGCGGGCCCGGAGGGACATGCAGACGGCGGCGCCAGAGTCCAGTTTTCGCCTAAGACCGGCCACGAGCCATGCCGCGCTCCCCAATCCAGAGCAGATGCCAGCTGCAGCGCAGGCGGCGAACACGCAACTGGTGGAAGGAACAAGCGTTGCCGCAACGTCGAGTTCGATGCACGATGCCGAGTTGTTGCTAGACTTCAGCCGCGCGATGGGACACTCTCCCCCAGCTAGCCGGCCCAGCACCATGTACGGCAATCAGGTTCCGAACGGACGACCGCGGGTCGTGGGACACTCGAAGTCAGTGTCGGAGTCGTTTCCTCATCACTGGCAAGGGCTTGTCCATGAGCACGACGATCCAGCACAAAAACACCGTTTCTCGAACGGGACCGTTGATGGCGTTGAAGTCGCGACAGAGGGATGTTCCCGTTATGAGTGGGACCTCCAGTCAACGTTCGAGCCTCCGCATTTCGATACTGCGCTTGCTCAGTCTCCCACGGTCGGTACGGACGACGGGTTGTTGAATGGTGCCTGGGTGGGGACATCCTCAGATCCGACAGTGGCTTCACGACGCATCCTTCAAGCCATTTCACCTCCATTCCAGGGCCACACTTTCTCGAACGGAACAGTAGAAAAGTTGACCGAAGGGCTCAAGGAGTCCTTGGTGCTCCGTTCCGAGGAACGCATGGACCCTCGGGGGCGAGATCGGGGTCATGGTCGGTGGGAACGGCAAGGGCTGGGGCGCTCACCTGCCGAGAGCTTCACTTGGAGAGGTCCAAGAGGCTTGTCTGAATTCAACGATCAGCCTTTGCTTCAATTCTCTCAATGCGACGGAGATTCTGGGGTCGTTAAGACGTCTGGTGGAGACGCAGATCAGATGGATATCAATTTCTCTGCTTACAACCACCCAGTTTCCGACTCTGTTAACGACTTCGAAACCCGTGCGCTGCTTGCTAGTCGTCACTATACTCCTAAACGGGGTCCGTTGACAACCATACACAATGAATGGCCTCGGCACTTCTCGATCGCGATTCACACACGAAACAAAGGACATGGGCGAAAACGAATGCTTCGTCGAGTGAAATCTGAGTCGGAACTTCTCCCTGCACGGTTTGACAACCATGACGCAAGCAAAGGCGTTGATATGAGTGTTTGGGAACACAAAATCGAGCTTCCGAAATCCACCAAACAGTCTGCTGCAGGCATGCTGGAGCCATCTCAACCTCCGACGGGAGCTGTGAGCGGGCCTGACCCCGACTCGCTGAGCTCAGTCTGCGCTCGATGCAGGAGACTCTGGGGCGAGCCTTCGCCATTCACCGAGGATGAGGTCAATAAATGGATCGGATGCGATTGGTGTGGGCGCTGGTTTCACTGTGCCTGTGTCGATTTGACTCCGCAGGAAGCCGACGACATTGGGAAGTACAGCTGCGCCGAGTGTCAGCAAAAGCAGGGTCACACCACATGTACGCATAAATTGTTGATGATGGCTGGTATCTGCGCGCTTGGCACTGACATGTCGACAGGGAAACGGAAATCAGGCCGAGCTCATACTTCCATCGACTACGCCCGCCTCAATGAAGGTGTGGTCAAGACGTCCAAGGAGAGCCCCAATCACCCGTACATCGATCCAATCAAAAATCGGACCATCAAATTTCAACCGGATCGGTTTGCCCGCCTCGCCCCAGAAATAGTCACGCTCGACTTCTTTGAGAAAGGTGACGGGATGCAAGAGCCGATGGTCATCCCGGCCTCGATGAACCCTCAACGGTTCGACACAGGCGATGAGGATGTTGCGATGACGGAATCAGAGGCGGATGGCGCTATTCATGCGTCATCTCGTAGCTCATGGTTCTTAAACGAACGGCTTTTGCCAGAATACGTGCACGAGTCGGTATTTGACGATGGGCAGGACAAGCTAGACATGGTCATTCCCCAACACCTGACGGTCCGTCGCGTGGCCGAGCTGTATGGACCACAGGAGAAGGTGGAGGTGATCGACGTCAAGTCACAAGGCGAAGCCGGTTCTTGGAATCTGCGAAAGTGGGCCGACTATTACGAGGGCAAAAAGAGGACGGTCGTCCGGAACGTCATCAGCTTGGAAATATCCCACAGCAAGCTGGGAAGGTTGGTCCGAAGGCCGAAGGTGGTGCGGCAACTCGACCTCGTGGATTCCGTGTGGCCACCAGAGTTAAAGAAGAAGGGTGACTTTCCGAAGGTTCAGTTGTATTGTCTGATGTCCGTGGCGGACTCGTACACAGATTTCCACATCGACTTTGGTGGATCCTCGGTGTTCTACCATATCCTGAAGGGAAAGAAGACGTTTTTGTTCATCCCGCCGAAATCGAAGAACCTCAAGAAGTACGAGCAATGGTGTCTATCCTCGACCCAGAATCAGACCTTCCTCCCAAATGAGACCAAGGAGTGCATTCGCGTGGATCTGGCGGCTGGAGACACCATGCTGATCCCGTCTGGCTGGATTCACGCGGTGTGGACACCCGAGGACAGCCTGGTGATTGGAGGAAACTTCTTGACCCGATTACACTTCGGCATGCAACTCCAGATTGCGGAGATTGAGAAGACGACCAAGGTGCCGAGGAAGTTTCGACATCCACATTTCCAGCGAGTGCTCTGGTTTACGGCAATCAAGTACCTCGCCACCGATCCCCTGCCGCCGGCGGTTGAGAAGATATTATGTGAGGGAGGGAGAGTCACTCGCAACGGCCAGCCGTGCGATGAGAACAATGCCGATGACGCTTCGGCACAATCGATGGTCGACAACTGTCAGAGCCGCACCTACTCGGAGTACGAATTGAACGGCTTGCCAGATCTTGGTCGATACCTCTTGCGGACAGTGTTGATCTCGTTGGGCAAGATCACCGACGGCATCACAGCAGATACCCGACTGAAGGTCACACGTGCCATTCCTAAAGGACATGGAGAACCTCTCGAGACGATCAAGCGATTTGCCTGGTGGACTGCATGGAAACGAGGAAACGAACGGATTCCGGAATGGGCATATCCGAACGCTGAAGCTGGGGTAGGCATTCCCAAGTCAATGGACAAGAAGCCCAGCGCAGCCGCGTTGAAGAAGATGGAACGGGAAGCTGCCGCAGCGGCTCGTCGGGAGGCACCTCGACGAAAGTCCGAGCGTGGGAAAGCGAAGGCGGAAGCTGCTGCCAAAGAAACTTCGCTAGCGGAGGATGGTGCAAACCTGAAGACGGAGGACGGCCTAAACGATCAACCGAGCCATCCACAAGGCACTGTGAGGGATATGCAAGCACCAGCTGAGGTCAATGGAGGCCTTGCGAGTGCTGTGCCGCCAGGGACGGCCACTGATCCGGCCGATGGCAATGCCATGCAGGGTCTTTCACACATTCCAAACCGGGCCATCTATGGCGAGCAAGACACTGCCGCGGCGATGTCGCCAGCTACGAATCCAAGAGAAGCTCAGAATGGCCCGACCGATATGCGCAGCACCGACAATCAGACTGCGAACAGCGTTGATGTTCCACCGTTTATCTCGGCACGTCCGGAGCCAGACGTAGGAAACGGAGAGGGAGTGTCGATGAACATCCCTACAGACGCCAAGACCACTGTGCCTGGCAATGTCTTGGGAGACTATATCGCCCAGCTTGAGGCTGCAGCTCTTCCGCAGCCCCAAGCACAGCTTCCGTCCAGCATAGGTAATGACGAGACAGACCAGCATGCGGCGGCCGAACCCCTGAGTGCAATGGATCAACCAACCAGTCATGGCCACGCCACATCTCCTAAGCAGGTCAGTTCCGCCAAGCGCAGGCCATCCCAGTCAGAGCCGGTCAGCCCTCGTCAGGTTAAGAAGAGCAAAATTCAGATCGAAGTTCAGGTCCCCGTTAAACGGACTAAGGCCCGGCAAAGCGATGAGCAGGCGAACAATCATTCTAGCGTTGAGGTTGCGATCCCTTCGGCCCAAGATTCCACGCCAGACCACATGCGTCAGGAGCGACAGGAGCCTCATGATGGTAGCCGATCCGAGCAACACCAGGGGCCGCAGGACCCTCACGATGGCAACCGACCAGAAGAACTCCAGGCAGAACCAACGAATAGCACGGATGAGCAGACATCAAGCAAAGAGCAAGGAGTGGCTGAAGCCCAGGAAGTCGCTCCAGCTGCCAACGACGGAGGTGCTCCTGACCATGGACTGGGAGATGAAGTGCCGTCCGGTAATGCTGGTTCCGAAGATCCAAACGAGAGTAGCCGCCTAATTAAGGTGCCTTTGAAATCTCAAGTCGAAGAACCCGACGAAAAAGATGACCGTGAACTGCCCGCGCCCGCCGACGAGTCAATTGAGCCCAGCAAGGAACAGAAGCAACCTTCGCCACATCCGGAACCTAATGAGGATCTCAGCAAGGTCACCGCAAGCACTGAGCCACCTGCAAATCAGCGGATCCACGGGGAGACTGAGAGCAACGAGACGGGTCCCGAGCAGCGGGTCCTCGAGGAGGAAACAGTAAACAACAAGACCATTCCAGAACAGCAAGTCATCGAGGAGGCAACAGAGAACACCAAGACGGTTTCAGAGCAGCAGGCTCTCAAGGAAGTAGTCGAGAGTACCAACGAGACACATCCAGAGCAGCAGGTTGTCGAAGAGGCAACGGAGAACATCAAGACAAGTTCTGAGCAGCAGGCTCCCGAGGGCACAGTCGAGAGTTCCAAAGATACTCCGAAGCAGGATGGCCACGAAGATACTGATGCCCAGCTGCCATCCACTAACGTCCCCGCTGCGACAGCACCGGCAATCAATGCATCCCCCCCGATCCAGTCTCCACCCTCTTCTCCTCTCTCCGACCTTGAAATGGTTTTTCCTCCTGAGACATCCGCAGTGGAACCACCGCCTGTAGCATCGGGTGCAGCATCAGCTGCAGCTACCGAAAAGACCTCAACTACCCGGCGCTCGTCAACTCGAGTCAAGAAGCAGGTGGAATTCTTCGCCACGCAGCAGTCATCCGGGAAGCAAGTTTCAACCTCGTTACAATCTCGACCATCAACGGAGCCGCAATCCAAGCCGTTGAATAACAAGAAACCAACACCGCTTTCAGTCAAGGTTGAGGAAGAGGTCAAGGGAGCAGCAAGAAGAAGTCAACGCCTTCGAGGAACACCCTCGAGCACGTCCACCCCGCCACCACCAACCACCACCTCTTCTAGTCGTGCCGACGCGGGGACGCAGCCGTCAGCCGGGACAGAAAAGGCGGATGGTGGTGGGGGAGGAAGAAAGGGTGCCAAACGCAAAGCTGATACGGTATCTCCTACGACTACTGGTGGAAGTACGAGTAAGAAAAGGGCGGGCAGCAAAGCGAGCGCCATCGGAGGAGCTGGTACTGGTACCACTGCCAGCAGCGAGGGACTAGTGAAAGATAACCCATCTTCGGAAACCCCTGTAGGGAAAGACAACGAAGAGGAATTGAAGAGGTTAGCTAGAGAGTTTGCGTTCGGACTGAGGAGTCGAAAGGGTTAATAATAATGATGATGATCAGCATCCAGCGGGGATCAGACGTGGGAAGTGAGTGATGAGGATAGTGATAGTAGTGGTAGCAGCGTGGGAATAGGAATTTAATGATGCCTGCTTTTCATCCTCTGCTATATACCTCTCGCTACTTCTGTGTGTTTCGACGGATTGACGAATATGGTAATGACTCCTTGTGAAGCACCATTTTCAAAACCGGATACGCAAGTGAGTCCATTGCAGCAGAATCGAGTCCAAGATTCCAGTGTCAGTATCTACCTCTTCCGTGCTGATATGACTTTTTGGCAACAAAGAGCACAAGACACACGGAAGTCAACCAACGGACAGGACAAGTACAGAGCATACATTGAAGAGACACGAGCCCTTCATTCATCAGACAGTTACAAGGCGGTAAAGTAAAGGTGTTATAGTCTTTCCCTCTGCTACTATTGAACTCTCTCCTTTATCCACCCTTTCCTTCCTAGCGTCAGCCCTTTGTCACAAGTTGCCCCCCTTTCCATCATCGCCGGGCTCCGCTGATTCCGTAAATCACGAAAATCCCAACGCAAATCAGCAAGAGGTTTTTTCAAGCTTCGACTCGAGATCAACCATAGTTATCAATACAGAGAATTCAATAGGCCGTCACACAAGCAAATAATCAATAAAAATTAACTATTAGTATTAGGCAGTTGATAATCACTTGATTGACAAGCTTTCTAGGCAGCTGCTGCTGTATTGGAAATGTATAATGAGCCGATGATTCGAGCCTGTATTGCGTTCTAATAAAACAGCCTGAATTTGACTTGCGATTTCCGTGCAGAGCCGCAACAGCCGGGTAGATTTTGTACGAGGGGACACGCAGGTCAGGGAAAAGGAAAAGTAAAGACGCTGTCAAGAGCTTACAATAAGCTAAGTTTCATGCCACTTGCAGTCAGGCCGAGCATAGAAGGCTGTGTTGAAGTGTGAAGTTGTTTATGCTGTCGGCGAAACTCCCAGCGGAATTCGGTGAGGCCGGTCACTGTTTGCTCGTCTAGTTCTTTTTGTCACCGCGTGCGGGGACGGAGCCTTGTGTCACCTCACTGTAATCAACACCTATATAGTCGAAGTTGAGACTAGCTCGACGTGCAGACAATCCTGTCGGCGGTTTTAAGTGACCGTGTGCTAGAAGTCAAGGGGCGATCGCCTTTTGGCCTAGCGGACTCACTTCCGCCCACAATACTACACTCATTCACAAGCCACTGGCCGTTCCGTGGTATTGCTAGCAAAACATATCACTCAAGATCTTTCAATCAGTGACCACAGTCTCCCGACTACAGTCTCCTGCTTGTAGTCTTCTCACAAGCCCAACAATCCTAGACTTAATCTTTCTATTGAGCCACTGAAATCTCGTCCGAGTTTTTCTCCGGAGACATCCTAGAGAAACATCAAAAGGATACAAGGTCCAAAGAACAACGAAGTAATACCTGTTCCTACAATCCCATATCAAGCCAACACAGATCCCACCCCAACCGACCGCTGCAACGCAACGCAACGATACCGAAAAGATGATCATCCCCGGCCGCCAACTCATCTCAGCCTTACCTCCCATCCTATCCCATCTCCGCTGTCCCTTGATCCAGACTCAACCCTGTGGAATCGATCTGACGCTTAAACGAATCATGAAATTCACAGGACCAGGGACGATTGGGTTTG
>QQTW01000697.1_pt1 | contig 21713 bp, 20 predicted proteins | sample 1904831 | NCBI WGS metagenome assembly QQTW01 (sample SAMN09435610, study PRJNA476489) | Subsurface metagenome, whole genome shotgun sequencing project. | reverse complement strand
GCACGCATTGTTGCTTGATATCTGGGCACAACCTCGAGTACGTGCTCGCAACATCGCAGACTGAATGAAGCTATGGTAGCAATCAGTGCATCGTCGGACTGCAGGCGCCAGACTTGCAAAATCCGCGTTGAGCGGTGCGCGCGTATATCCCCACAGCCCATATCTTCACGGACAGCATCATAGGTTACTGGCACATCGCTGACCTCATCCGATCCTCTCAAGGTGCATCAAGATCCGTGCTTGAGCTCCATCACATAGCTTATCCTGACCTTCGTAACGTCGACTGGTGTCTTTATTGGGGACTAGATGTAGTTCGATCTTCTGATATTGACGCAGGTGCTTTCCAGCCGTTATGAGAGCTGTGTAGAGTAAACAAATCTTCGTAGAAAAGGGAGCCTGTCGTGGTGCGAGTATACATTCGAAGAGCGCCGGCAGCGCGACACTTCGGGCTCATATATATTGAGGGGTTGCGGAAGCTGATCATCCTTGGGGCAACTTCCGTAGCTGTCGGCTTCGCAATCGCGTATGCATTTGGCAAGCGTGAGTCGTAGATCTGAAGCTATTCAGAGCTTTTCCGATTGTGAGACGCTCATGACAACCTTGGAAGGATTAAGAGTCCGGATGTCCGGATTGTCGGAGGCATGTAAAGAGAGCTTGAGCCCCGCCCTAGTCCTGATGTGGATTAGCTCACCCGGATGCTCCCCAGAGCTCGGAAACAGGCCCTCGGTTTCGTCTGTGTGACTACTATCGAGGGCTAGCGGATGATTTTCAGCCTCATTGAGATCCACGACCCCCGAAGGATCCTTCTCTTCCACGATCCCTTAATGTCCGTTATGACTCTCTAGTTCTATTACCCATCCTTACTGGTACTTCATCAATTACTCTGATGCGCATATCCGCTCACTAGAGCCCTCAAAGCCTCACCTAAGGCCGGTCGCATCATGCAGCACCAGCAATACGGACAACAACAGAGCTATGGAAACCGTCCTCCAGTCCCTCCTTATGGCCAGCCTGGGAGCGCTTACAACACCGGACCGCTGCCGCCAGCACAGTTTCAAGGTACCATGACAGAGCATCTTACGTCAAGGAATCCTGACTGACATCTGTGCAAGTCTCTCAACCTCAACGCATGTCATATGGGCCGGCCGTGTCCGCAGCTCCGACCAACCTAAGCTCCCAATGGTCTCAGAGTCCGGCACAGAACCAGAGGCCAACATCATGGAATCCATACACCTCTCAAACGTCCCAAGCCCCTCCGCTTCCGATCGTACCACCTTTACCCTCCGCGCCTCCACAAGCAGAGCAGGTATCGAGTCCAATATACAACCCCAGCGTATATGGGCCGATGCCTGGGAGCCGTCCCGAACAGAAACCACCGCCTCCGCTTCCGGTTCGAGTCTCCCTCGAGATATATTCACGTGTGCTTGCGCTGACGGGAGAAAGCAGCCTCGTCCACCGAGCAAAGTGCAGCAACTCCACAGCCCCAGTGGCTATACATCTTCGTACAGTAATTCAAACAGCCCTGGCGGATCTTCAGGACCTTTCAATCCAAACCAGCAATTCGTGAATGCGCACAATAGGCAAAGCTGGACTCAAGACCCGCGCACTTCTTCTGCCCCCTACACGTCTTCTGCCCCATCACCGCAGGGATATGTTGCGCATAACAGCGCATCAAATCCATATGTACCATCCGGAAATGTTCCAATTCCGTCAGCATACAATTCCACAGGAGCTCCGCCGCTCCCTCATCGTCCCAATGACTCATATTTCCCTGTAGGAGGACAAGCGGGTTACGGTGTGACCAGCCAGGCACCAGCTACAACAGGGTATCCCTCGGCCGCTACGACACCGCAGAGTCCTCCTGACGCTCTTTTGAGCCCGAACGAGGCGCATCCGGTATACATACCGCCTTCACTCACAGGCCAGGGCGTTGCAGCGTTTATGCCGGCCAACACAAATCCGTTACCGGGTGTCTACGTGCCTCCACCGCCGGACATTCCGGCATGGACGCAAAGGCAGCATGCGCCGCTTGCCCCAGCAGTCAAGAAATTCACTTATACGAAGCCAGAGGTGCATCCAAGTTTCCAGCAGGGAGCCTATGCACCTAACACATCGACTTTACCCCCAAATCCTCAGTACTATCAACAAGGACAGCAGCCGCAAGGTCAGCAGCAATCCTCTGGGTACCCTCCTCCTTTGCCGCAGAGTCAGTTTCCAGCAGTCCAGCAGCAAATATCCGAGCCTGCCGTCAGTGGCGATTGGAGTGCCCAGACCCCTGCACACCAATCGCAGTTCGGTTCGGTGCAGCCCATGCAGCAATACGAGCAGACTCCTTCACCGAATTTTGGGAGCAAACCACAGTACCAAAATGAACAGCAGTACACGCAGGCGCAGATTCCAAATACCATGCCGCGCATTGACGCAACTACTCAAGCCTATTCTCAGGGCCAGCAGCCTCCTGGATTAGTCTCTTCGTACCCTTCCCAGCAGTCAAGGATTGCTCAACCATCACAGGAGCAACCTGGAGCATATTCTCATAATATCACTCAAACCCCGCAATTACCGCGGAAAGTGCCCGCAAGCATCGGTGCTCAAAGCCATCAAGACTTCTCAACTTCCGCTCAAACAACAGCTCCTGTGTCTCCGGTGCAGTCTAGGCCGGGCCTCACTTTGAGTCAAGCCATTGAGCGGTCTGAAAACCTACACAAGGAGCAGCACAGGCAGCCCGTAATTGGACAACCGGTTGCACCCGCTTCAATAGCTGGCTCGTCTCCCAAGCCAAGTATAGCAAACCCTGTGTGGTCGGGAGGCACAAGCGGTGCATCTGTGCTAGGAATAGGGGGCCCTTCAGACTGGGAACACTATGGTGCCCTGGCAGAAGACGACGAGGATGAAGCTGCCCCCCTCACTGCGATACCTGGATCCGCAAAAAGCTCAAGCAATCCTTCAGATAGAGTTGAGCTTCCTTCCCATCCATCCCCTCCGCCCCTTCCTGCTCCTCACGCACGAGACCAAAGTTATTCGTCGGCTGTTAGCGTCATATCAGAAGACTGGCCCACTCCACCGGCACCCGCCCCACTGAACGTCCGCAGACCAGAATCTGGATTTCAGTATAAGGTGCCTCCAGCTCAAGAACGATTTGTCGCCACGCCACCCCTACGCACAAGCACACCACGACAGATTACACCTCAGAGAGGGTTTGCTCAAGGGACCGTCAGCCACACTATCAGTGCGTCCCCAAATCATATCCTTGAGGGTCATGGCGGTATCACACCTCCGATAAGCAGCAGCCCAGTCTCTTGGACCGGAAGGGGCCCCAGAGACACAATGACCACTCCTAAACCTCCAGAAACTACAGGCAACATCGTGATCGATGATGGAGGATGGCTGCCTCAAGAACAGAATTCTCCGAAACAAAACAAGCAGCAGGCGCATCAGCAGTCTTCTTCGGCTGATCTAGAGGGCTTGAAGATAGAGTCATCGGCTCCAACAGCAACACAATTCGTGATGGACGCTGGATTTGACGTCGTTCAAGGTCAGATCGGGGAGCAACATCCTCCCCCATCAAGTCGAGAGGCCACTGATCTACCAGCAGCAGCTCCCGTGCAATCGCCGGCACCGCTTTCAGATCTCGATCCTTGGTATAGGGCATCTCTCGACCGGTACACCAAGATGTTGTACAACGAAGCAGGTGCTGCCTCAATTGAGGAGAAGATCAAGGTCTTCACCAGTTTCGTCACGGCAGAGTCTCTCATTCGGGGTATCGATCTTCATGGAGCTTGCAGCCCCGTGCAGACAAACGAGAGACCGGGCGAAACTGGTCCGTCGCCTGAGCCTGAACAGAAAATAGAAGCTCAGCGTCCAGCGGCGCACGAGGTTATGGAACCACAGCGAGCGCCTATCAGATCGCAAACATTAGAGGCATCATCTACCGTTTTCGATGACGCTGTGCAGGAATACAGCCCTGGTGGTAGACCCATCGTATCTCGTCCCCAGCGACCACCACAGCGGGTACCAGAGATCGGAGTCCCGAAACCACATCAATTAGCGAAGTCTCTCACCGCACAATCTCCTCCGTCGACAGGCGCCAAACCGCTGGAACCAACATCACCCAAGTCGGACAATGGCGCTCTTCGGCCGGGGTCCGGCACTCCCTCAGTCTCTGGCTACAAGGCTTACAAGTCGAACGCGACGCCTGCAAGCGAGAGCGAGCCGTCACCTCGATCAGTGGTGATGACGCCAAGCAGCTCTCCAGGGGCTGACACCAAAGCCGTACCGGCGCAGCCGCCGACAACGGAGGCACAACCAGATTACAAGCCCTTTGCGCCACACCAGCGAACTTTTTCCGTTACCGAGCCCGTCTCCGATAAACGGAGACTGTCTTTGGGGACTGCGGTGGTTCCGGGCCGGAAGGAACATGCCGAGCTCTTTGTGGATGGGCCAGTTAGTTCGGTCAAGCCCATTCCTCCCACCATCACAAAGTCTCCAGACAAGCCCGCACCTGCAGTAGCTTCGCCCCCCTTAAGCGCCTTAGACAAACTCTCGGCCATGCTTCAAGGAACTGATCCTCAAACGAAACCCAGAAGCTTTCCGCAGCTCCAGCGAATCGAAGCGCAGGTGTCCATACTTCCGGCAGACTTCGCGCACTTGGAAGCCATCCAGAAGACCTGGGAATCTTCGGCGGCGAAAATTCGCAACCGTCTCGACGAAGAGCGTAATCGCCGGCAAGAAGAGTCCGAACGGCATACAGACGAGATATTCAACAGCAACGAAATCGGTTATCAAGACATTGGCATGATCGAGAGGAAGTTCCGCGAAGAGGAGGAGGCGCGGAGAGCCCAAGAAGCAATGGAAGAGTACAAGAGCTATGAAGCGAACGTGTTCAATGCTATCTACAACAGCCTACAAGATGAGATCCGGCGGCTGATGGAACTTTACGTCGACTGCGTCGGTTACCTGCGTGCTTCCGCAGCGGGGAAAGCGGCTCTCGAACATGATCCAGCGAAGCCCCCTATAATACCTACCATGGAGCTTCTGCTCTCGCTCCACAGACGAATAGAGGCTCGTCACCAGCGCGTTGCCAAAGCCGTCGTCGATCGAAACCGTCGCTACAAGCGCACTGCCCTCCAACCGCTTTACGCCGCCGGCAAGGTCGCAGAGATGAAGACCATGGAGCGCCACTTCGACATGTCAGAGCGGAAGGACGCTGTGAGAACAGCCCAGGACCGGGTCGAGCGGACGCGGCGACTCATGGAGCTGGTTGACGAGTGTGTCGCACGGGCCATAGATGAGGGCCGGGATTGCATCGACATCATCGTCCGCCATCTGGATCAAATCAAGGCGGAGATACCTCAAAGCGAGCAAGCATCAGGCGCAGGGAAAGGTCCGCAAGGAAAACAATCCAGAGAGCAGACTTTGAAACGGGCTGTGGCGGCCGTCAGAGCGCTCACGGCAGATCTAGTCGCCGTGCTGCGGCACTTCCAGGAGGTGGAAACCGCGCTCGGGGATGCGGAATACGAGGCCGACGTTGCCAAGGCGAGGCTCGACGAAGCACAACCGGCTGCGGTCAGGAAGCTGGAAGAGCTGAGAAAGGCAGCAGACTTGAAGCTCAGAGGAGAGCTCGATAGGAAAGTTTTCGCTGTTGAGCAAGATCTCCATGATGCGGAACGGCTGGTCGAGGAGCTCTTGCGATAGCTGCTTCTGCGCGCAGTACTTCGGAGAATTGCACGGACTTGGGAGGAGGGATGCTACTATGGTCAAATACGAGGCCATACATTTCGATGGTGAGGCTTTACTATTGGATATGGTGAAGGCAGCAACTTCAGGCGTCCTTTTGGATACACGCAACACCGGGCGTATCCTATTTCTTTCAAAAGCTCTAGATACCCAGCGTCATATGTAGATGAAACATTTCGGGAGAACGAATGCTGTTCGTAGCTAATTTTTTGCAATGAAAGTTCTGGCTAACACGAGCGGAAGCATGATCCTCGCAACGACCCCCCCATGTCCCTCCTAAAGACTGCGACTTCTCGCCGCAATGGTCCATCAGAGTCATGCGCTTGAAGTGTATGCCGCTTGAACAGCACATCCTATGGACGGCTTTGAACACCAACATATCCACCTGCCAACGTCACTGTACTCCAGCCTCTCGTGCTATGCTTATGCTAAGCAGCGAGGCGGATAGCTTGGCCGTGAGTACGGCCTTGCACGGATCGGGGGATAGTTGACCGCTCTCCACAGTCAGGAGAGCCTTGCATCCATTCGAAGCCAAGGCGCTCGAGGTCTCTTCGATGCCTATCCTGCAAAGGCAAGCATACTTGAATCACGGCCCTTGATGCCTGCGCTGCTCCGCGCGTTGTACCAGCTCTTTCGCAAGTTGTGACTCGAGATATTTGATCTCATCTACAGAAATCCCTCGCTCGTCAGCGTATGTTTGTATGTCGAGGCAAGAAGTTCTCCGCGCGGATTCCGTCCCTGCAACCGCCGTTCGACCTTTTCTCTCCATAATCAAAGATGCAATCCCGTTCTTCCGTCAGGCAAGGGACAAGCAAGAGCAACGGTCCAGCATGCTCTCCCACCAACAAAGCCGTCACGTACCTTGCTCAAGGCGCCGTGTCTCGACAGCCTCTAGCTGCAACCAGCTCCAGTACACGACCTGGTAGGTGAACATGGCGCTCAGGAAGACGAGAGCGACGGGGCGGCTGAAGGTGCGGTAGAAGGAGCGCTGTTGATGTCCGCTCGCGTTAGCCACGAGAGAAAATATCCGCGAGTGGATTGAGCCCGAGAGTGGGACCTTACGTGCGGGTTCTCGCTGGGATTCGAGGGTGTGGAGTACCCGCGTGCGGCCCGGCTGCCCCATACGGGGCCGGGGCGGATAGCTGCTCTGAAGGGCATCATCTGGACGTAGCCTGGAGGAGAAGGAGACAGGTGGCGTTCGTGCGTAGAGTCATCGAGATTGACCGTTGTTGTGGTGCTGAACAGTGTCGGCGCAACGTGGTCTCTTGAGTGTCGGAAGTAAGAGGCGGAGAGTTCTTGCGAGGTCGGAGATCCAACTGTGTCCACAGCGTGCTTCCCACACCACGAATACTCCGCGTATATAAAGGCACTGCCACGACGCTACGTGAAGCTCGATGCACGGTTGTTCTTGTCCGAGACAGACCATTGCTGTTTTAGCTTAAGACTCCATATTGTACCCCGTCTCGCTGCAGATTATTGCCCGCAATTCCTAGCAGTCTTCTGTCTTGCAGTAATGGTATTATATCTCTGATCCCCATGACCTCCTCAACACGTCCTCTATCACATGGGCGTGCCTTTTGTTTCACCAATTGCCTCTTTCTTGACACACGAGTATGATTGCTGATTCACAGTTTTTCGGCACAGGCAACCCAAACGCCCCAGCAGCGCCGCGCGAACCAGCGCTTTGAGCGCTCCGAGACAGCGAAGAGAGGGAAACCACAGGTTCCTGTCAAGAAGTCCGAAAAAGACAAGTCACACATCTCCAGGATCGCCGTTGGTGAGTGCTATATCTCGCTTGGATGTCTGCGCTGTTCGTGGGCATGAGAATTCGGCGAAGGCGCGTCCTGTCAACGCTTTTCTGCGAAAACTGGACTACCTTTGTATCAGAGCGTAAGCTGACGGACTGGCCGCACAAAGCCGTACTTATATTCGTCGTCTGCGGAGGCATCGTTTTCGAGCTGCTCAAGTTGTTTTTCTAAGGCCATTCTCGAGGACTCTGCGTTCATGTATTCGGTATCGCATTAAATCTTGCATCTATTCATAAGGCTGGCTGTTTCTCTGCCCAGGTCTCACTCTGTTGAGCAATTGGAGTGTTCATGCATATTCGGAGTTCGGGACTTATCAAAAGGCCAAGCCAAATGCATGTTTCCTATTGAGTTATGTGATTCAAGATTTGAGCTTTGAAGACCTTTCCAGCAGTAATCAGATACGTTAGCAAGCCACGTCGAGGATATCTCTAGAGGCCATCATCAAAGCAAGACCGCAGCGGAGTCACCATGAGATGATCTGACTTTCTCACTTTGTCATATGAGACGGTCCATCCTGCTGGTTGTGGATATGATTGCAATGCCACACCAGATCAATGCTATGCTATGATCGAACGCACCCTGATCTCCTTTCCTTGGTTGGTGATATCAAGTCGACTATGCATCTGCTCTTTGGATGCTCTGATGACCCTGAATGTTTCGTAGTCTCACCTACAATTATAGAATTCTACTATTTTAATGTCAGGGTCCCGCCAAGCGCAGTCGAGTGAGGGCTATGGCGCGACAATCGGATTCGGCGGACGAGCCGACGAGCATCGAATGGAAGGGATAGAACGTGGAAGGGATGGAGGTATTTCCCTCCAGGCATCATAGTAAGATCATCATCTAAGGCCGCCACATCTAGGAGTCATTGTCCCACGCAACCGACACCATCATCTTCCAAGTCAAATACTTGCAAGACCTGCATAACGCTATTCAGAAATACAGAGTACTACATACAATAGCTTCCCTGTCACCGCATACGTGTGTCGGAAGTAGTTTGCCTGAGATTCACAGCTCTGAGCCCTTGGTCGCGAGCTGAAACAAATGTGCGGTTGAGATGTCGATGACAATCCATGGTCGAGTGCCAGGTATCCGGTGAAGAACTTGTGCAGATTATCTTTGCTAGCTGCTGTAAAGTACCGCCCACAGGTCGCTTTAACATTTGACATCTGGGGAGTTGGCTCGAGAGTTCATCAGCAGCGCGACGATAAGGCCATACAACCCTAGCGAGGATCAGCTCAACCGTCGAAGATTATGCGTGATATGTAGAGATACATACCCAGGACTTCAGCGAAAATGAGGATGAGAATCATGCCGACGAACAACCTAGGCTGCTGGGCCGTGCCTCGTACACCAGCATCACCAACGATGCCGATGGCGAATCCAGCTGCCAAGCCTGCAAGGCCAACGGACAAGCCCGCGCCGAGTTGGATGAAGCCGGTGAAGAGCGCTGTTTTTTGTTTCAAGTCGTTGGAGATCAGGACCGATACGACGAGCCCGTAGATTGCAATGATACCGGCCATGACGACGGGGATGACATCTGAGAAGTCGCGTCAGACTGAATGTTTACGTGACCAACAGGATACTGGAATGAGTCTGGGTGGTCATACTCTTCACGATCAAATCCGGTCGCAGAACACCCATTGCTGAGACGCCGACGCCTGCCTTGGCCGTGCCGTAGGCGGCACCAAAGCAGGTGAAGACGATGGCTGATGTACAGCCCATCGCACCGAAGAAGGGCTACATTGACACGTCAGTTGGTTCCGTATTGTCACCGACGCGTTTATGATGGGATGGCAGAGGTTGTAACAGCCCTGGCGGAGGACTTTGGTAGTATTGCGACGGGGTACTCACAGCATACACGGGGCTATAGATAAGAGGTCAGCGCATCCGCAGAGATAAATATCAAAAGCCGCCGTATGGAAGGAAGAGTGGCTCCGCTGGGAGGCAACTGGCGGGCTGCAGCTCCTACGCCGATATGGAGGATCGTGAAGTGGCGCGAAACTTACCAGAGATCCGACGACATCTTGCCAACAACAGTTTCAGCTTCTTAGAAGAGCTATTAAGTATTTCCGGATGAGGGAGTGGATAAAGAACAAGCAAGTGAACGAGGATACAGAGGAATGGAAATGTAGTGGAAGGGTGACGACGGCGATGTGGTTCGATGTGGAGAGCAGAAAGAGACTAGCTGCACGTGATGACTTGCATTCGTAAGTCCCGAGGTTCCACCGTCCCTTGGCTTTGCCCCGGATTTTATCTTGAGCTTTTAATTTCTACTTTCATCGTGAGACTGCATTCAACAGTCTATTCTACATAATGCACGCCAAAACTAAACAGACGACAAGCACTCGGTGGCATGCATTTTCGGATATGACGGCGATAAAATCACAGTCTGTCCTGGCTAGCATAAAATTGAATAGATCGTCATCCTTTCAAGCACCTGCTTTGCCACAAGTTAGTGTGCGCTACTTATCGCGGAGAATCTTTCAATTCAAGAGGTCTATTAAGATTCACCGCTGTAGTGACAGTCGCAATCCTAAGGCAAACTTCGCATGACACCCTCGAATGCAACTAAGGCCATGGCATTGGCCGGGAAAGCACGAAGGAAGCAGGGCAGAAATCCTCGCCAGTAGCCTCTCCAGCCAGATTCCCGCCAAACCGCTCTCGCTGCATCCCTCCACTTGAAGAACTTTCGGTCAGGACCAAGGGAGTCAGTCATGATCCGCTGCTTCACCACGTCCGACGGGTAGCTGGTAATCCAGAAGACTTGCGCGGATAGCCCGCCAGCCCAGAAGTTGATCGCGGGAGGGGAGAGGTCGGTATGTCGCGAGAGCAGATTCGTAAACACGTCATACGAACCCCACCAGAAGAAGAAGAAAGTGCGGAACAGGATCGTCGCACTCAGCCCATGGTATAGACCCGGCACACCATGGGACCGCAGCTGTTTTACAATTTCAGCGTCTGCATCATAACAGATCGAGAGTTGGTCTTACCAGTCTCCTTCCGCAGTCGATAGGGCCGCTGTACATGCGCTTCGACTTGTCGACAGCGTATTGCACCTGCAGGCGAGCCTTTACATGTTCAACAGGGGCGGCAACGAAGCTGACGGTCCATCCAGCCAACAGACCAGCTATACCGTGCCCAAATGCCGGAAGCTTCCGAGCCGTTTCATGACTAGAACCATCTGAGCCTTTTATGGCGAAGACGTGGTCCGCAAGCAGGCGCCGATATATCGTCAGGGATCCGAGCATGCTGACAGAGTTCAATTCAGCTTGATGACAGTTTGATTACTGATCCGATGTTGCTCACACCGAGTCCATGAACATCCAACCGACTAACGGGGGCGTAGCCCCCTTATAAAGACCTCTTACTCCTTCATTGCGTAGCGTGGCAACGAGGCAGTCGACAGGCCCACGGAAACGCAACTGACTCGACGTCTGAAGGCGGACTTTGATGGTATCGAAGCTGCACGTTTGGGATGATCAGACACATGCGGCTTGAAGTCAGAAAACAGCTTACGGATGGCCAACTGCAACTTCGTCAGCTTCCGTAGCTTCACATTGTTGAGTGAGAGCGTTTCGAACCACTCAGCTTTGCTAGGCCTGAAAATATGCCTGCGACGAAGCCTTTATAATTCCCTTGACCTTGCGTCAAGGGTTGCTGGATACTGTTCGGGCCGAGCTTCGCATCAACTCTATTCTCCAGCGACATTGGCGGAGCGGGTAGAGCTTGTTCAAGATGATGATATGAGGCATGCCGAACTTGTGATATCAAGATCTTGACCCCTTGAACGAACGCGGTGCACGTCTAGCTTTTAAGATTCGGAGGATTTATGACGGAGGAGCAATATGCACGCCCATCGAGCTCGCACGCCATGCCGGGGTCTCCGGATGTGGCCTGTGCTTCTTCAAAGCTACGCGAACAGCCACAGGCCCACAGGATGATAAATCCATATTCAACCCTGGACGAGTATCGCGCACGTTCCAGACTCAACATATCCCTCAAACGCTACTGGGAACTGTTCACTTTCGGGCCGTTGATGCGCAAGGGTCCCATGGACAGGCAGTACAAAGCCTTCAAGATGCGCCTAATCAAAACCCTGCATGCTCGATATACCCACTCCTTTCGCTCATAATCATTGTTCTTGCTTTCGGATATACCAGTAGGTTCCAGTCGCGAAGATGGGAACCAAAGAAGAGGGAGGCTACACCTCCTCGACGAAGAAAGGTATGAGATGACCATACGTACGTGCTCGCTGCTGAGAAACCCTGCCATACAGCTTGGACGACATTGATCACCAACGAGAAATACCTGTCGGGACTCCTCACACTTGATCATTCTCTCAAAACTCATAAGTCGGCCTACCCACTCATCGCCCTGTATACGGACACTTTTCCTCCGGCGGGACTCAAAGCTCTCGATATTCGTGGCATACCCAAGCGGCGGGTTGAGTATCTTCTCCCATCGGTGCATAAGGATTTTAGCAAAGACCCTCGGTTTTACGATTGCTGGAGCAAGCTTACTCCGTTCTCGCTCACCGAATATGAGCGCATTGTGCAATTGGATAGTGACATGTTGGTTATGAGCAACATGGATGAACTTATGGAGTTAGAATTGGATCCCCCAAGTATGGCGGGAAAGGGAGAAAGAGTTTTCGCAGCTAGTCATGCCTGCGTGTGCAACCCACTGAAGAAGCCTCATTATCCCGATAACTGGTGTGTGTCATAGAAAGATTCTCTGGCAGAATTAGCTAATAGTTCAGGACGTCCGAGAACTGTGCCTTTACTTCTCAGCATTCGGATCCAGCAAATGCGCAAAATCAGGGTGCACCGCCTACTGCAGGGCTAGGCATGCCAAATGGCGGCCTCCAGGTCGTGAACCCGTCCAAAGAGGTTTACGGACTTATTCTGGCGCAGCTATCGAAGGATACGGTCGAGAACTATGACTTCGCCGACCAATCCATGTTGAGCGACCTCTTCCCCGGTCGGTGGGTTACAATTCCGTACATCTACAATGCCCTGAAAACTATGCGCTGGGAAGGAGTGCACGATGCTGTCTGGCAGGACGAAGCCGTGAAGAACTGTCATTACATCATGAATCCAAAGCCATGGGATGAGAGACCGGGAGAAGAAAGTGACGAAACTCATAAGTGGTGGTGGGCGGCAAATCTCAACAGGCTTCATGAAGAAAAGACTAAAGGCATAGAGGATGGGTTCTGAGTCACGACAGCTACTCTTATGGTTCAGGCAAAGATTCGAGGATTGTATCCAAGCGTGTCTTTGCATGCTTGATCATTATTCGTGAATTCAGAGTCGCATTGCTTTCGTAGGCGTTTTTCCATAGCAGATAGATGTCACAATGTCGCCTTTGTCGTCTGAGACCACGGAACATTGCAGATCGGAGCTTTCGAGGGCATCCACCCAGTAGGCGCACAGTATTGTCATGTTCGATACAGCGAGTTGTCGCTCTGATATTGCAACCCTGAGGACATTTCAATTCAAGATCGATTGCTGGAGTGGAAAAGGAGATGATCTATGTGGGCCCAAGCTTTCGACACCCCTATGCCTGCGCAGGTGGGCCAAAGGCCGCAATCTCAGTGCACCGCGACCTGGACATCTATTTCTGCATTGTCACTATTCTACTCGCTCCTCTCGAAACCTAGTCCGAATTGCTGCCGACACTCAGCCTGCTCTTCCATTCTCAGCACTCACTCGACCAGACCCTCATTGTGCCACATATAATCTCTTCTTGTGATCACGCGCCCTTCTCTATTATTGCGCCCTGTCAGCCATTTGCGTGGCCGAATCCTTGGCTTGTCGATTTGAATTTTCAATCTACAAGGCCGTGAGAGACCAGGAATCACACCTGAGAGCAGGACTTGAGCACACTCGCCACCGGCATCATGGGCGCCTCAATCTCCAAGATGATGAACAAGATATTCGGGTCGAAGGAGATGCGGCTCCTGATGCTTGGATTAGACGCTGCGGGCAAGACGAGTATGAATGAGGACATCTACCAATCGTTTGTGTGAGCGGAGCTGATCTGGCTGTCTTGCTTTAGCAATCCTCTACAAGCTCAAGCTTGATCAGGACGTGACGACCATTCCAACCGTGGGCTTCAATGTTGAGACTGTCACCTATAAAAACACAAAGTTCAACGTGTGGGATGTCGGAGGCCAAGACAAGATCAGGCCGTTGTGGAGGCATTATTTCTCCGGTAGGTGAAGTCGTTGGCTTCGAGACGGCAATGCATATGGACAGCTGCGTGTAAACAGAGCTGACGCTATGAGCAGGCACACAAGGTCTTATCTTCGTGGTCGACTCGAAGGATCGTGACCGCCTTGAGGAAGCCCGTACAGAATTGGCAAGAATCATTCAAGATCGAGAGATGAAGGATGCATTGCTGCTGGTGTTCGCGAACAAGCAAGACATACCAGGTGGTGCGTACACGGAAGCGGCTTCGCTCGCAACGAGATATTGACTTTTTCCTGATAGCAATGCGACCTAAGGAGGTATCAGACGCACTAAAGCTCGAAACCATTGCGAAGAATCACACATGGAAGGTCGAGCCCAGCTGTGCGACAACGGGTGAGGGTATCTTTGAGGGCCTTGTAAGTCTCTTGACCGGCTGCTCGGAGTCAAGGCTGATATCCACCAGGCATGGCTGTCAAGCAACGTGAAAATGCCTGTTGCCAAGTAGCGGCTGTACTCTCCCGAACATATGGACGTCGTCTTACGCCCTCACGAACGAACAACACTCTAAATCCTTTAATGGTTCACGTTTTCAATCACGCAGACCCTCAGCTGACGCGGACTCTTCCACAAGTCCGCGAAGTTTCCGATTCTTTCCGGGCTTCAGACCTAGGACATTCCTCTCATGATCACTTCTTCTTGTACATTATGCTTCCTTTAGGATCGCTTCTTTGTTCCAGGCCCGTGTACTGTAATGCTGCTGAGATACCTCTTTGTGTCGGCTCCTTGTTTCTTGGTCGTCGAGCCGGCGTATAGAGGTTTGCCAACGGAACTCCTGTTTTTATGCATGTCTGAAGTCTACTCGCATCGTCGCATAGGCTCTACGCAGCGAGGAATGTATATTCTGCAATCGATGCAAGCTCCATTACTGCATTGTTTGACGTAGAGTAGCGAGCTTCTTGCTCGCTCTACATCCCGGCGCACCAACCAAGTTCAGAATACAATCTAAGCTGCGTTTTATCTGTTCGCTATCATAACAATAAAATCCGCGCCCGATAAACGCCGGTAAAGCCAACGCATAAAAGTATCTACCCCGGTGCCTAACAGCCAAGATGCTGGTAGGGGTCCAGCGACCGGGCCCATGTAAGACACCAAATGCGTTTGCTGTTATCTGTTACTCTCGGGGAGGACATACCTCCTCTCGACATCCATCTCACGATCTGCTTCATCTTCACCCTCGAATCGTAGTCTTACCCAACCGGACGCGAGTTCTCTGGCACCAGTCTTCACACCTACCACCTCCGCCTTGTAGAACGTCGTTGTACCAGGATAGAGCGCCAGGACCTGTCTACGAGGAGCCAGCTCGCTGAGCGACTGGTTCACAGAAGGGATCGGTAGGAGATGCGAGACGCTAGCACGGTAGGGAAGAGGAGGCGTCGGGGGATCAGGGTCTGCATCCCGGATCTCATATCTTTCGGTTGATCAGTGTGAAAGTCCGTAAACTAAAGCGTATGCAACAAGTGACAAGGAAACATCGGCTCAATTACCGGCGCTGTTTGCCTTCTCCGATGACATTCGTCACAGTACAGAGGATCCCCTCGCCCTCTGCTGCCTTGGCTTTATTGCGGTAAAACACCTCACCTCCTACGACGAGTCTGTAACGTTCGCTCGCAGGGGCTGAATGCGTCTGAGTTTAGTCTACCGACGCACTGTGGCGATCATAGGAGCGGATGGAGACTACCTTTAGAACCGTCCGCACTCTCAGCCCCATCATCAGCCTTGACAGAAGACTCTCTGATCGCTGGTACACTGCCGCTCCTGCTCGGCTTTCCTATCAGCCTGCTGGCAGAAGTGCCGACCGCAACCTTGGGTGACGGGCCGCCGGGAGAGTCAGCGGCGCTGTCTTCGGCGGGGCCGTGGGATTCAAGCTTGCGCTTGAGGGTACGTGATTTCGGGTTACTGGCAGTACGAGTGGATGCGTTGTCGTTCTCACTTGCGTCGCGGAGAGCCGCGAGCAGCTGCAGCGATTTGAGCACGGATAGACTGTTGTTGTCGCCGTCAAGGATGGATTGAGTCTCCTCGGCCTGGCGGAGGCTTTCACGATACAGCTTTTCTAGTTGCTCGTCGATCGAGGCGGATGTTATTTCTCCTCGCACTGATATGAGCTGATTAGCCAATAGCCCGATCATAAGCAACATAAAGAGTCTTTATGAGACTTGACAAGTATGAACAAATATGATTCACAGTCTCACTGGAAATCTTGATGAAGATTGAGTAGAAAGTTTCAACCTGAAACCACGTGGCCATCGCTTGATAAAATGAGATTGACAAACCTATATAGCCAGCCTGCTGCTCCTCCAATTCGAGTATTCGTTGAGCGTTTTTGTTCGCTTCGACCTAATCACAGTCAATACGAAGCCCGCAGGGGAAGGTGGGTATGCAAGAAACTGGTAAGAATTTCAGGCAAACTTTGCGCATGAAGTTGGGAGTAAGTGTAAGGCAATTGAAAAATTTGTGAGATTTGATCTCTCTTACCATCAGAGAATCGACCCTTTTGGCGTCTATGCGGACTTGATTCCATATACTTCGCTCCTCGTCGGCATCATCCTTGATTTGACCCGCTCGAGGCCTACTTCGAGCTGCCATGCTGCTCACTAACTATGCCGATATCTTTTGCGGTCCTCTTGCGTAGTTCAGTTCAAGGTCGAGACACGATGTTGCACCATGATTCGCCTGTGGATCTAACTCAACATGTTCTGGTCTTGCCGGCAGAGCGAAAGTGACGATTATTGGCGAACTCACAAATATAGTGTCAGATCTCGAGAAGACTGACTTGTATGCGACCCATGGACAATAATGAGTGCAGGAAACGTCAACGCAAGTGAAACATGATGTGCCTTCCGAAAGCGCTACTTGAGACTTTAGAGACTGGAGAAGAGTGAACCTTGGAACCAAAAAGCCGTTAGACGCGTGCGAACTGTGGTACTACCACCAACTTTGACTGCATAACTCCTAGGACAGAGATTTTCAGCAGTATCAAAATTTTGATCATATAAAGCCCACAAATTCAGGATGCAGGTGCCACTGATACGATTGCAATGCGGTGAGTGGTCCGGCTCGAAGTACGAGGAGGGCTGATCGAATGAAATTGCAGGTGTGAATAGCTACGATTGGGGTGCGTCATATATTGCACTTGCCCAATGCTGAGCTTCGCGCAATTGACACGACTTAGGCAAGGTCGGCCGACACTCTGCGGCCGCGAAATTCGCTGCAGCTACACCGAAAGATGACTTTACTATTCAAGATGAGAAGCCTTACGCAGAGGTGAGGGTTTGCGGTGCGTCCACTGTGATATTGAGCAGAAGGCATTGACGGCTTTTATCCATAGTTATGGATGGGCACGCATCCATCGCTCCCTTCCAGAGATGTGGAGACCGGCAGGACCTTGACAGATCTGCTCGGGGACAACAAGGCATTGATGTCTGACAAGCTCGTTGAGCGATATGGGGATAAGCTCCCGTTTCTGTTCAAAGTGCTATCCATAAATAAGGCATTAAGCATACAAGCACATCCAAACAAAAAGCTAGCGGAGGAGCTCCATGCAAAAGATCCCAAGAACTATCCTGGTTTGCTGATATGAGTCCTTCGACGATAGTTTCGCTGATTGGTACGGTACAGATGACAATCACAAGCCGGAGATGACGATAGCTATAACGGCATTCGATGGGCTATGCGGGTTTCGTCCGCTGGCTGAAATCGAACATTTCCTTGCTTCTGTATCACCACTGCGGAAACTGGTCGGGGAAGATCAAGCCCAAGAGTTCGAGTCCGCAATCAAAGGAAAGGATACGTCCGACGAGCCCGAGGAAATGAAAAAGAACAAGGGAGCTTTACGATCTGTGTTTTCTTCACTCATGCGAGCTGAGAAAGACGCCATTGCCTCAGCTGCGGATGAGTTGGTCCAATCCGCCAAATCAGCAGGTAGCAGTTTTGCTGGAAATGGAGAGCGTTCGGACGATGGTCAAGAACTTGCAGATTTGGTGGTAAAGCTAAACAATCAATTCCCTCAGGATATTGGACTGTTCGTGCTTTTCTTCCTGAATCATGTGAAGCTGGAACCTGGCGAGGCAATGTTTCTCAAAGCTGACGATATCCACGCCTACCTATCCGGAGGTGAGAGTTCCCCCCAATGAGCAAAAAGTTTAAGCTGATGTCTTTCTCAAAGACATCATCGAGTGTATGGCCTCGTCGGATAACGTTGTGCGCGCCGGATTCACTCCGAAATTCAAGGACGTCTCCACACTCACGAACATGCTGACGTACTCCTATGCGCCTATATCAGAGCAGAAGATGGAGCCTATTCCGTATCCCTACTGCACGATGAACGCAGCTGCATATTCGTCTGGGTCGAATGCATTACTGTATGATCCACCGATTGATGAGTTCAGCGTTGTGAGGGCTTGCCTGCGCAAGCAGGGTGCCAAGGCAACATTCGAGCCCATCGCCGGCCCCAGCATTCTCATCTGTACCTCAGGCGAGGGCACGATTAGCGTGGGTCCCAAGGTAGAGGCGATGGCAGAAGGCTATGTCTTCTTCGTCGGTGCAACGGCTGAGTGTGTGCTCGAGAGTAAAGCCGACCAAGAGTTCGTGACGTTCAAGGCCTTTTGTGATCCAGAAAGAAAGTAAGCCGGCGTTCAATGACTTACTGCGTCAGTTAGCGAACAAAAGATTTTCAGTCATTCCAAAATTTGGAAGAGATGTGCAGTGGCAGTCTGGTTTCCTATCACGCCCTTACCTGAATAGTAATAGCTTACTTGCCAAGCACGAAACACATGATCATTCAACCTGTTTCTGCGCATCGCTCATCTTTGTGATCATCACTGTATCTCGAGTCTTCATGGGTTGTGCAGGTTCAGATTATTAAAAGTAGGGAGGCACCTCTGTCCTCAGGTTTCGCTGTGAAGCAATTCCGTACAACAAACAATTCCTTTTCGGAAGTGGGTATCGACCCATGCCAGAGCAGCTTGAGCGTTCGCCGTGCGCCTCATTGTGATCGTTACGTCGTGAGCCACCCGGAGTCACCGGTTATGTGGTAACAGCGACGGCATCTAGCCGTCAACTGGCCCCGGCCTCTCAGCCTCCACGGCTCCGTTGTTCTCAGGATTGGTGTTTGCCGTCCGAGAGGCTCTTTTCTTGGCCTTCTTGCGTTCCTTCTCCGCCTCGTCGTCACTGCTATCGCTCGCGCTCTCCCAACCGCACAGCGATCTCAGGACTCGATTTTCAGTCTTCAAGCCCGCAATCTTCCTGATGTAGGGCAAAGTGCTGTTGCTATGCTCGCGCAGAGCCAAGCGGGCATATTCGGCCGCACGGCTCAAGCCGGCTTGCCATTCTGAATGTTGGATGCGTAGGGTGAGGCTCGTCTGCCGTTCTTGTTCGAGCAAGTTTTTGTAGTGTTTGTGCAGGGCGATGATAGCTTGTGTGTGCTGGTACGCATAAGGACGCAATTTGTCGAGGACCAGCGCGAGTGCATTCTCATATTCGGTGACGAGGTTTTGCGACTTTGCATAGCCGGTTTCAAGAGCGGCAATCTTACGTCTAGCGGTGCTGAGTTGCGTCTCCAAGGCAGCGATTTCGGCAGCGCGAGAAGCTAGTCAAGGTCAGTCACAGTTGCTCATCAGAGTCGCGTTGTGAGAGAAGCGATCTCACCATTGAGTTCGCCGTTCACCTGAGAGAGAGTAGGAGAGTGGCCCTCCGCGGCAGCACGCGCCTGAATCTCTTGGACGCCTTCGATGATGTTCGCAGTCTGAGAGCGGTTCTCCGCCAGAGCCTCGCTGAGCTGCTGCACGAGGTTCCAGAGGTGATTCATGTCGGCCTGATGACCCGCGCTCGGCAGAGGATTAGTGAGGCCTACGCCTGCAGCGCCGACTCCATTCGTCTGAGCTTGACCGGACGTGGGAGTGGGTGCTTGCCGAGGAGCATTGCCTGGATTGTCCAGAAATTGGGGAAAGTTGTTCATGGCTGGCGCTGTGAGAGATGAGGGCAAAGAAGCTCGCCGCCGCGGTCGATGCGGTGGTAGGGGAGCTGGTCGCGACGGAGGTCTCAGTGCTAAAACTCGCTCGATATCAAGAATCAGCCAATCTTCCAGACGCGAGGCGTTCAATGGATGGAAGAAGTCGTTTGGTCCTTGTTCTGAAGATGCAGGTAGTCGGTTGTTCGAGGTTTGGCTCAGTCCGAGCTCCCGCGTACGGGTTCCCGCAGGACTTTCACGGGCCTGATCCGCCGAAGTTTGGCCGGCGCTATCGCCAACGTTGTCGCCAACGTATTCGCGAATCTTCAACATCGCTTGCTTTCTCTCGTGGCCAATCGGGTGGAGTGGCTTAGGGGCCATGAACGCATCTCTCGCTGTATTATTCCTTGCACTGGCAGTCTCGATCATCCTCATGATTTCTTCGTCGCCGTTCTGAAAGAGCTGGCCCGTTGCACGAGTAGCTCGAACCACCAGGGCTGCTGGATCAGGTTCCCGCAGGCTTCTATTAGTTGTGGCATTATCTTTACCGGGCGACCCCCGGAGGTCAATCTTCCCTCTGTTAGGACATCTGAAATTATCCCTCCTCTGGCTTTCTTTCATGGTGTTGTTTCTTCCTTCCATCATCTCTGTGCTTTGTGACTCAATGTCTATGCTTCTGTGGATACGGGTTTGGTGTAGATTTTGGCAATCATTTGGGTCACTAAATCTCAAAATTATCTTCAGATCAAAGTTGTCACCTTCATCCGTTCGAATTGGGCGCACTCTCCTCTTCAGTAAGTAGAGTAGTGCTTGTTAGACTCTAAATGATGTTAGTATGTGTCCTTCGCTATTGTCTGCAAGTTCTTCTATATCTCTCGTGCAACTTTTCTTTAGAGTCAGTCGAGTTTGATGTATCTGTTGCTGGGCATGCAACACTTACGGCGACACTACTAGTCTACTTGATTGGGATTATCATGCTTTAGAAGCTGATATATTTAGGCCAGGCACTCTACCGGGTTTGAACAGCGGCTTCACCATTGAAGTAGCTTCTGTCTAGCGTTTCAGCGAGAGGCTGCTAAATCGCTTAACTCCAATCTAGGAGTGTATCTAACTTCTCTTGACCACTCAATTCTCGGGACTCCATTCCCACTTCTTGCTGAACGTCAATGTCTGAGGAGTCCTCTTTGTCAGAATATGCATCTGGTTGCCAGTCCGCAAGTCTACCTGCCACCCGAACCGCCAACGCCCGGCAACGTCCGAGCTCTTCCGTTAACGGACCGTCCCGGGTGATAAGATTGGGCTGTATATTGTGTCGCGGGTCTTTCAGTGGCTTCAGTGCTTGAGATAGCTTTCTATACAACGCCAGCTTGGATTCGAGATCCGCACGTCGCGCTGAGAGCGCACGGAGACGGGCTACGCCAGATTTGTACCTGATGTTTTCGTCAGTACAATTTGGCCAACACAGCTGGGCGTTCTGAGGTCGGCTGAGCGGAAGTTGCCTAATAAGACTTTCGGGTTTTCGTTACTGCGCGCAGGCAAGTCGACTTACGCTTCACGATCTTCAGTCGTGTTTTTCTGCCTATCTTCGTCTACATCCTCATCCCATTCATCGGGCAACTTGGCAATGCTTCTGAATTGGCACTCTGGAATTAGCTCTAGTACGTTATGATTTCGGAAACTTAGTCAGTTTACTCATCGCTCGCCATTCGCCATGTTGCCGAGCAGATCGACTCGTTGTACTGGGATGCTGGCGAGGCAGCCCAGTCCGATCCAACATCTCCAGAGGATGGAGGCATTTCTGACTATGTGCTGCGGCAAAGTGATGACTCGACAAAAGAAGAGTGGGTAGCCTGGCTAAATTGACTGCAATGGAAACCGACCAAGTTTCCGAAATCATAACGTACTAGAGCTAATTCCAGAGTGCCAATTCAGAAGCATTGCCAAGTTGCCCGATGAATGGGATGAGGATGT
>QQTW01000696.1_pt1 | contig 21717 bp, 25 predicted proteins | sample 1904831 | NCBI WGS metagenome assembly QQTW01 (sample SAMN09435610, study PRJNA476489) | Subsurface metagenome, whole genome shotgun sequencing project. | reverse complement strand
CTGCCGGCTGATGCTCGCGCCCAGCCGGTCCAGCTGCTCGTCCTGCTCCCGCAGCACCGAGCTGTGGTACGCGTGTATCTGTTCGTTGGAGAGGTCGGCCTGGTCCGGCGGTCCGGCGTCCGACGGGTCGTCCCGGTACGGGAAGAGGTTGGCGCGCGCGGCGGCGTCCGGGTCGTCGTTGTCGGTGAACCGGACCGTCTTGGAGGAGGCGGTGTTCGTGGCGGCTTGCGGCCGCTTCAGAGAGGAGTTGTGGCTCGCGAGTGCGGGCTTGGATTGCGCGGCGGAGAAGTCGGGCGACAGGGCGGGATCATTGGGTTGCGTGAGGCTCGGCTGGGAAGTGGTCTGGTAGCCGTGGAACTGGGCGCTGAGGTCCTTGTACTGCGACTGCAGGCGGGCGATCTGGTCGCGGAGATCTGCCGAAGACCTGTGTCGAGGCGGGATGGCTGTCAGTCACGAGTGCTCGCAATGCAAAAGATCCCGAACGATGCCAGGGCGCTACTCAACTCGGTGGCCCCTTGCGTCAGCTCCGCTTCCAGCGACTCGATGCCGGATCGCAGCGAGTCCAGTGACCGTGATATCTGCCCGTCCTGCGAGTTGATTTCCAGATCGAGCGAGATTGCTCGCTGTCGCTCGAGCAGTGAGAGCTTGAGATGGTCGGCCAGGAGGAACAGCGTCGAGACATTGCTTGCGGGCATCGCGGTGGTCCTCGTCCTGAGGTCGTGCCACGCCTCGCTTTACGCAATTTACACCTCCAAACGGTCTTCTGAAGCAATATACGGAGTGGAGTGGTCGCCAAACGCTACAGCTATGCTGGCTTGAGAGGATGGGCGGTGCTACTTGCGGAATCGTTCTTCGGGTATGAGGCAGGGGGTTTGAGCCTGTGGGTAGATGCGAACGACGTAACGCGACGTTTCGGGGAGGCTGACGGGGCCTTGGCGCTAGTCCCGATTGTGTCTGCTTGGCGTTGCTTGCCGAGCCTAGCCGCGGGTCTGCCGATCATCAATATCTGATGACAATTCCAAGGACCAAGCAAATCAAGAAGTCGTGAGCGAACACGGTATATATTCACTAAAGGCTTGTCGAGAATGGAGCAGTCATGGCCTCCATCGCGTCACAATTCAAGTAGAACTCCGAGCCCCTTCACTACCGCCCGCAACCTCTCATCTCCATCACCATCACCATCACCACCCCGCCATTCGCCCACGACAACGACGGAGGCAATACCTACCGGGCATTCAGCACCAGCACATCTTCAATCGCCCGATGGCCGTCCAGACCAGTCCGCGAGTCCCGCCGGTCCATCCTCTCCTGCATTCGACGTCCGCCTTCTCGAGTACGTCTCGCTATGCGACGCGCATCTGATCTGCCCCATCTGCCACTGCCCGTTCGACAAGCCCGCCCGGCTCGATTGCGATCACGTCTTCTGCTCAGAGTGTCTGGAGCGCGCTGTCGCCGAACAGATAAGTCGTGGACGGGCAAAGACATGTCCGTCGTGCCGTCGCGCCCTCGACCATGACGGGAACGACAACGGTCCGCATCGCAGGCGGTCGATGCCGAGGATACTGCTGCGGATGCTGGATGACCTGGTCGTGCGTTGTCCCAATCGCGCGGCTGGTTGCGGCGCAAACGTCACGCGTGGCGAGGTTGACCAGCATGTCAAGGCTTACTGCGAGTATACGGCGGTGGAGTGTGCTGCGGGGAGATGTAGCATGAGCGTGCTTCGGAAGGACCGGGACAAGGGCTGCGATCATTATCCCGTCTCGTGCGAGCATTGCGCCGAATCGCTGTTGCCGAAGGATATGCCGGTAAGTAATCGCTGGAGAGAAGTAGGGTGCTATGCTCATTAACATTTGGGTAATCAGGTTCATCTCGAGGAGCAGTGTCCAAAACGGTTCACGACCTGCACGGCGTGCGATGCAGTTGTTCTCCACAGCAAGCTGAAGCATCATCTGGAGAACGTTTGCCCGGCAACCCCAGTATCTTGCCCTGGTATGAAGTACGGATGCTCTTGGAAAGCTTTACGAGCGGAAGTCGAGGAGCACGCGAGGAACTGCCCGATTGCTACACTCACGCCCTTTCTCACAGCGCAACAAGACCGGATAGCGGAACAGGAGAAATCGCAAGCACAGCTGCGTCGAAAGGTAGATATACTCGAAGGGGGCCTTGCAGCTATTCATACATTGATTTACGAGAACCCGCTCCCCGCTGCGGACGGTAACCACCAGACCGACCCGTCGCAGGCAGGTCTGTCATCCGCTGCGTCTTCTGAGGATAACGGCAGCGTCCTGACCGAGGTTCCGCCGTTTGACTCCTCGATTCATCATCTTTTATCACTCCACGAGTCCCTCCGCGAAGAGGTTTCGCGGGTAGCCGACGCCGTGACCGCCCTTGATGCACGCGCGTCGATGATGCTCATCAACGAGGAGTTTCGGGCGAAGCAGGACATGGCGCATACAAACGCGGTCATCTCCTCCATGCGAGCGCAGCTGCATTGGCTGGCTAGCGCCAGGTTGCAGGCACAAAACAGGCTTGCTGCAAACACTCACGGCGGCACCGGCTCAGGCACGAACGCGGCTGTACTGGCAGATCTGGCCGGCCCTCGGGCTGCCTCTGCCCAGCTGCAGCCGATGAGGACGTCGAGTGATACCTTCAGGCAAGACACGAAGTTATGATTTGCCGTGATCGCTAAGATTCGAGCACATCCATACACAGCCTCTATAGCGGGTTGTAGGCGCACTCACGAACTATTGCCATCTTTTACTCCAAAGGTGGGCCGATATATCCAGTTTCGTATTCTACGATCTCGCTCCGGACGCCTTGTCCGAAAAGGCCTCTTAGGAATCACCGGCCCTCTGAACCAGTCGACACACTCATCGACAAGCACTGCCTTCGAGTTGTGCGTGCCCAAATCGATATTGCGATACCTGACCTCGCAAATCATCCCCATGTCTTTGGATGCAGGCCAGATGTCGGTTTCGTGTGTCAGTCCCAGGGTTGGAAGTTCAAGCACGTTGTCGAAACTATCCACAACGACCGGCAAAGTATACCGAGTCGACCGAGGCGCGGCTTTGGCCAGGGTGTCGTTGAATCTTGGTCTTTCACGGAATGGCAGGCGATTGCGAAAAGCTTTCAGATCAGTGACCTTGAGGCTGCGAATCCTGAGCGGATAGGGGCGAGGGTTCCGGATCCGGATCCAGAATCGGCCGTCCCACAAGCGGAAAGATGTCCGGTGGGTAGGCACGGGCTGGTCGTGGATCTGCTCGTGGATCTGCTCATGCATCTGCTCGTGATGGACATCTGCGATTTGGCCCCATGCGGGAATGGAAATGTCGGCGGGCTTATCCCGGACGGAAAAGGGCAGGCGACTGATGTGCCAGACGAAATCAGGATCGAGTGCAATACCTGATCCTCGAACGACCATAGAGCCATCCAAATCGTAAGGTAGCCGTTCGAGTTTGAGCCCAGCAATCGCTACAACAGGACGAGTCTCCTCTTCGCCGGACTCGGAACCTTTCGCCCCGAACGTTTCGGGAAAGATATGAGCCAGTGGGATCTCAAGCTGGGACAAGGCCAATTTCTTCTTCGGAGTGGCAAGCTCGATGACTCGTCGTACAAGCTCAGCGGCCTCATAGCGCATCTGCTCCACGGGTGCGGCCGAGGCGTCATCATCAGTGACCTCATTCTCGTTGTCGTCAATCTCGCGAACACGTTGGGGAAACCGGACAATCAGGTTTCCCGAACGTACGTCGAGTCTTATGGCACAGCTGTTGAATAGCTTCTCCGCATGTGCGATCCGTTTGTCCACCCACAGATTGCGTCTCGCTGCCAGGTCTAGAAGCTGCCCCTCTGCCAGAGCTGCGGGCAATTGGCCGGTCTTGAAGATGTGACGAATGGCATTTCGCGTCGTCAGCTTTACATCCTGGTTCGTCACATCTTCCATCCACGAGGTTCCCGTACTTCGACACGTCTCAATCAGTCTTTCTTTGCCGAAAGATATCAGCGGACGAACAAGCGTAACTCCGCCACCCTCTATCTGCATCTTGAGTTCTGATTGCTCATCGGGTGGGCCACGACCTTCCAATTCCAACGGAGAACCGCTCTGGTAGATACCGTACATGCCAAAGCATTCGGGTAGCTGTGCGAAGGTGTTGATTCCCTGCAGCCCTTGTCCAAAGTGGCCCCATGCTAGCCTGAAAAGGATCGTCTCGGCCTGGTCGCCCCTATGATGCGCCATGAGGAGTGATTTGATGTCGTGTTGAAAGCAGGCTCTGCCTAGTGCCTGATAACGAAGACTGCGCGCCAGGGTCTCAATATGTGCCTGCTTGAGTATGTCGGTGGATTCGGGCCAATCTAAGGTGAGGATGTGTGACGACATGCCTGTGAATCGCATGTCAGCGTCAGCCTTTTCCACAGTCCCTCAAGCGGCGGCACGAACCCCATTTTCGTAGATTGTCGTGCACCTGACGAGCTTCGTCGGTGCTGTTCGGTCGTAGTTTATGATCGACGACAAAAGCTTCGAATTGCATTCGGTGAGGATGCTTCTTGGCCAAACCATCGCTCAACCGCGCCAGAGCCATAGAATCCACCCCCCCGCTGACGGCGAGACCTGGAGCAGAGAAGGGAAGTCAGTGGTTGGTCTCAATCGGGGAGGACGGAGAATCGCTCGCTGCGGAGGCTCACCGATGCGGTGCAGGCCTGTCCGCCTGTACCGGGGCCATACTGCCGCGATGGCCTTTTCAAACTCGGCGGTCGTGATCGGGCCGGACTTTGAGCTTGCCAATGCCTTGTTCACCCACATCCCATGCTGCCGATTGAAGCTTTTGAGTTGGTCGTGTCGAGGTTTTTTGGGAGGAAGAGCTTTCGCGTCGGCTGTACGGAAGGCGACATGGGCCGCTGTAGCAGCCTGCTCCGATTGGCCGGTGCCCTCTCGTCTTTACAACAGACTCCAAAGAATTTCTGGAATTTTCTCCTTTGCTGCAATTTCTCTGTCCATTCGCCTTCATCCATCAACGAACACGCGCAAAGCTCCAGACACCCCCAAGCTCAGGACCGCACGCCCAGACTCTACGCATAATCGAAGAGCAAGCAAAATGGCAAGTGTTGAGCTCCTGCTTCCTCTAGCCAGCTTCAACTGACCAGCACGCCTCCGCAGACGACCGCCCTCAAGTCCATCAGATCCGTCGCGCCTCTTCTGGACCGCATCCTTGTCCAGCGGATAAAAGCCGAGGCCAAGACCGCGGGCGGCATCTTCCTGCCGGAGAGCGCCGTCAAGGAGCTGAACGAGGCCAAGGTGCTCGCGGTTGGGCCTGGAGGGTTTGACAAGTCGGGAAATCGGATAAAGCCGAGTGTGCAGCCCGGGGACAAGGTGTTGATTCCTCAGGTATGCCGTGATCATGATTGTATGGTTGCCGATAGGTTCGTGGAGCTGACTCGATTGCGCGCAGTACGGTGGTAGCCCTCTGAAGGTTGGCGACGAGGAATACTCGCTGTTCAGAGATCATGAGTGAGTCTACAGTGCTAAGAGATGTGCACGCCCGTAAATAGACGTGTCCTGCTAACTTCTTCGAACAGGCTCCTAGCCAAGGTTAACGAGTAAAGGTCCGGGCAACGTTAGAATCTCTCCAGCTCTGGTTCAATCAGACTATTGTATCAACATGTACAACCAGTTTCAGCGTACTCGCAGAGGCAGTGTTTGGCATCTGCAGCGCAAAATCGCCCAGTTTTGCTTTCTTACATAGCGTTGATGGTCACATAAATCTCAACTCAAGCTCACTGTACAGTCCCGTCTCCGGAAGCCGTGACGCCGAAAACAGATGAACATCACCATTTCTTCGTGTCCTCCGAAAAGCTTTCTCCGCGTCTCTCGCGCTCCAATCTCGCATCAAAGTCTTCCTGGGCATCCGCCCGATCCCTGCTCTCCGAGCCGTACCTGAGGCCATCTGATTGGTCCTGCCGCGCCCCCTGCTTCCACCGTCCTGGTGCAGAAACGTCCGTCGTCCTTGTGCCTGACCGTGCAGGCTGCCGATTCGCTGTGCCAGCTGTAGCATCTCGCCGTATGCGCTCCCAGGCGGACTCGCCCGCGGTGTTGCGATCAGTGGGCTCCGCTCTGGCCGTCGGCGAGGCATCATCGTAGGTGGAAGGGAACTGTGGCTCCTGAGACGGGCCCCGCTGTGCAATTGGTGCCGGCGGCGCTTGAGTCCCGTCAATTGCACCACCGTACTGAGTCTCATATGCCCCTGGCGAGCCGCTTGCGTATGGATCGTTATTCGAGACCCGGGACATGTCATACGCATCGCTCGCGGAGCGGACAGGCGGCAACCTTTCGCCCTCGCGAGTCCCTCTTCCCTTGGGGACAGCCCCACCGGCAGCGCGCCTCCTGTCCTCCATCTGACGCTGCACATTTGCCGCTATCGTCTCATATATGTTCCTCAGCCGCGGGTCACGGGCGATCGTGTTGGCGATTGTAGCTGCCGCATAGCTGGTGAAGACGGTATGCCCAACCAATGCGAAGATACCAACGTACGCGCACCCGCGAACAGTGTGCCACGCTCCCCGCGCTCTCGCTCCGGTCCACGCGCCGAATTTGTCAGGGTCGATGGCCGTCCTTGTCACCTTCATGATGGGAAACTTGAAAGTGTCTGCCAGCTGGTAGCACCGCGCCAAGCCTAGCACTCCGCCAAGTCCAATGCCCCAGGACGTGATCGAAACACCTTTTGCGCTCACATGGGCAATCGCTTCTGCCTCGTCTTTGGTAAGTGGTCTTCCAACAGACTTGGAGGCCACTTCAAGAGCACGTTGAATCGTTAGTGCGGTCCGTCTCTGGGTGTAGCCGGTCAGCGGTCCTATGATGGGCGCAGGTCTAGGTAGCTTGGTGAAATCAATGTAGATGGACCGCGGGTACGGTGAGGCTGAGTCTGAGGCATACGGGTCGCTGTCGGAAGGCGGCAGGAGCTCATCACTCTGCAAGTCGGATTCTGCGGTAGCTCCTTCGAGCACCATTGTGCTGATTAAGAGTACTCGGGGTTGAAGAACACTTTGCAAGCAGTCGGCGCGCTGAAATGGCAGACGAGTCCCTCAACGTAGAAGAGAGCACAGTAGGTAAGAGTGTGTGTTTGACGCGGAAGGATTGAGGATTGACGTTGACCGTGCCGAAACTCGCGTGCGGGACCATTATCAGATCGGTCCACCATCAGGACTAATGACGTCTTTACCGCGGTAAACTGTATATCTGCAAATATATACTGTACTTCACTAGTCACAACGCAATCTACAATACGATCGTTTAGTAGCCACTGAACTATGCTTTTAGAGTGGTAGCACCGGCAATTACGAGATGCATTGCTATGCCTCAAGCCGGAGTGTTGGGTTGTTACGTCTCTTGTCGTGCTCTAACGTGGATTAGGTCCATCGGACGGTTGAATCCCGAAAATCGGAAAGATCAAGAAGAACGGTGGAATCCTGGATGTGCGCGACGCTTGCTCATCGGTATTGACGGTGAGACACAAGGTGCCTGCGGACTGAAATCGGGTTCAAAGTCCACCATAAATGATTACGGTTTGGCTTTGATCCCTAGGAAACCCGCCACGGACCTGGAACCAGGTGAGATTCCATTGTCTCTCCGCTAACATGAGACGGACTGACGCAGGCTAGAGTAAATCAAGCCGGATTGAGCGATGTTGTACCAGAGACGTCCATGCGGCAACTGCTCGAGCTAGAATTCAAGCCCTGAAGCGACCAGACCTTCAGAGTGTTATCATAGCGCTTTCCTGCACCATTGAACTGTGTCCGCGGAGGCGCCATTTGCTCCAGTGTATCAGAAACCTCTAAAGTCTCGCTGCCTGCGCCTCCGGCTCCATATCCTTCAGCAACTGAGGTGGTGGTTCGGCCGAAGTTGCGAGTGCTTTCCCATAAGTGCCGCTGACCTGAGCATGTGGCTACGACTGTGCCACACTGGTGTATTACAGTCGAAGAAACCGGCTCTGTGATCCTGCAGTCAGCAGTGGCCGTGAGGAGGGTTGTGATGTGTGAGAGTCCCACCTTCGTGCGCCTGCCACTGAGCTGTCGGATCCACCGCGCCCTCTGTCTGGGCAACATCACTCCAGACTCTGGCAACGCCATCGCTGCCGCCGGCCCAGACCTCATAGCTTGCTCCGGCCTTTACAACATCTATTCCCATTCTCTGATTGGTGCCAGCTTTTCTGCCCCGGAGCCAACCCAATCGTTTTCCCGTAACGCGAATGTCGTAAACTTGCACCGCATCGCTTTTCCGCTCCGCAACGTTGAGATAGCGGCCGCAGGGGCTCCACTTGGCCTGAGTAATGCCAACACCGTCCATTCCCACGCCCAAGGCTCCGTCTTCTGCAACCGAGAAGACGGCAACACAGTCACCACGCCCTTCGTTGCCGTATAGCCCAATGTGGCGGGTGAGCGTTGCGGCTGCTAGAATGCCATCGGTGCTGATGTCGACCGACGAGACCACTCCCTTCATTCCTACGCCGCCGCCCACAATCTTCTTTCTTTTGGATGGTATGGTGGGGTGTCTCTCAATCGGTCCTTCGCCGGTTCGGGAGACATCGAAGATAGCTATCAGATTGTCTGAGCCTGCGATGAAGTGTGTGCCGGAAGCAGTGAAGGCCAAGGAGTGAGGCGTCGTGTACTTTTCTGTCGTAGGCGACACCAGCGGATACGAAGCTGAGATGCCAGCATCCAAGGCAAGGCCATTGCTCAATCGAACGGGGTGATCACGAATGCTGGAGAGAACTAGTGTGCTGGAAGTGTCTGCAAGGTTGAAGAATGGGTAGACGGAAACTGCATAAAACGGCTCGCCAGACGAGAGAGAGGAGTATGGTGACAGCTCATGATGTTTCGGATTAGAAAGCAAGTCAACCGGACTGCCTTGACGGGATCAGCTTTTACGTCACGACCGATTCGGGTTTGCTCGCTGAATGGTAGATAACGTACATGACAAATGTGCGCAGGCCGTAGTCTTCACTCGTGGTTATGATGCAGGTGCCATCCGGGGACCTACACGCGACATCGTCAGCATGAGGTTGCTGGAATTGGGTCCAGAATAGCTGCGATGACCCACCACTGCGCGCTGCGGAAGAAGTTCGAGGCCGTAGCGGGAAAGCAGCTCCCTTCAGACGGAGTCAGCGGCTGACGGTAGAGTCCACCCGTTGAAGCAGCGCAAGAGGGAGAAAGTATATCCATGATTGAGCAAAGACCTCGATTGTGTTCCGGGAAGAAGAATGTGTACGGAAGCTTTGGTCGCTGAATATCGAAGAGCACCACGCTATCTTATCTGTAGACCTCGGGAGCTTCAACAAACATTCCGTCATGCGTCAACTTCGATTCTTAGTTCTTTCATCATCCTACCTTACAGGACTCTAAAGGGCGGCTCAAGGCCTGTTCATGCAGTCCAGCAAATCCTCTGGCGGGATCGAGTCTCCCTATATCCGGTCCCTTCTGGTGAGTTCTGAAGATGCGCGGACACAAACAAAACACTAAGTCTTCACGACAGGCGGGAGGTTTTGCTGGAACCGCGGTTGATGTCTCTTTATACCCGATCGACACGCTCAAGACCCGGCTACAATCCTCGCGCGGCTTCACAGCATCAGGGGGGCTTAGGGGTGTCTATGCGGGCCTCGGAAGCGCCGTAGTCGGCTCAGCGCCAGGTGCTGCACTCTTCTTCGTCAGCTACGATGGTTGCAAGCGGTACTTGCGCGAACGCCGAGAGGCTCGGGCACGCCTGGGACCGTTGGCAGGAGGATCCTATGCTTCGTGGCATTCTGAGCCCGTCGAACATATGATTGCCGGCAGCGTTGGAGAGGTGGCAGCGTGTGCGGTCAGAGTGCCAACGGAAGTTGTGAAGCAAAGGGCCCAGGCCCTCCAGTATCCCTCTTCGTTGTCGGCCTTGCAGCACATCTTATCCCAGAGACAATCCAGGGGGGTTGTGGGCGTTTGGAGAGAGCTCTACAGAGGATGGGGAATCACCGTCATGAGGGAAGTGCCATTCACCATAATCCAGTTCCCGCTCTGGGAGTCCATGAAAGCCTGGCGAAGGCAAGCCTATGGCCATGAGACCGTTTCAGCTATCGAAGGCGGCTTCTTTGGCAGCATCGCGGGTGCCGTGGCGGCGGGAATCACGACTCCTCTGGATGTGTTGAAGACCCGGATGATGCTTGCTAGGGACAAGCAAAACATGCTTCCCCTACTTTCTCAGATTGTGCGAGAATCTGGGCCGAGAGCCTTCTTTGCTGGCATCGGCCCTCGAGTACTATGGATATCTGCTGGGGGCGCCATCTTTCTCGGCAGCTACCAATGGGTAATCAACGCGCTAGGTGGAGAAGCTTAAGAGAATCTGCGTTATGTACACATCGTTCAAGAGTCCGATGACTCGCTATTGTCTCGAATTTTCTGACTGTGCCTCCTCTGAAGTAACACCGGAAGCGCTCGAGCCTTCCACAGAGACCCTGGTTAGAGGCTTGATTTGTTTCCGCCCATTTGCCTTGTAATACATTAATACATCTCCTCCTCCGCGCCAAACATGCGCTCGTATGGTCGCCAAGGTCATCAGGGGTGGGATGAGCTGTGGGCCACCTATTAATGCTCCGAATCTCACTGTCAGTCCGGGAAGACATACCTGATTCTGACAGTACAGATCCAGGTATTGTTCCGGTTTCAAAGCGTCGGGATCCTCTTGCTCCGTCTCTGGCTCAATCCTCTCTGCGACATACTGCAGAATCTTTCGCGCACGCAACATGCGGTTCGCGTTGAGCCGATTGTAGCTATCATCCCTCATTAGAGTCACAGTCAGCGATTGGGGCCGGGTATCCACTCACCCAGGCGCGGCAATGCTAGGAAGCTGAGCATCGAATGGCTCGAGGATAAAAGAGATCTTTACAATATCTTTGGGATATACGTGATTCTGTGGCACATCAGCATCTTGATACCTCCGAACTCAATCTTAGTCTCACCCGCAACAGCACGTCGCCCAACCACATCGGTGCGGCCTTTTCAATCAGGTCGGCCTGCTGGCCGACCGTCCCGACCGTACCCTCAAACAGATCCGCGACTCCTCCCTGATCCGGTCTGTCCTCCTGAATGAGAATGGTCGTGTTCGAGGGTGGCTTCAGCACCGGCGTGTCATTCGGCAGACTTGGAGTAACAGCACACGTGATTATTCGTGCCCCGTCCTGAACTTGCTCCTCGTACGAATGCCGCATTCGCTGTATCACTCCCAAGAAATTATCCTCGACCAGCCTGTCTTCCACTTTTGAGGACCTTGAATCAGAATCCTCTGATTTCTCATCAGTAGTGGCCGGCTTGGGTGTCTCGGTCGAGAATGTTTTTGACAACTTCTTCATTCCAAACGTCATACGAAACTTTTTGCCGAAGATTGCTGTGCCCTCTTTCGTGTTACTGTCCTTTTGCTCTGCAGGTGATTGCGGAGGCGCATCTTCCTGGCTTCCGTTGGGCGTCTGGACTTTGCCGTTGGGAGCGCCGGGAGTCGTTCCCGGCAGAGGGGGAGGGATGGAGAAGTAGTCAGCCGTCCGTTCCGAAGACTGCCGCGGCTGACTCTGATGAGAGCTCGGCGGCGCCGTCGAGGACTCCTCTTCCATTGTTGTCTGCAAATGACCGTTCGCTTGTGTACCTTGACTTGAAGGAGGCATGGCAGGGGTGGCGAGACCTATGGCCAACCCAGGGGTGACCGAGGGATAGTAAAAGTGACCGCTCGGCCGCGGTGTCGTGCCGGAGCTAAGGGCTGCCGCATTATTACCTTGCCAAGCACCAAAGTTTGAAGTCGGAATCTGGATGCTGCTGGGAGCATTCTCCCTTTGGATGTTTTTCCTCTCGTGGCCTATTAGTTGCTGTCTGAAGAGTTCATCTCGCTTGATTTCCTCGTCTATTAGGTTTGCAAAAAGGTATCTCAACACCCATTTACCCAGATTAACTGTCTTCAGATTAGTAACGAGGGCGCCATTAGGAAGGGGCCAGCAAACATACTGCGTTGTTCGTCTCGGAAATCTATTTTGTCCTCCAACTCCAGCTCGTCTGCGTAGATCTCAGCGTCGAAACAGGTATTACCCTCAAGAACACAAGTAAGGTTTCCAATTCGGGTATCCACGGCACACCAATGCGCAATACTCTCTGTAGTGCGCACCTTGGGCAGTACCTCGTCGATATGCTGCTTTCCAAAGGATTTGATAGCAATACACTATCTCTCACGTCAGTATTTCTGTCTGAAATTAGATGGGACATGTTGACGGACCTTCAGCAGATCCCACATCATTACTTCACCCGCCGTATCCACTGTCAACACTCTTCTCCTATCATTCAGTAGAACATGCTTTATAAGCCCATGCTGGCCTTCGATCGTTGCATCTGCTATGCTGCGGAATGGGGCGGAAACTAAGGGTTCTGGCGTGACAAAGGCGTCGGAGCCCTTTCTTGCGAATGCGGGGGGGTACATTGCTGCAGATTCTGCATCGCCTGGCTGAAAGAGAAAGAGAGGTGATGTGTGCGAGAGCCTGAGTATACATTTGAGAGGGATCTGGGGCCTGATCGCCCCATTCGCGACGGATCCAGGCGGGAATTGAGGAGAAGTAACCTGTGCAGAACGAGTGGTGGTAATACTGGACCGATGAACCCTGTACGAATCAAGCAGCTGCAGCTCTGCGTCGGTATCGACGTCTTCCCATCGGCTGATGCTCGAGCTAGATGTCGCTGTCCAAACATAGTCTCCAGCGTTGACGACCTTGGTTACGCCTTCGTGCTCCTGGCAGAGGGCCACACAAACGCCTTGGTCTATCTCGCTGCGGCCGCGAGAGTCGGTCTTTGCAACGAGCCCTGACCTATCAGACGAGTAGAACAGAGACAATTGTGGATGATCAGAGTGTAGCGACCAGACGCTGTCGTTGTGCATGGTAAGTGTGTGCATGCATCTCCCTGCGGTCATCGACCAGACCTTGACCGTCTGATCTGATGAGGCAGTCATGATCGTGTCCCCATCTTGCGCGATGAGAATATCGCGGATGTTGTCCGTATGACCCACGAGTTTCGTTATCCGTTTGGCAGAGCGAGGATCCCACACCCGCACAACGCTTTCCGGACCTCCGGCGGCCAGCGCGGACGTCGTAGCCGCGAGAGCATAGACGGACCCCTTGGCTGTGGTCTCTCCATCCTCGCCAGCGGCTATTTGCAGAGTCTCCCCACCGCCGTTCAGATCCCACAGCCGGACTTTGCGATCGAGGCCCCCAGACGCTAGCCAATCCGCATTGTAGCCCGGCGATGCGAGGCACTTGACGTAGTCATGATGGAGGCCAATTGTCTGCGGAGGGTGGATGTCTTCAGCGGCCGGACGCCAGAGCTTGACCGTGATGTCAGACGACGCCGAGACCAGGGCTTGATTGCTTTGCGCGAGCACGATGTCATTTATCCAATGGGTGTGCGCCTGCACTTGCTGTCGCAATGTCGTTGGCTGCTTCGACTTTGTCGTCGCATCGCTTGACGAGGGTCCAGAGCCAGTGTCCGAACCTGTCAGTTGAAGATTTAGGTCCCACGCGCATATGACGCCGTCGCGACCTCCGGAGTAGCTGAACACAATAAGCGCGAGCCAGCCAAAATGCAGAGGGGGCATACAGTATTGAGGACTCGCGGTCCACAGCCAACCCGTTCACGCCGAGACGGTGCCCGCAGCCTGAGCGCGCAAGCGGTAGGACTGAATGCAGCGAAATGTCAGCAATTGCCCCAAAGAAGCAGGGGCCTAGGAGTCGTCCACTGTCACAGACCGTACGAGATTCTCTGACGGGCTTTTCGGGCCATGCATGCACCGGCCCAGCTGTAGGAGCCTCAAGGCATCAGGCTGAGGTTCTTGCCAGATTGGTGGTGATCTGGCGAGACAAGGTGGTTAATGCTGACCGAGTCGCGCTCCGCGGCGCGAGTTATGTACTTTATTAAGCCCTAGAAAAGGATAACTGCGGATTGCTGTGACAATACATAAGCTCTATGCGCTTTGACATCATCTATGTCGAGAAGGACCCGCACCTGCACACGCGTTTGTGTCGTACGATGGAGAAAAGTGGCAGGGGTCTCTCCAGGCTAGAATTATTCTTCAAGAGCAGCCTACTACACACGTGAAAGGATAAGTCTGTATCCTTGACTAGGGCACTACTATGCATGAGTACATTGTGCTGAACGGTGCTTAATGTACACCATTCACGCCGAGCTGAAGCCCGTCAAGCTCTTCCTTCCGTGTCCTATACAGATCCTGAGCTTCTCGCTCTCTCCGACTGACGAAAGCCACCTCGTCTCGCAATGCCTCCAACCGTCTTGGAATCGCAGCTTCTTCTCCGATCTGAAGGGTACGGAACGAGTCCAACTGCATCTTCGTCTTCTCAAGGGCGTCTGCCGAGTCCACGATCTTCTGCCGCAACGTTTTGCCTCGAGTATGATAGCCACCCAGTATCCGAGCCAATTTCTTTTCTATCTCATTGCCTTTCTTTGCACGAGAGATGATGCGTTCTTGCAGATCCTGTGAATTGTCAGCGCAGTCAATTAGTCGCTGACCTTAAGGCACATACATCAAACATCTCCACCATCAGCTGGTGCTCATCTATCTCGTCCTCGGCATAGCCCGCCAGACCTGGAACTTTGGAAGACCCGTGCAACTCCATCCATGCAGCGTTGAGGTCTTCATCAGTCTTCTCTGCCTCGTGGTTGGAAATTTCGAGCGCAATCTCCATCTTCGCCCGATTCAAGGCGTCCTCATCGAAAGCCTGAAGTCGGGACGGGGTGCCAAGGATCTTCCCTCCACCGTGTCTGGATAGATCATTCGCCATCAGTTGAGCCATCTCGATAGTCACAGCCCTCTCAGTCGGGTCTTGAATGCCTGTAGCGGTCTCGAGCATGGCACCTAAATCGAGAATGGAAGGGCGCGGCAATGCCCTCTGCAATACTTGCGTTTGCCGCAAGAACTCGGCTCTATCGGCCGCTTCTCGTATAGCTCGATCTCTGCGATCACGTTCCGCCGCATCCTCTGCGGAGATCTCCTTGGGCTTCACTTCCTGTTGCTCCTCCGGCAGCTCCAACTCCCATTCTGTTTCCTTGGGTTTGGGCAATGAGGCCAATTTGGATTTCACGCTTTGTTTTATTTCCTTTTCCCTACGCATGATGTCCCGAGGAGTTTGGTCCGGAGGCATCATTTCCCCATTCGCATTCAGCCTGAAATTGTCTCGGGGTGTCCGCAGTGGGGTGGCGGCTACTCCAGCAGGAGTGCGCAGTGGAGTCGCTTCGACACCACTGGCAGCCTGGCGAAATGGTGTAGCCATAGGGTTGGGAGTAAAGATTTGCTGCCGGCTTGGAGCAACACCTTCGAAGCCCGTTGACCCATTACCTTCGTATAGCGGCGTATTTTCTCCTCCGAGAAGAGCCGACTGCGTTTCCGTTCTCGCCCGAGCATTGCGAATCTCATTGGCAATACGATCTTCTTCCTGGGGCGCCCGTGGTGTTCGTATAGGGGTGTTTGCAATGATATTGGAGTAATTCCCAACCAGGCCCCTGGTTGCTTCATTCTCGCTGCTACCGGCAATTTGGCTGGCCCGCTCCCCTGTCATGCCCATCTTGACAATCTCTTCCAGCTCGCTCTCGCTGACTTGGGGTGCCGGAAGCACAAGTGATCTTCTCTTGCTGCTCTGTTCCGCTTCCCGGAGCTTCTGCATCTGGCCTGCTTTTGCTGCCGCCGCCGATGCCGCCGATGGACCGCTCTTGTTGTTCTTCCGCCTCTTTCGCTCCTCGGCATCTTCATCAGGATCCCCTTTCCGCTTGTTCGCCAACTGCTGCTTTTGCGGATCAAACATCTCGCGCTGCCTCTCGTTCCTCAACTCCTCCTCTTGAGTATCGAAAAACCCGGGCGCCGGTGCTTTCTCGAATGGTATGTCGGCATTGTAGTCCATCTGACCCTTCTTGCGTGTTATGACTTTGGTGTTGATGCCCGCGTTCTTCAGCTCCCGCCTCTTCTGCAAGACCGCCAGTCGCCGAGATTCCTCGAGCTGTCGCTCCCTTGCCTTCCGCTTGGCCTTCTTTCCCTGAGTGTTGGCAAGACGCGCACGTGCTTCGCTCAACATTTCCTTCTCGTCTTCGTCTAGGTCGATAGTGTCGGGTCGCGCGGGCTTCGACTCAGGATCCGGATCGAGCTCGCCCGGTCTAAGCTGCGGTCAGTGTACTTACACGCAATATGATTGCTAGCCACTCACCTCAATCTCCGAACATCATCTGCCGTTGGCGCAGCCGTCTCCCCCCCGTCCGGGCCCATCAGCCCCATCTCACTATTCTCTCGTGCCTCGGCCTCGTCGAGCAGTTTCTGATACCGCTCCAGGCACTGCGTGGCTGTCCGTCCGACGATGGGAGCAATCGTCCTCCATTGCGTCGGCATTAGCTTCGCCAGATGTAAAAGCTTCTCGTCCTCCTCCTTCGACCACTCGATCTTGCGGATGCCAGGATCCAGCCATTCCGACCACCGTGCCTTGCATTGCTTGGGCGTCTTCCGAGCCAAGAGAGACGACACTCGTGCCCATTGATTGAGACCATACTTTGATACCGCTGTGGTGGGTCAGCATGATGTGACGATGATTTGGGCTGATGCACGACTTACAGGCTTTGAGGATTTCATCCTCAATGTTCGTCCTGATCCCTTTAGTGCACGTCAAGTAGCTAGTGACTGTGGTACTTACCAGACGCCTCCTTTGACAACAGGCATGACGATGGGTCTTCCGCGCCTCGCGTGGTTGCTGTTCGTGATAAAATGCTTGACTGAGGTGCGCAGTCTTCGTGACAGAATAATATGTAGATGGGCTTGGCGCGGAGGCTGCTTATGTAATCTGACCTCGGAGTTTTCTCGGCCGTCGAGCGCTTGACACCAGAGTGACGTCGGAAAGGCTACCCACACATAATTCCAACTGCAGCCAGTAAACTCGCCATGTCCGTCGCACATATATCACTCTTTCGAAATACAGAATGGCATCAAGACTCGCTCAAACCATTGCTTCGGGCTTGAAGCCCTGTACAAGACCTCTCTTGGTGTTCAACGTCCCGGTGCGACTCACAAGTTCCCAGTCTGAGGCTGGTAAGGCTAAGCCTGAAATTAAGGTAAGACACAACTTCTACTCCGCGGTCATTGATTGCACAACTCACGCAGGGACCAGGATTCGAAATCAGAGCCTAAAACGAAAGACAAGAAGAGCATGGCGGAGCTCGACGAGGCGCTCAAGCTAAAAATGCAAGAGCTAGCCGGTGATGGTGGCGACGCTGGCCTGGAGCTCGAAGATGGACAACCTGTTTCCATGAAACGGAGTGTGCGGAACAACATGTTTCGCTATATCTGACACGTTTAGACCAAAATTTCAGACGATGAAGGGTATTCGCGATACAATCTTAATTCACGAGCAAGGCGATTGGGTGTGATACGTCAACGGAGGCCCGAGAATCTTTCTGAATTGAGCACATTACGAATGTATGAGCACTCGAGACGAGTTGGGCTCACGAAGTAGGTCTTCACCGGATATGTCAACACATCAGGCCGCATCGAACGCAAACTCAATCAACGCCGCCGCGCTCCCGGGCGGCTGTCTCATGCCCCGGAACTGGAACCGTTCATCCGCCTCCTTGAACAGTGCTTTCCAGTCCTCAACCGACCTCTCACGCGCGTTGAGCGCGATGAGCATCTGGAGATCCAAAGCCGTGACCATGCGCTCAAACTGCAGCGGCACCGAGCCGCGGGGGGGAAGCACGCCGTCCATGAGGATGACGCGGCTGCCTGGCTTGAGGGCGGGCAACAGGGCGCGCAGGATGCGAACGGAGAGTGGGTCGGCCCAGTCGTGCAGGATGTGCTTGAAGAAGTAGACGTCGGCGTGCTTGACCGGCTGTGGGGTGAAGAAGTCATGCGCCTGGAACGTGACGCGCTGCTTGAGATCTTCTGGCAGGAGCTCGTTGAACTTTGGCTCCAGATAGTCAAAGTCTTGAACGATGCACTTGAGTCTCGGGTGTTCCTTTGCGATATTGATGGACGCGTGTCCGGTGGAGCCGCCAATCTGCATTGCCAAGTTCAGTGCTGGTTGGAAAACATCAAGAAAGTTTGGCTTACGTCGACGACAGTGGCTTCACCAAGGCTATCCCAGTCGAACCCATCGTTGATGTGGCTTCCAAACCCACGAGTCGACATGCAAGCCATGGCCTGCGCAAACCTCCGCACACGCCAACCCCTCTTCTCGCCTTCTCCCTCTTGCGCGGCCCAATTGAAGAACGACATGGTGCCTACCTTGTCCGGTGCGAGAGCCATCATGATGGCCGCCTGAGTCGGATCTGTGCTATCAGGGAACCTCCTGATTGCTTCGACACCTTTGACGGCGCAAGATGCTACTTCTTCCACTTGGTGGCCTATCCAGGCCCTCAGCAGCGGAGATTTGGCCGCCTCAGCCGACGTCGCCGTGTGCACGATCCGCCCGGAGCCAGGCGCGGTTTCGGCGAAGATCTGGAGCGTCATGGCGTACCGCAGCACACGACGGACCAGCTGCTCGCTGAGGCCGACCTTTTCGGCGATGTCGGCATAGGATACATCCCCAGTGAGAGGGACCGCATCGAAGATGTTGAATTGGTCCAAGATGTCCAGAACGAATTGATCATGTTTGAGCTGAGGTCGTGCAATATGTTAGCGCTGTTGTCTACGTGGGGTGATGTTCATCCAGTCGGACTCCCTACCGTGAGCGTCTGCGATATCAGATAGTCGGCCGGGCCCAGAATCAAATGGTGAAGCTTGGAAGCGGCCTCGGCGATTGCAAAACGGGCAGCCTGTACCTCTGGCGCATCAGGAAGAGTCGGTGCGTCCGCCGCGAAGGAGGGTTCGGTGAGTCCCTTGCCGTCAAGGTACTTCTTGATAGCCTCCGTTCCAGAAGCAATTTGCGCCGCTAGCGACGTCACGGTGTCTTTGGAGGTTGCCATTCTGTCTGTCGGTAAGCTTTCGATGCTGATATTCCGGATCTTTGGGCCTGCGAATCTTTCTGAGTTTTTTTGGGTCCCAGCGACAGCTGAAACCCATCCTTATATAGTCTAAGCCCATGTTGGTCAATAGCCCATGTCGTTCAACGTCGGACGAGCTCTCAGCTGCATCGTCCATTCCATAGTCGAAGCTCCTATCAATCATACAACGTGACTTATCCACAATTCCAGTTGCGCCGGATAACTAAGGCTCCTCACTCCACCTTGCTAGGCATCCAATCCGTCGCTCCCAGTGTCGGCAGTTGAAGGCGGTGGGCTGACACGGCATCCTGCGCTTTCCCGACTTTCACGGACGTTCCGACACTGATTCACGCTAGAGACTCGGGCTTATATCAGCCACCGCGCCACTTCTTTTCAGTTTGACAGTCACGGCCACGATGGCGTTAACAAGTGCTTACAAGGGACTCATCACGGCCACTTGCGTGGACGAATAATGAAGCTACTCCGCGTAACGACGTGGCGAGGTGGCTGCGATTGCGCGCCGGAATGTGATAACAGCTCGTCGCTGAGGGCCAAGAAGAATTGGCGCCACTCAGGGCTGTTGTCTTCCGGAGCGGGGAACCGACGACTCCAATCTCAGCTGTCCGAAGCCATCCGAATGTAAAGAGTGCGAATACTTCTGACAATCCGTTCCTATGGTCATGCAAGTAGAGTAGACGGAAAACCCGTGGACGGGATTGACAGGGTAAAGTGGCACTTCCTCCTCATTCTCCAGGTATTGCGCTGGGCTTCCTCAGTCTTTCCAGGCCGTCATGATAGTAACTCTAGATTCTGGGACAGCAGACCTCGCGATATGTAGAAGGCAGGCACGTGGCAGGTTGCCATTAATGGCATGGAGTAGGCGCTTGCAGGTCTAATCAATCAATTTATCTCTGAACTACTCTATTCAAAAGGCTCATAATGTCCATGAGCCTTGCGTCGCATCATATGCTCAACGAAAATTCATGCGCCGAATCCTATCTTTTAGGCAAACCCCATTGTCGAGAGGTTTGGACGGCGTGTCGGATTCCCTTGACTCGGCTAGGCTTCTGTGTCTGTGTGGCCGAATCGGTTGCTTTAAGGCACTACCTTCCTGGCCGAGTATGACGGTGAATGTTGGATCGTTTCGAGGGTCATTGCTCTCGGCGAAGGGTATCCCCAAGCTCTTCTTTTTTCTTCTCGCGCTACGCAAAGGCTCTGGTCAGTACAATCCCTCTAGGCCAAGAGCCAGAAAGGTATATTGTGGCAAATGCAAAAGAGGGAAGCAAGTTCTTACACATCTCGGCCATGCATTCCCTTCGCTGACACACTCCAGCGCCTGCTCCACGCACACAGGGTTGAAGGGGATCTTCTCTTCCGCAGTGGGAGTGAGCAAAGGAAACGTGAGAGTAGGAACACCGCCTAGCTTCTCCGGCATTATAACCCCTCTACCAAAATCTGTACGACAATATGACTCAAAGGCCATCTCGAGGGCCCCCATTCGGCGCTGCCAATCTTTGCCGGGCTGTCTAATTTCGAATGTATACGAAGTAAAAAATTGGCCAACGCTTTCTAGGTAGTAGGTACAGGATGGCTCTGTAGGTTCGTCGCCCCAGATCCGAAGAAAGGAGAACAAAGGTGCCCGGGGTTGCAGTAGAGGCCGAGCAGCACTTAATCCTGTCTCGGAGGAGAGCATGCTGCAGGATGCAAGTTGCATGACGAAGCAGCCGACGATGGCCAATATGAGTGCCTGTCCCAATTGTTCGGCCATATTTCGAGAAGGACTGGGATTAAGAAAAAGGGTGGTTGAAACGGTGAATGAGTTGACAGTGTTGTCAGCGAAGCCTCCATCATGTCCGATTCATGGCCTACCGGACCCATGATCTTAAAGCTCATGGACAGCCTGTGCGAGTGAGACGTTGAATCGGGCAATGTTCGATCACATGCCGGTTTCGGCACATTGGAGGCCTGCTCTTAGATGCATCGTCGATATGCAGGGACGAAAACGTGGAGAACTTCCTAATGCAGGTGCTTCAAGCTCGGATGGAGATATTCGGTGAGGACACCATGCTGGGATGTCTGAAGACTTTGTTGTATGCCATGAATTCTTGTGGTTGAGATAGTAGCAAACGACGCTGCCTGAATGTGAAATAGACAGTGGGACTTTATGTAGCATTGGGCAGATAGCCCGTCGAAGCAGGACTAATGAAGATATGAAGTTGCTGAATGTATGAACACCAACACGCGAACGCCCTTGAGGACTTGGACGCCTCATGCTATTGCCTTGTATAAAGACTTGATCTTGGTGCTGATTGGTCCTTAGCTTAAAGATTTTTGGTCCGCAACCCTGTGAGGAAGGCAAGTTTGCTCGCCTTGACAGTGCTTGTGGCTCGATGAAGAAGTGCAGCGCCCGAGCTTCAACTACTCCGCACCGGAAGCTGTCGTGAGCAGTGCAGCCTTCATAAAGTCGTGGGATCATACACAGATGATCAGTTGACAATTGACAACCATACGAAGAAGCCGAGCACAGTTCGTCAAACTCGTCGGTCCGAGCCATCGACTGGCATCTGGGCAGGCAAGATCGAGTCTGAGACAATCAGGGCGGCTTTTTCACTGGGAAGTTTCTCTCGTCCCAACAACAACATCGCTGAGCATCTATGTAAGTGGCCTAAGGTGATTGATTCCTGCGCTGTCCTCCCGAGGGCTCGT
>QQTW01000695.1_pt1 | contig 21742 bp, 26 predicted proteins | sample 1904831 | NCBI WGS metagenome assembly QQTW01 (sample SAMN09435610, study PRJNA476489) | Subsurface metagenome, whole genome shotgun sequencing project. | reverse complement strand
GCATTAGCATCAGTCCGGTCTCATGTTCAATCAGCTAGATGACTCAATGTGTACAGCAGAGAACTCTTGGGCGTCCATGACACAAAGTACACATCATAAATTTCGAGAACAGATCAAGCTCAAGAGACAAGAGCGGCTGGCTTCCTGACGAAGCAGGACGAGCGAAGACGCCAAGGGTTTGCGGAAATGATCAAGGATGACGGCAAGGTGGGTGTACTCTCGCGAATATAATCAAACTCAGGATGTGAGACAGGGGCTAGCTTCCCGATGAAGCCCGACGAGCGACGACAACTGACGAGCGACGACACCTGACGAGCGATGACATCCAGTATGTGCGGACAAGAGTCAAGTATGGCGAAGATATGAGAGTGCAGCATTGGCGAGTCAGTCATCACTGCATCTCACGGACGCTCCATCAGCGGACGCAGGAGCTCAAGCCATCAGTATGTCCCATATTTATCATGCGTCTGAGCCCCTCTTAATACATGTGATACACATATGGATCCTAATGACACGTCTGCACCACTCCATCATCTACACCACAAGTCAGTCCAGATGACAATCCTGGGAGCTAAAGTTACTAACTTCTAATGATTTTGCCAACCGCCTGGACAAGGCTGATAGCCATTACAACCCCACCAAAAACCGCACACGCGATTGCCGGTATCCACTTCCAGCTTTTCGTACTCAGTTGAATGTAACAAAGTGGCGGCAGGATGTACGCCAATGCACAAGCACTCGTCGCGCCAATGAGCTCGAACACGGCGCCAAGGTCGCAGGTAAGTAGGGACATGGTCATGGCGGCGACGACGAGGGAAGTGCTGAAGATGAGATGACGGTTGGGGTTCCAGGGTTCGTCGGGAAACCAGTAGTTGGTCATGACTTCGCGGCAAACGAAGGCTTCGAGGGGGAGGGTGGTGAGCATGTTGAGGCCAAAGCAGCTGGGGATTGGCTACATTAGTTGGCCATAAGGATGAATGTGAAGAAGGAAAGTCTTACAAGCGAGCAATATTGACCAAGATATTATCGGTTGGGAAGTTGTTGAGGACGTTGCCTTGAGTCTTGTCGCCGAATGTGAGAAAACCTACCAACGCCATGACCATGCATGCGACCATGGAGATTCCTGTTGAGTAATGCGTAACCCGCGCGAACCGATCCAAGGTGGGCTTCTTGAGCGAGCCGTAGATGAGAAGACTATTATGATCTGTCGAAGGCTGTCAGTTGTCAACAAGTACAGGGCCCACGAAGCCAAAACGTACGGCACACAAATGCTGGGAATTGTTAGCGAAGGACAGGGAATAGAGTCTAGAGTTGTTACCAAAAGATATAACGCCAACGGCTTGAAAGAAACCAGTGTTGACCAACAGTGAACCTCTAAGCTGACCCTTGAGGTCTGCGGGTACCCGAACACCTTGAGTGATGACTGTCACAATGATGACCAGCATACTGACCAACGCCAATGCTGATGCTTTGGCCAACTATTCACGGTCAGTGTGAATGCTGGGTCCCAAGCTCGTGGATTCAGTACATACCTTCGCAATGTCACGGTAGAGAGAAAGTGGATAAGAAACGCCAAGAATGAATATGATTATCACAGCCCGTCTATCAGTAAGAAGCCACAGAAATGGAATGCCGGGCAGTTTTGGAAAGAGCGCGGTCATAACGTGAGGAATGGTATCTCCAACTATGATACAGAAGGCTATCATGCCTCCAAAAGCGCTGGCCACGACTCAATTAGCACAGCACCAAAGAATAATGATATCTACTCACAAAGCCCACTGGGCGATCTATGTACCCGAGTCAGCATCACAAGCCAAGTAGAGATCGAGGTGAACCCACAGAGATCGCTACCAGCCCAGATTTGCCAAAGCAATGTTCCACGGTAGCCTGGAAGGAATTGGCCCCACTGAGCTTGGAGTTCACTACAATAAGACGGATTGTCCAATCGACCTATCACAGGAAATGGTAAGCTCACAGTGCCCGTGTTGAGAAATCGAACAAGCAAGCATACGGTGATAGTCAAAGACACCAGCAAAACAACCCCCATCACAAGCCCAGCCTGTCGAAACGCATATGGCTGTCCTATTCACGACTCTCAGCAGATATCCACATATCAAAGAACCCAGCCGGATCTATACCAATAATGCCCGCTCCACTTCACAACCATTAGCCACGACGCCTCATGACCACAACGCGAAAGGCAGCCAAACCTACATGATACTATTCGCCATATTCATGAAAGCACTCCTCATCCCACTCTTCGGCCTCGCACTCTCCAACAACTCCTCCGCACTAAAATCCTCGCTGGCCAACGTGACGCTCGGGGCCTCGATGTCAGTCAACAGCGGCGCCCGCTGCCCGGTACTCGACCTCCTTCCCCCTCGAGCTGTAGACGCGCTGTTGTTGGCAGCCAGGTAGTCTTCGTCTTCCATCCAGTCCAACGAGGACGCATTCGATGGGGCTCGCGCATGTCCGTTTGCCCGGCCATCGTGGCTTAGTCGTTCGTCGAGGTCGAAGCGCACTCGGTTGGGGGTACGTGGGGTGCGAGGACTTCCGTTTGGGGGAGGGTAGGAGATTGAGGATTGACGGTGGGTGTGCTTTGGTCGTGGTGGGGGTGGTGGAGGCCCGCTGTGGTTGATGGTAGGGTCGTTGCCGCTGTCGTTGGAGGATTCGGAGAGGAGTGATCTGGCCTCCTCATTATCTTCGTCATGGGGATGTCCTCTGATTTTCTTCGCGGGGTCGTCGTTGGGCATTGCGCTATCGCAGCAACATTGTGGTTGAGAGTTACGTAGTGCTACTCAGCAGGCTGCCGTTTCTGGATTACCATTCGAGATCCTCGCTTACGTTTGAAGAGACAAGGACGCCTGCACTTGTACGGAATAGGTAAATAATAGTAACGAATCTACGAAGCCAACTACCTTCCCTCATTAGATATTCTGTCAAACTATAAGGCACCCCTATCATCCAAGCCAATGCCAAGACGTATGTGAGAAAATTCGTTGGGAAAGCGAAAGAATGTGGGATTTTCAGGTCTCCAGTAGAAGATCAAATATATACAACTTCCAACGCCTCCTCTAATATGGTCCGACGGACGAACCGCCGAACAAACAAGAATCCCAAATGCTATCCATGTCCAAGTCGGAAAAAATGCGAATGATGGTCTCCTCCCCGTTTGGGGTCCATATACCCATAGATCCAAAGTCTCTATATGCAAGAGATAGCCAAGAAGGTGACTAGGGCCACAAAGGTCGACAACGGAATTTGGATTCGAGCGCCCGAGCCCTGGCTAGCTGGTAAAGCAGATGCCGGGCTGGCTGACTGAGAGCCGCCTGACATTGGAGAGGTGCTGCCAGTGGTTTCGGTAGTAGACATGGCGGCTGCAGTGGGAGTCGCGTTCTCTGAAGCTGAGGATTGATAAGTATTGGTGCCAACGGGTTCTCCAGTTGAAGAATTGGGCAATGAAGAGGTTGAGGCACCTTGGGAGGACGAGGAAGACGCACCGGATGACGGCCTCAGGGAGGAAGTGCTCGGACTCTGCGGGCTTGTGGAAGATATACCTTGAGTAGGTTTCGGGGTACTCTTGACGCCGAATCCTAGACTTGTATTAGCCTACCCCTACATAGAGAGGAAGGTGTGAAGGGTCATACCTATTCGGTTCTTATCAAAGTCAAAGACAGTGTAAACGTTCTTCAAAAAAGCATCGCCAATCAACCACTGATTGGGTCCAAAGGTCTGGCGACCAATGATATTGCAATTACACAAATCACCGCCAGCTACCGGTTTACCTATGTAATCCTTCGTAGAAACATTGTAGGTGACACCGGAGAATGTGAATTGCAAAACAGCCTTAGTCGAGCAAGGAAGGCTGAAGCTTTCACCACTGGGTTTGATGTTGGGAATGGGGGCAAGTAGCTTTTTTGCATCATTCGGTGGCAGCAGCACGAATGAGGTGCCCGTATCAATGATGGCTGTCTTTCCTGAGAAACCACTGCCACGTCCATCCACACCGGCATCTTCGACCGGCACCTCCCATAGCCCGTCCTTGGAGATAGAATTCGTGTAAGAGAGGTCGCCGGTATACTTCGACGGATCCACTGCCCCAAAGTTGACTACACCATCGGTAGCACCGTCTGCATTTCTTTGCAGATTGATACCAAGAATCTTCTCTTTCAGCAAGCGCGCGCTGCTAAGCGCCTCCATCACGGTCGGTACCCCCATCACGTTGGATTTGGATCGGCCAAGACCCAATATTCCGTCCATAGGATATGAGAGGAAGTCCTCCGATGTTACCGATGCAGATCCAAATGATAGCGGGAGTGTAAAGCCAGCCATTGACACTTCGTCACTGACGACAACCCCACTGACCTGCCCAGTACCGTAAGTGACGTTCCATGGAGTTTTGGTCATCTTAAGCGTGGTTGAATCCTCTGGCCCAAAAGTATTGTGCGCAATGCATGCCTTTGTCTTGCACGCTGTGCCCATGACCCATGTATTTGCGGCTCCAGAGTCGACCAGCATGTTGAAGCTTTCACCACTGGAACCGATCTTGAGTGTCGAGAAGTACGAGTAATCTGAGCCATCTTGGTTGATGGCCATGCTTGCGGATTGCGAGGGTTCTGAGCCAGGCACGATCTTATAAGTGCTCGCCCGTTTCATAGACGTGCCCCTGATGTTCAACGGCTGTGTGACTGCATTGTCTGAGGCAGACCCAGCATTGGATTCCGGCTTAGTGTGCCGTTGAAATTTAGCAACGATGTAAGCCAACTCGCGAACATAGTGCAGGTGACCTTCGCCATTAACCTAAGATAAAGTGGATCAGTACACTTGTGCAACAGCTGTACTGAAATCTCTCCTACCTTTGGTGCTCTCCGTCTGATATTTAGCGTTGGTATATCAGGATCTGCCGTCCGAGGGTCCAGTTCAGCCAATGTCTCCGAGACTAATGACCTTCGAGTAGCCTCATCACTCCCAACCGTCACAGATTCTGTCTTCTCCTCGGGGTGATAAGGATAAAACGGCGCACGGGGAGCCAACCGGCCATCACCCAATGTCTCCGAGCCCAAGGACCTTCTGGCCGCATTATCGTCCCCATCCGTCACAGATCCTGTCTGCTCCTCGGGCTTATAGGGATAGAATGCCACAACACACGGCGATAGATAAATTGCGGGGAGGATCCATTGTGAAAGATGCATGCTATAGTACAATTGGCAAAGAACAGGACAATATGGCTGTCAGCATTGGACGTAGATATGTCGTCTTTAGATATTCAAGGGCGACCGTGGAGTATTGAGTTCTTGGCTCTCGTAGAGCAATATAGCCGACAGATCCTTCACTTATAAAGTCTTCTTTCCCGGACTCTGCCCAACGGTTTGATCGAACAACCTTGTATTCTATGAATCATGTCAGTGACCGTCTGCTATGCTCGTAGATGGCATTCACCACGCACAATTCTTCGACACGCGCTCGGTCCCTGCTAATGGCAAACGCAGCAAGCGGAACATACAACACGACAGATTATCAATAATAAATTTTCGAGTGCCAGACTCAAGATCCAAGAATGCTCCCAAAAAGGTCTGCTGATAGAACGAGGAACGAGCGCACACAGGCAAACAACAGAGCAGTTTCTGCCTGGATTTCCGTCAAAGCACAATGATTCACAAATGACAGTAACGAATTCGACCTGTAAATGATAAATTCAAACACAACAAAAAGGCGTCGAGATGGTGGTGGAGTAAGCAAGAAGATTCAGACGAAAGTCGTGAAAGGGAATCGACTCGGTCAGGAACGAGTTCTCGGATGCAGAGGCGCTAACAAGGGCCGATGGCGTACGCCAGAGAATCCCCCTTGCAGCTTTTCGTTGACCATTGACCGCAGTGCCAAGATCAGGGTATTCTATAAACAGGATCTTATCGGCCAATGAAGAGGTCACGCTTTGAATCTAGTGCGCGAAGGAACCAGGCGGGACAGCTGAGAAGGGACAAACGAAACAATTAGACCTGGCCTGGTTGTTTGCGTTATTGTGGGGATTTGCTTTGTTCAGCTTAGCTCAGGGGGTTTTGGCACTTCGCTTGCTGCCGCTTCCAGGAGGTTTAAACTTGTAGTATGTAGATAGGGGGGAATTTGGTAAGTTATCTACACCGGTGCAGAAAACCCAACTTAGCTGGCTTGAGTACGAGCAAGGAAGCTTCAAGTATCAAATGAGAAAGAAGTATAGCATCAAATCATGATGATCGATATCTTCCATGTTGAGCATGAAGCCAGCAACCGGATTACTTTTCCCGAGTCATAAGTTCAACTGCACTGAGCCAAATCGGTCCCACCGTCCTCGAACTTGCTAACCATCACACTTCGCCGAGTGCTAGATCATATGATTCGTTACTGGAAAACATCGCATAGAGCGAGATATCCATTCCTTCAAGCCACCCAGCCAAAGCAAAAAGCATACCACAGCAGATTGAAACGCCGATCGCAAAGGATCCCCCAAGCCGTACAAATTCCTTTCAAGCTCTGCCAACTTTCTTCGACCCGAAAATATCATCCAGAAACCCATTCCACAACTCCCGAACGACACCCGGCTCTTTCAGAGTCTCAACCGGGATCCCGGTCACCTTCGACGCGGCGGCATGCACCTTGCTCGTCAAGTCGTACGGATCAAGGTCGATGGCATGGTTATCCACAACCTCTGACATGGCACTCGGACTCGACGAGTGCGCCGGCTCTCCCGACATCATGCTGATCTGCGGGCGGATGACGGCTTCGGCGGCTTCCTGATAGGCCGCGCTTCGGACGGGGTAGTAGTTGTCCGGAACGAGCGGAACGCGCATTTGCTGGTCGTTGGGGTCCGGGCTGAGCTCGAATTGAGGGAGGTATGCGAAGTCGATGGTGGAGCTGTCTTTGACGGCTTTGAGGGAACGGCTGGTGTTGAAATGGCGAGTCACGGGTGGTTCGACGGGACTATCGACGGTTGGGATCAGCATGAGGGATAAATGGAAAAGCACAGAGCAGTGGGCGGTACCTTTCAGCAGCCGTAGGCCGTCTTGATGACGCCAGCACGGTTGCAAAGCCCCTGGACTGCTCAGCAGACTCATGGTTGGTAATGCGGTCCAAAAGCTGCAACGTATAGTGTCAACACACGGCATGTTCACCATTGACTTGACATTTATGATAATGAACTGACCTCGGCTCTGCTCCCATTAGCCTTTAGATTTCTATTTCGACATTCGGTCTTCAAGTCGGTGACAGTGCGATGTGAAGCGGTGGCGCTCACGTCGGAGGTCAAGAGTGGTGAGGGAGTAGCATATGCTCCAGTCATAGACAGCCGGCGGACTTGTTGTCTGCCGGCGGCAGCAATGACTTGATCAGCGGCACGAACTGAGATGATACGACTTGAGGCCATTGAAGCTGCTTTGTTATACCGAGGTATTGGAGTGGTGATATGGGTGACTGATGAGCGGGACTTGTACGACCAGAGAGTGTATAGAGAGGGTAGGTTGAGAAGGTGAGGAGTCAATGTGCACCGTCAAATGTAGCGCGGCCTCCATGGCTTCCCTGCTGGCATAAGGTAAGCAGCTACCTACATTACCTCACCTACCTTAGGTACACAAAGATGCAAGATGCAAGATAGGGTACCATCAATTGCCGTAGGATCTGCACCGAATCTCAGGTACCTTTCTTCATGAGTTCCCGGCATTTGGCGGGGAAAGGGGGGGGGTGTGATGCTAGGTAGGTACTTCGTACTCAGATAAGCAAAGCGACCGGGGTAGTTAAGGTTTCCGTAATCCGCCCGGACTTTCCCTCTCCTCGCTTCACGTTACACGGAAAGTCGTTGAGATCCGGTTGAGTGACGCGTGGCTGAGATAATAATATGCGAAGAAATCCGGACCGTTTCTCCAACGTGATAAGATACGAGTACTCGTACGTACCAGGTACGAAGTACCACCGGAACGTGCATATGTCAATGTTCTTTCACCATGTTATGTGCGCGCTTATGAAGTAACGGGCAAGTCTTGCCGGCGGTTCGGCCAAGTACCTTGTTGGCGCAAGGACGAAACGTACGCACTTAAGAACCTATCTCCCCGCTACCTGGTTCAGGACACCACCATCAATCGCAATGACTTCTCCGTTGACATAGGTGTTTTTCGTCAAGAATATCTGGATCCATAAGCGTTAATCATGTTCTTTCGACCCATAACCCATGGTGTGCAACTTACCACCGCCTGCGCCATCTCCTCGTCGCTACCGGGCCTCTCCGCAGGTACATGCCCCTTCTGTTGAATTGTCTCGTTAGGCATTTGCGTCTTGTTATCCTCACCACTCTCTCCCATCGTCATCTCCGACGGAAAATAGCCTGGAGCAATCGAATTTACACGGATGTTAGTCTTCTGGAATTCTGCCGACATGAGCTTGGATAGGTGCACCGTTGCACCCTTGGCGGCGTTGTATGAGAAGTGACCCTGCGACTCCCGCATGATGCCGGACATGCTCGAGATGACGATCACAGACGGGGAGAGTTGACCGTGTGACTGCACGGCGGCTTGGAGAAGGGGCAAGAAGGCGACGGTGGTGAAGTAGACGGAGGTAACGTTGGTGTTGAAGACGTTGTTCCAGCCCTCAATGTCCTCGGTCTTCCACAGCTTGTCTCTCAATTCACTCGCGTCTGACTTGTCCGGTTGTGCTTTGGGTCCTGATATCCCAGCGTTGGTGACTAACCCACGGAATCAGTAACTGGATGTACTGCCAAGGTAGCCGTTGGCGTACTCAGCAGGTTGAGGTGCTTCTCTTTCCTCGAGATGTCCTGCACGAGTTTGTCGAGGTCCTCCTTCTTGGTGACATCGCAGGGTCCAACTCTGGGATATCATCAGCCAAAGGTCCATCTGGGAAGCCCGGAAAAGAAGCATACGGGATAATCTGGCCGCCTTCAGAGGGATTGTGTGACTTGGCCGCGGTCTCAAGAACTTCCATGCGCCGTCCAGTAATGTAGACCTTAGCACCTGAGGAACTTCCGTGTCAGATGCCTGTATGCATTCGTTCCCATGCCAGGATTTCTACCATTGGCAGCAAGTGCTTGTGTACACATCAATCCAATTCCCGTCCCCCCACCAGTGACAAGGCAGACATAGTCCTTCACAGAGAAGATGTTCTCCACACGGAGTTCTTTAGTTGAGACCATTTCAGCAATGCACCGCAATCCTGTATAACGTAGACCTGGAATCGTTCAATTGAGGTATACGAGAGGAAATAAAGGAGGGACACGACCTTGTCAAGTAAGGTAAACAGGTCCTATCAATTCTTCACTCACGCAAAGTCTAAATCTATCCCATTCTTTATGACTGAGTTCCCAATGACCTCTTATTGACGTCATTTACGGATACTGACATGCAAAGCCGTTGTGGATGTTTGATGCCCGAGGCCCGGTTCTCGCTTACATGCGGGCTTTTGTTTAAAAAACCCTCCCGCACGAGTAAGGTAGTAAGGTAGACTGCCTTTGGATTTCTACCAAGTACGACATTTGTATGTATATATACCCACTAAGTGACGACTGTATGGGCTCTGGGGTATGAGCTGCTACACTCAATGTTCTAGGCAGTCTAAGCACAGAAGATACCCCAACGGCCATACAGATTTCTCATTTCAGCTCTTGCCCTTGCAGATTCCACACTACCTTGCTGATGCCGCCTTGTCCCACGAGCCATAGTGTCTTGTAGTCACTCCCTGTCCACGCAAAGTTCTGAACGGTATAATTGGTCTGTATCCTCACCAGGAGCGTGCCAAAGCAATCCAGGACATCAACACCCTTTCCAGCCGCTGTCAGCACATATCCATTTCTAGCGACCTTCAGCCCATCTGGAACCCAATCCTGTGCTAGATAAATGGCCCGTCTGTTGATGATATATGTACCGTGACCGGCAAGATCGTAAGCGTAAATGACCCTCTTGCCCGTAGCGTTATATGTAGCGCCTTGAGGACCAACAGACGCAACAATAGGCCCGTTTACAGCACCGGTGTCAGATATGTAAACTGTCTTCTCATCTGGAGAAATGGCGATCCCATTCGGTTGGACCAAGGAGTCCTCCACGATATTCACAGCACCAGTGCTGGGCCGGAAGCGGTAGGTTGCAGCCCTAAGCTGTGGCGCGGTATCTGTGAGTGCGCCGAACCAAGAGTAATCTACTATCCCATCAACCTTGCTCCAATTGCAATATTAGATTGCACAAGTCTTACATGGATCAGTGAACCAGACGTCTCCATTCGAGTGCACGAAAAGATCGTCGATATTGTTGAAGTAGTACCCAAAGTAGTTATTCAGCAGCGTGGTCGTCTTGTTACTCACAGGATCGAGCGTTCTGATGCTAACCCTCTGTTCAGTTCCACCTATTGAGTTGATACCGCCCGAAGCACCCCAGTATATCAGGCCGTTGTGGAAGGTGCCGCCATTTGGAGCATAGACCGGAGGATCTGATAAGAACTCTGACAGAGTTGGTGGATTTTGGTTGAGGTCTACAACCAGCTGTGGTAGATATCCCACTGGTGGTGCAAGTTGCGAAAGGTAGAGCTTGTTCTGCGCAGGCACAAATACAGGAGCCTCATGTACCGCCTCGGAAACTTCGAAAACAAACTCATAACGGGGCTTAGAGCCTAACAAGTCAAGACCACGCCGTCGATCAAAGACCAGAAAGTCCGCACTGGCAACTAAGGCAAAGGAGGTATCATTCGGAACGGATGTCTGTCCAAAGCCCGAGTCTGGGGCACTGTTGGCGGCAGCACGAAAGAAGTGATAAGGCATGACCGACGCATAGTTGTTGATACAGACCACTGAAGCTAGGGAGATGTCGCATGGCTGAGCTAGTGGTAAACTGCTGCCAGTCTGAGCTGCTGCAATGCTTGTGCAAACAGCCCCAGCGGTAACAGTGAGCAAACGCTGAATCCACGAGTCTGTAAAGAGCTCGATTGTTGACTGCAATGCTTTGCAATCTCGTGCGAGCTCGGAAATGGCCCTAAGATAATTCATTCTGAGCTCTCGCTATTCTCGTAAAGCGCCTGCGCCATAACAGCTTCTTGAACAAATCGGTGGGGAAAGATCTTATTGCGGAAGCGGAAAGGCAGAGTTTCTGACCAGTTGAAGCTTCTTTACACTACCCTCCAAATGGGTTTCAACGCAGGTGCTGCTTGGGCAATCTAGGGGATAGAAGTCAAGGTAACCCTAAGAAGATCGTGGTTATATACAGCCGTGTAGCGTTCCGCTTAGCGAACATAGGAAATCTCGGTTGACCTTTGTACCGAAGTAGCGAGAGGTGACTCTTCGGTATGTTGTGAGGTGAGAGATTGAAGACCTTGTTGTCCCTAATAACAGCCCCTATTCGCTTGATTGTCTTCACTAAGTAGGCCGGTTGACGCTGTAAGGGTATCTCCGCCAGGAAGTGCCATGTAAACACCTTTGCATATCTGATAGCTTCTAGTCAAAGAGTGCGACCGCACTGAAGATAGCTTTCAATGCCTGGCCTGCAAGCTGCTCATATCTTCTATACTGCCATCTCCATTGCTCTTGCTCCCTTGTTCTAGCCCACTGTAGGGACCATTCGACTGAGCATTCGCACCAGAGCCATCTTCGTATAGGCCACTCGTCTCCCCAATAAGTCTCTCAATAACCTTGGCTTTGGCACTCGCACGCTTGAAACGATCATCGAAATCGGAGACAGCCTCCTCAGTATTATCAGTGGACAAACTAGCGGCCTCGACCAGGGCATAGAGAGTCTGAATGTGCTTCTCTAATCGTGGGTTGTCTGGTAATGTTGGCAGTGTGTTCTTCCCGACCTTGCCCGTGTCGGAAGCCTGTCCACTACCCAGAGGTTGGGATATTTTTTGCCCCTCCGCGTCTGGCCTTTCAAGCTGAAGCTCACCAGCTTGGCTTGATGGATGCGCTGGGGTAATACCTACTGCGTCCGGCTCCTGCTCTCGAACCTTTGCCAGGCGTCCGGCCAAGACAGCGGAACGCCCTTGCAGTATGCCCATGGATAAATATTTCTCAAATCCTTTCTCGAGGCCAAAAACTCGCCCTTCGATGCGACCGGCAAGCGAGCCATCTGCCACACCAAGCTTGTAGCCCTCATCATAGAATGTGTCCTCTAAAGTGAGCAGACTATCAAACGGATCCTCCTCCATTTTACGCGCGGCTATCCTCGACCTCTGACTGTGTTCTCAATCACCAGAAAAAGGAACGTGCCCTAACAAACGTTCATTCAGCCCTATAACTTATCATTCAGTGAAAGAGGCTGACTCACCGAGGCTAACGGGTTGCCCCACCATACTGATGTAGACAGCTTCGGAGTAAGTCCGCAAAGTATACCGCTTTCCGAATAGCTTCAACATGGAAGCAAAGAAAGAGATACTGCCCCAACCTGGACAGAAGAACATTTTGATCACTAGTGCTCTGCCTTACGTGAACAATGTTCCACATCTGGGAAACATTGTAGGAAGTGTACTCAGCGCGGATGTTTTCTCAAGGTAAACAGAGCAACCCCCCCAGACCTGCTTATTTGCCAGATTTTGACAAGTACAGATACAATAAAGCTCGAGGTCGACCGACATTGTTTGTCTGTGGCACTGACGAGTATGGCACGGCGACCGAAACGAAAGCTCTCGAGGAGAAGGTGACCCCAAAAGAGCTATGCGACAAATACCACAAGATTCATGCGGATGTCTACGAATGGTTTGAGATAGGCTTCGATATATTTGGGCGGACATCTACACCTGAGCAGACGGAGATCGCGCAAGATATATTCACAAAGCTAAATGACCATGGGTACCTGACAGAAAAGACCACGGAGCAACCCTTCTGCGAGAACCACCAGTCCTTCCTAGCCGACCGCTTCGTCGAGGGCACGTGTCCGAGATGCGGCGACGATGGGGCGCGCGGCGACCAGTGCGATAAGTGCGGACACCTGCTGGATCCTTTCGACCTCATCAATCCCCGTTGCAAGGTTTGCAGCAATCTTGAAACGGGAAAAATCGTCAGTCCGATACGGCGTGACACCAAACACATTCACCTTCTGCTTGATAAGATGCAACCTGATATAGAAGCCTGGTTCTCAAAGGCAAGCGAGGAGGGCGCATGGTCAAGGAATGGACGTATAATCACCGAGTCATGGCTGAAGGAAGGTCTCAAAGACCGAGGTATCACCCGGGATCTCAAGTGGGGGACCCCTGTCCCACTGCCTGATTACGAAAACAAGGTACTCTATGTCTGGTTCGATGCCTGTATTGGGTATGTCTCAATAACAGCAAACTACACCAAAGAATGGGAGAAGTGGTGGCGAGATCCGGAAAACGTCAAGCTGTACCAATTCCTAGGCAAAGACAACGTACCCTTCCACACAGTCATCTTCCCCGGCTCGCAACTAGGCACAGGGGATAAATGGACCATGCTCAACCACCTCTCCACGACCGAATACCTCAACTACGAAAGCGGCAAGTTCTCCAAATCCCGCGGCGTGGGCGTCTTCGGCAACAACGCCAAAGACACCGGCGTCCCTGCGGACGTGTGGCGCTACTACCTGATCAAAAACCGGCCGGAAACCGGCGACACGCAATTCGAATGGAAATACTTCATCGACCAAAATAACAGCGAACTGCTCGCCAAACTGGGCAACTTCGTCAATCGCGTCATCAAGCTGGTCAACAGCAAGATCTACGACTCCATCATCCCGGACTACACAAAACTACACTCGTCGCCGGACTTCGACAAGTCCAAATCCGAAATCAACACGCTCCTCGCCCAATACGTCGCCGACCTTGAAGCCGTCCGGCTAAAAGCCGGCCTGCTGGCCGCCATGTCCATCGCCCAGTGCGGCAACAATTTCCTGCAATCCAACGGCTTCGACAACAAACTGGCAGCCACCAACCCGGACAAAGCAGCCGCCGTCACCGGCATCGCCATCAATCTCATCTACCTCTGCGCCAGCATCTTCGCCCCTTACCTGCCCGCCACGTCCGCGTCGATCCTCGACCAACTCGCCGCGCCCTTCCTGCAAATCCCGGATGTCTGGACCGCGGACGATCTCAAACCAGGTCACAAGATCGGCAAAGCTAAGTATCTGTTTAGCACGATCGATCCGAAGAAGGAGGATGAGTGGCGCGCCATGTATGGTGGCACTCAGGCCGAACGGTTGAAGAAGGAAGAGGAGACGGCGAAAGCGGCGGCTAAGAAGGCGGCGGCTAAGGCGAAGAAGGCGGGAAAGAAAGAAGGGAAGAAGGCGGGGGAGGAGAAGAAGAGTGTGGAGGCGGCGGAGAAGGGTGGGGTGGAGGATGTGGGTGTTGATAAGCAGGGCGTGGAGGCGGTGACGGATGGGGTGGGACAGGTTGCTTTGCAGACTTCTTAGGAGTGAGCTGTTTGGTTTGAAACTTGATCTTGAGTGTCTTGTTTGTGGTGTCTAGAGCACATGACGGACGGATTTCAACATAAGGCATAGATGTCTTTAGCTGGTGTGGCAATATACCTTCTCGTTTCAGGCAATCAACATGGCGACCAACCTGACGTCGGGAGAGAGAAGTAAAGAAATGGACCACACATTAAACGTCTTTGAGCAAGTATTGTCGGCTATTCTTTTCCAACCGTCCACCCTTCAATGATCAGTTCGATTCCCTGATCCATGGTGCCTATCTCTAAATATGCAACATTTACTCGAAGGTTACTCGCCCAGTCTCTCGGGAGTCGTCTACCAGTGATCTGCAAACTTTGTTCTCTTCTTAACAAAGGAGAGTTCGTAGCAATTGTGACTTGCCTGTCCTTGAGCAGAGGAAGGTCCCATCCTCTAACATGCCGCCTTGCCTTAGAGATCTAGTACCAGCCCAGACCCGTGGTTCGAATTAACGGCGTTTCTACTTCCCATGTTCAGATCATTCTTGATCGTCGCAACTTCCCCGTCCGTGGGACAGAGAAAGGTCCCGTCCTCCAACATGCGACATTGCTTTAGCGACTCAGTACTCGCCCAGTCTCGGGGAATAAAGAACTGGCGCCTGACATTCTGGACGTCGTGCATCAAGCCCAGTTGCTCGGTATATACCTATAAGCCCCTATCCAAGAAGACGAGCGTTCCTCCGGGAAGTTTCCGAATGGGACGTCGATGCTTTCCACTATCTGGCTCAAGACGTGCAAAGTCGTGACATACTTCGCCGGGGTTGCGGACGACTTGTTCCCGTGATCCGGAAGTTCGAGCCATGACGTCTTGATGACTGCATAGCCGTCTTCAGCCCAGAAGGACGCGAATCCCCGTCGCCAACCTGGACAAGTAAGTGTTTCCCGTCATGAGTAAGCATAGCGAGCAGGCTGTACATGTATAGACCAGACGGATCACACCTCCAAGCCTCGTCACGTTCGAGGTCTGATTGCTTGGTAGAGGCTGAGTAGTCTGCGGAACTGCGTCCAGTCTGAATAGCGTTTCCGAGCTTCTTTTCCAGCGCAGACACCCATCCAGCCTTTAAAAGGAGTATAGAAGGGTGGGTAATGGATGTCCAGGTATCAACCTGATCTTCATGGCTGGGCGGCCTATTGGGGAGTGGTCTCTTCCACTGACGCCTCATCGTTAGTATCGATTCCAGTAACACAGCACATAGCGACGAACCATTGGTTTCGGTCATCTTCCAAATGCCCGACCGGACCTGGGAAGAGCAGAGTATAAGTTCTGAAGCAGTTATTCTCACCGGAAACTTCTCAACATGGTTCAACATGCTGTAGAAGAAGGAGATCTTCAGCAGAGTCAGACGAAACTTAAGAACTTACAATGGGACGGCATTGTCCATAGTAATCCTAGCGAAAGCGCGTAGCCTGGAGCTACAAAGGCGGCGCACCTTAAAGAAGAACACGGCTAAGACAGTTTTAGAACCACAGTGGAAAGCTTTGAAGTCTCAACCAACTAAACTCGATCAGAAACGTTGCACTGGTTCACGAAGGTGACTGCACGTCTTCTCTCTCTTGAAATGCTTTCCCGTGCGGCAAGTGAGAAGCACTCAGAACACTTTGGATCAGCAAGCGCCTCTGTTAGTTGTAGGACAAGCCGGGATGAACGCACTCAACCAAGACGAACTAAAGCGTTACTCAAGGGCTAAAACCTGCAGGCAGCCGGCCACAGCCCGCCTCGAGGTAGAAAAATATGTGCGGTAGCTCGCACATAATGCAGAGCTGACGACAACCTGTCATTCAGCGGCAAGACCAAACCCTCAGATTATCTTTTACCATATATGGAACCTGGAAAGCTAGCATTGCATGCAGGCATGAATGGAGTACAACAGCTGCACGAAGGCGAAATAAGAGTGGAAGGAGCATAAGGATTGCACGTGGACTTTGAAGAAGACTTCAAAGATAGCATGGGCTACAAGAACCCCAAAGTATCGACGATGACCTTAGTGCACGAAGCCTCGTGCCAAGATATGAACACCTCTTGTCTGATTTTTGTGCTCTGGCCAGGACTGAAAATCAGACAATCAAAGCCCATTCTTGCTCTTGATTAATTTTGATGTTCATGGCGACTGTCACCCAATCGACCCACCAGTGCCCTGACGTGCCACGGCTACCATATCCATTCCAAACGGCGTGAGGCGGCAATCCTCAGCTTCAGGGAGCGGACTGTCAACGAACAGGAGGAAGGCCCAGATATGCTGACCATCTTACCCAGATTGGGAGAAAAGCTCTCTTCCTGGCGCACGCTTTTGTTATTCTTAGTTTATACCTATACTGGGCCTAGGTCCAGAGGGTGCCGAAGCAGAGTGATAAAGCCTGACGGCTTCAGTCCTACAGGAACTCGCCTTGCCTGACAATTGCAGATATTAAGTGAAGACCTCCCCTTTATCGTCTTAACGCACGGGGACCCTCAAGGAACCGTAGCCAAAACAGGAAACCCCTCTGTGAGCGTCCCAGTCTCTCTGCATGGCCCAAGGAGAACCACGAGAAGCCAGGTAGAGAGGTCACTCCCCCATCGAGCCCATTCTTTTGATGGTCAGGCACCTCAACCACTGAACAGAGCAAGAGTGCATGAATCCATTAGAGGTGTGATGCAGCACCCTCGCACCAAGGCACCATGTTCACCACGCTAAACTAAATTAGCGTCTCGCCTACGGCAGCACCGCAAACATCAAAACCTCTCTCTTCGCAAAAAATCCTCTTCCCTCCCCAACTCCTCGCTCAAAGAATCGCAATCAAAGCACACAAACAGAGCAAGCATGCCCCGCATCTTCTCACCCTCACCAAGCTTTGGGAGAAAGTCCCCGGACACCTGTCAACCCGTCTCCGCGGAGACGGGCGCTCATGACAGCTTGCGGAAACGCGCCGCCATAGAAGCACCTTTTCTGCGGCTTACCTCCCCTCACCTCCTCGTTCCCTTCTCGCTGCCTGCGCGCCGTTCGTACTTTCCATTCCTGGCCTACTGGGGTAGCGGAGGCGTGGTGGAGGCAGAGACGACCGTTCTTTCGAGAGTGGGATGGACGATGATATGAGTCCGGGTTCTGTCTTCGCTGCTTTCGCTGTCCTGGTTGTGCTGGGGGTGGAGAGGAGGGGTGTTGGTTTTTGTGAAAGAGAATGGGGGTCAAAGGTGAGGTTTGGAGGGTCCTTTCGTCGTGATGGATAGTAATGCGATTGCCTTCTGTCCCGCTTGTGCTGGCTGGTAACGGCTGGCTGAGTGGGATGGGGGGTAACTCGATGGGGCTTATTCTTGAGGCGAGGAGTTCAAACATTTTTTATGGGTCTGTTGTCGGGCCATTGGACCAGTGGTCGCGGCTTGCTCGGTCGAACGAGCCAGGCTCGAGATTTGTTCAGGTGATGATAGACCAATCATAGAGTCAAGCACTGAGGCGATCCTTTCGGGGTAGCTTTTGATGACCCGATTTGCGTTATGGTATCTGATGAACACTGAAACGACGGATCTTTCTGTACATATTCGTGCAGGGAGTGTTCGAGAGAACAGGATAGTACATTGTGCTTTAGAAAGATGGCGTACTTTCAACAGCGCCTTGACTGCCCAGTATTGACATGGATCACATCTGCAAGCGCTTCACTATGGTATACAACGTTCAGGCACACTCAATACTAATTGGAACAAACACCCTCAATGCAAGAGACCTAACTGTTACCGACCCGATTCCTTTTCGACGCCTTTAGTATGCACATTCCCCCCATCGTCTCCCTCCTCATCACTGCTCTCCCCGCCTAAACTATATCTCTCTCCGTTCATATCCGCTTCTCTTGGAGAGGCAACATGTAGATCATCCAACTCGCTCTCATCGAAATCAGCCGCCTCGAGATCTCCATCCACCCTCTTGTTCCTGAAAGCCTCCAATCCCATCCCGGACGCTGCTTGTGCTCTCCCTGCTCCACCTCGCATGACATGCCCGTTACTACCCCCATCACCCAATCCCCGGTACCCCGCTCTTTTCCGCCGGTCCTGCCACACGTACCAGCCCCAAGCACCAGCCGCGATGATGACGACCACGAGTGCGACTTCGCCGCTCTTGTAGTAAGCCCGCCACGTTGCTTGTTTCAGCCTCTCCTTTTCAGCCTCTTCGGCGACGGTGCTGTTGGGGTGTCCACCAACGCTTGTTTCGAGGCCTTTCTCGCCGTCGATCCGACTGTCAGCGGGCGTCCCGCCAATACTTGCAATGTCAACGCCCAGGAAGCGGTCGAGCATGTCTCTCGTTCGTCGGGGGTAGTCAAACGGTACCATGTGCGAAGAATTGTAGAATAAGATGTAGGTTAGGTTACGAGCTTCTTGGTATATACCTGCGGGCTCGCCTTCGAATGTCCAATCACGTCTCGGTGCCCAGGTACCCGGAGAAAGCTCGAAGCCTTTGCCGCCATTCCATTCCATGTTGTGGATCAGCTCTTCCGTGCCGACGTGGTTGCAGATGAGGTCTTTCTGGCCAGAGAATAAGACAATAGGCATTTCTTCGAGCAAACCTGGGAGCAGAGTAATAGATGGTTTTGACTTCGTAGCACGGAAGTTGCTGCCTACAGCGCCAGAACACTCCGTCCAACCAGTGCGCTTGTCCTGGTCGACATGCAAGGCCTGTATAACTTCTGGCCGCCGAAGGTACGGCGTCACACTTGTAAGATCCGGGGGCCAATTCATACCGCAGCTTGGGTAGGTGTCCAGAAGGCGAACGTCGTACATGTTGTAGCAGCGATCTTCATCCCCGACTTTCTTCTTCGTTAGTTTAAGGATGTCTTGCAGGATCTCCTCGCATTGCTGCATGTCCACATGGTCGGATCCACCCTTGTCGAGAGCATTAATACAGATGGCTTGTTGCGCCTCCAGCTGTTTCGCGATGTCTGAGCCTGCTTCAACCAAACCTGCTTTGTACGCGTATTGAAGGTATCCCAAGTACTGCTCAACTGGCGAAATCCATCCATTGCCAATTAGGAGACCCTCGAGGTTCCATTTATGCCTTGTACCCGGAGCTCTATTGCGTTCGATGATTGCTTGAGCAATGTAGGGTATATGTTGACCAGCGTAAGATTCTCCCGCGAAATACAGCTATTCCTTGATCAGCTCCAGCAAGAACCATAGCATTGCAATGTTGAGACTCACATCGTCGTGCTCATATTCCGGGAAGACCGTAAACCACTTCTCGAGGAATTTTACGAACTGATCCGCCATCTCCTTCAGCTCATGGACGAAGCTGTCGGTATCCACATAGCTGAACCCTGTCCCGACTGGATTGTCTACAAATAGTATGTTCGCAAACTCATCCCAAGAGCCGTCGTTATATCTCAGATAAGCATCGTCCTTCAGCCTGTAGGGACCGATTTCCATCAGGGCCCCATCCATCGAACTGCAGCCAGGTCCACCATTCAGCCATATCACAGTCCGTTGACGATTGGCAATGTGACGGTTCTCAAAGTGCCAGAAGAAAAGGTTGCCGTGATGCTCGGGAGCAACCTCGATGTGTCTGCGGAAGCACGTCAGCCACGCCAGGTTACTACCCAAGCGTTTGCCAATCGAGGGCGGAACTCACCCTGCGTGCATTTTCAGAAGTGGGCCATCTGGCTGCCCGGGTAATGAATGGACAAAGTAGTCCGCTGCTGTTTTGAGTGCCCGTACACTCGAGGTCCATGCCAGGCAGGAGAATAAAGCCCATATTGAAAGACAACTGAGACTGTTGCCTGTCCGCCAGCGCCAGGTGGAGGTCCTGGAAGGGCGCATCGCGGAGCCAAATGCCGAGCACGAGGAGCAGGATTCTCGAGGTTGCATGATTGAAGTGGATTTACTGACAAGGCCCTTATTGACGGCCCGCAGCACGGCCGGAAGCTCTCATCGAGCGGCGGGTTAATGCAGCCCTGCTACTGATTGCCGCAGACGCCGTTAGCCTTCGCGATGGTTATAATAACAACAGGTATGTTATGAGTCTCAAATGTAAGCTTAAGATGGTAATCTGTGCACGCAACGTTGATCTATCCGACGGCTTCGTTTACTATAATTACAACTGCCTTGCAGGGATCTGGTAGTTGCTTCGCTAGACCATCCTAGTGTTTGTCATCACATTCAGCCTTGCAGCTCGCTGCTACGAAGTATCATGATTGCCTTATGCCAAGCACGTTGATTAATACACAGTTTACTTTTGCACTCATGTTTGCTCATTATCTGCAGGCCGCCTTGGGTGGAAGGACACGGCAGATCTAGCAGTGGCCATTTGGTGTTCGCTATGCCGAATGGAGCTCTCAATAACAATAACAAGGAGACTTACACGAAGCAACATGCCAGAAGACATCCCGGAAGATTGTTACCACGATAAGTTTGTATTATAGCTTACTAAGTCTAACGGATGGTTGGCATGCTCTAATTCTGCGATATTGCTTCAAAGCAATTCACCGAAGCCCTTCTCAGAATCTTTCTTGATCAGATCCAACATGCCCTGGAAGATCGATTAGCCGCAGAATGTACTCGATAGGAGTACACTACAGACCTCCGGCATAACAGGCTTCCCATCGCTGCCTTTGACATATCTGAACGGCATCTCCGTGCTCTCATGCTCATCGATCCTCAACTCCGGATGGTCAATAAATGGTATTCGATCCAGAGGTACTACGCAAAGTTAGCCAATATATTAGCAGTTGAAAGCATTGTCTTATACCCTTATCCTGCACCACCGTTCTAGTCACGCGCACCGCAGTATCTGTGGTCATCTGTACCGGTCCAAGTCGTCGCCCCTGGAAGCCCTTCTTGCGCAACTCGGATGTGCGGTCTAAATTCGATGTTCAGTCGCCCATTGCTTCAGGGTTAGAGTGGGGGCGATGCCGACCTCGAGGAGGGTCGTCGCCTTTCACAATATCACAGGCCTTGTCAGTGGTTCATCTTCTCCATGATAGCGTACCATAGTGGCATACCCAAAATGCCCCCGAAGAGGAAGACGTCGAACCTCTCGCCATCTTCTGGGCTTAGCTCGCTCGTAGCAGCTGGATCAAGTAGACAGACCCTGTCGTTTCGCTCTCCATAGATAGCCTCCACGTTACGGTGCTCCACGACCAAGCCCGGGATATCCAAAAGCTTTCGCGGGAGCGAAAGCCCTTCAGGGACTGAGGAAAGGCAAAAGGAAGCTCCTGCGTCACGCGACTCTTCTGCGATTGCTGCGTATTCCAATAAGGACCAAGGTCCGAGCTCTGGGTCGAGATGTTCCACCACGTAGACCTTCGCCCCGGGTGCCGCAGTTGATGCCATTTGACAGGATGCAAACATGCAGGTGTGAGACCAAAAAATCGATT
>QQTW01000694.1_pt1 | contig 21744 bp, 24 predicted proteins | sample 1904831 | NCBI WGS metagenome assembly QQTW01 (sample SAMN09435610, study PRJNA476489) | Subsurface metagenome, whole genome shotgun sequencing project. | reverse complement strand
TAGACGTAAGAAGACATTACAGAGGAGGAATGAATGAATGCATGGTGTTCGTTGAGTTGAGCGAATGGAAGCGAAGGCGGTAATGATATGATTGATATGGAGTCTGGCGTTTTGTCTTTAAGAGTAGAATCAATTTCATGATTAGCAATTAATTCAAATTGACCAGTCAAGTGTCTAGCTGGATATAAACCGTGTGAGGTACGTCCGCATCAGAGCTTTATCTACCCTTGTGGATGGACTGCTTTTGAGACACCTAGTTCCACCCGGTGTATATATGCTATCAACTGTCCCAGATCAGCGCTTCACAAATAGATTGACCCATTCAAGAAGTGAGCATACATCACAAAAAATAGAAGCAGCGTTGAATATCTCATCGCTCGTCTCTACGAATAGAACAGCACTTTCTGAAAAATGTTCTGTTTTGATCTGTGGACATGAAGGAATCATCCCTTCATATAGCTCTATGATTTAGCTGTTCGTCCTCAGTAACTCAATAGCCTGCATTATGAATCCCAAAAGCCGTTCCCAGAGCAAATGGAATAGAATAACTGCTTGATGAATTTTTGATGGAATGTGAGCGTAGGAATAAAATTCCACTAAAGAATCGAAAGAAGTATTGGTTGAAAGAAGGGAACAGGTCACCCGGAAAGCTGTGCAGTTACGTTGATGGATCGGGTTATTCGTAAATCGGGAACCTTCGCTAACGAATTGTAGTTATATATCGAAGCAGGACTTGGATGCTAATGTCAGAAGTCACTAGGCCTATTCACTGATTACTTCAGAAGATCAACCCAGAAATAGTCATGACGAGATCCCCTTTACGCCGGTTGTTGATGTGCAGACGCGGATCTGATGATTGTTAAAAGGAGTTTTTTTTCCTGGATAGTTGTGGTTATGAGTTGAAGTGTTTTGCGAGGAACAAAACAAGAAGCAGGCGTCATCAAGCTGCAACTTTTTCGAGTTTATGTTCTGCAGAACTCAAGTAAAGCCCGTTTACATGGCATTATGGAGAGCTACCGTGCTACCGTACGAAGACCGGTACAGAATTCTATGTCCCCCCTCTTCGCCAGGAATACTGATACCAGGGGGTGCCATAGAAAAGTATGCGGGCAGTAACCGGCCTCACCAGTTTTGAAGAGGTAGTGAGTGTTGGATAGTGCTTCATATACTGGGTTATGACAACAATTGGCGCCTTCGGCGCCGGGGGCCTTTTGCGTGTTGCAACAGTGAGGTGAGGCCCAATCACTACCTCGTCCTGTCTTCTATGGCGGTACGGTACGGCAATCTCTTTGCTGGAAGCCCCAGGGGGCACGGGGGTGGAAACCCCTAAGGTTAGCGTTTAATTCGACATTGACGCTAAACTTAGCGCTTTAATGGCTAAATAAAAATTGACTACAGGCTTGAAAAGCCTAATGAAGATCTGTACGGTATTGATGAGACAGACTTATATGTGGGGTTGGGCATAGATTTCTGTACTGGTCTCCGTACCGTACCTTACTGTATTTTCGACGGGTGAATGGCACAAACGTAAATGTAAATTAGTCGGCCAAACCTCAGCTTACTGTAGCCCGCTTTGAATAGAGCCGAGGGTTCTTGGTAAGAGAAATACAGAAGACAACCTCGATCCAGCACATCACAGTCCTTCCATGAACTCATGGCAAGGAACTGAAATCAATCAACTAGTCTACTCCAGTTCATGTTCCAAGATCACAACTGTGATAGAGCTAGGGTACGTTGCAACACTTTACTCCGAAAGTACCCCTACTTCGAAAACATATTCTACAATTTTATCACTACAGAGTGAAGCCTATTCGATAAGTCGCTAAGCAAGTTTGATTTAAAGCTAGAGAGAGCTCTAGGTGAAACGCCCAGAAAATTCAAGATGCATAACACCAACCAAGAACTCCCCAGTGGAGAAGACCACCAGTCCCACTACCGTGGAAAGAAGCCGGAACCAGAGCAGGAAGAGAAGAAGAAGAAGAGACCAATGATGTTAGATCCAAGCCCTCTTGGAGATCGAGATTAGTATGTTACGTCCCCATCCGCTGCTGGTCCTCCTTTCCCTCCATTGCCTCTCTTCATTCGTCTGGGCATATGTCTGATGATTTCTGGCATCGTCTGTTTGATGATGGGTCTTCCTTTCTCTTTAGCCGCTCCGAATGGAATCGTTTCTGGCATACGTCCTTATCCCTACCTAAGTGCCAATCACTGGCTTGGACACGTTTCCTTCTGGATTTGTTGGTTGAATCACCTTCGTGGTTATTCACTGAGTCATCACTATTCATCCACACCGATTTCTCTTCTGGATTCGAAAAGGAGCTGGTGCTATGCATTTGATTTATTCACTCTGCTAGCTAACCTACTATATTTCTCACGTACACACTTCCCCCATCCCTAATTAAACAGACCATTTTAGAATTCTACCGTTTACTATGTCATCCTGTCCTATACATCCCTTGTACTGGCCTACTATTCATGCACCTGCTCGCTATCCCGCAAGATCTGCTTCCCATCTTGATCTGAGTTCTTGGCTTCCCCGGTTTACTAATTTCGACACCCAATTTCAATGAAACACTTCTTAGTCGACTCCCTTTCTCCACTATTCCTTCATTAATTGCCCCCATCCTCTGTTGCTCCTCCTCAATCTACTCTTATTTCAGTTACTCCTTCCCTAGTTAACTCCCATTCTCAATCGCTCTTTCCTTAGTCTACTTCCAGTTTCAGTTTCAATTACTCCTTCCTTAGTCACTCGCACTTCCCATCGTTCTTTTCTTAGTCAACTCTCGATCTCCATTGCTCGTTCTTTGGTCGTGGTCCCATCTTCTACTGCTCCTTCCATGGCCAATTCCCTTATGGGATAATTTTCTTATAACCTCATAGCTGGGATACCTTCTACGCCTCCGAACAAGCAGCGGTACAGAGAAGATCTCATCGCCTACCTTCACCTTCCAACCCTCACGACACCAACGAAGAATTGTCCTACTCCCCCTCCGACCCGGGTTCGGAGGTCAATCTGGACTCGGACTCATCCGGAGAGAGAGAGAGCAACGAAGGATGCCAAACAAATTGGTTCTCCGAACATTCCGCTTCCAAAAGAATAATTTCGTACCTCTCTTCTCTTTCGGGACTTAATCGGTCCACGACTTCTTTTCTCGATCTGGGGACGGGGAATGGACATTTGTTATTCGAGTTACGAGAGAAAGCTGGGTTCAGGGGACGGATGGTCGGGGTCGATTATAGTGGTAAGAGCGTGGAGTTGGCGAGGGGGGTATTGGAACGGAAGAGGAAGAGGAGGTGGACGAGAGATGGGTCGAGTGGTGGTGGTGGTGGTGGTGGTACCTCTTCTGCGGAAGGGGATACTGATAGGAGGCAGGTCGGGGAGGTTGAAGAACAGGAGGAGGATGAGCGAGAGGAAGCGGCCAAGAGGGAGAAGGAGCGGGAAGAGGGAGGAGGGGATTTATACAAAGGGATGAGATTCGAGGAGTGGGATATCATGAAACCTTTGAATTCAAGCTCGATGCCGGAATGGTTTTATGATCCTTGCTCTAGCGAGCGTGATTCTAGCGATGAAATTGAGAGGCAGGATAAGCTGAGGAACAGGGGAAGAGATGGAGGAAGTAGAGAAGAGGGGACCACTCGTCAAGAAGCCGAAGGCGAGGACAGCACCACCCCCCATTCCCAAGAAGAAGGAGAAGAAGAAGAAGGCAAATACAACACAACTCACCTTGCGCCCAAAGACGAAAAGGACGAAGCAGGAAAACATCAAGAAAGAAGCTCGGATGGATTCGATGTGGTCCTGGACAAGGGTACATTCGACGCCATCTCGCTCTCCTCCACCCGTGACGCTGCTGGGAGGAGGTTATGCGAGAGCTACGCGTCCCGAGTCGTGCCGTTCATGAAGTCTGGTATAGGGATCCTGGTGGTCACGAGTTGTAATTGGACGGAAGAAGAACTAGTGTGTTGGTTTACGGATCCTTCTTATCATCCTTCAGCAGCCTCTTTATCGGCGACTACTACCACTACCATCACTAGCACTGCTTCCACTACGACGATTAGCGCCGGTGCTGCTGGTGCTGCTACTTCAAAGTCGAGAGGATTGAGAGACGGTAGCTCTATAGACGAAGGAATCGATGAAGAATGGAGCGAGAACGGAGGCCAGGCAGGGATTAAATGCAAGGAATCAAGTATTGAGGAAGTTAAGGAAGGGAAAGACGAAATTGAAGAAGGAGAGGGAGAGGGAAGTGTGCCATTAAAAGTTCTCGACAAGATAGCCTACCCCTCATTCACCTTCGGAGGAGTCAAAGGACAGAGTCTTTCGAGCGTGGTCCTTATCCGAACATAACCCCTCCATTCCTTTCCCGTTCCTCGTTCCTTCGAGTCTCAATTCAATCACTGGGCATTCGGACGGATCAACTTACCCAACTTAAAGACTTCACTCCCCTTGAGCCATTCATTACAATCGGACCAGAGATCCAGATGTCTCACGAAGAGAAGGTCCTCGAATCGAACGAACGAACGAACGAACGAACGGGTATCAAGTCGTCGTCGATCGGACGGCTTAAGATTTCTCCTTTCTTTCCTTCCTTCCTTCCTTCCTTCCTTCCTTCCTTCCTTCCTTCCTTCCTCTCTCTCTGTCTCTGCTTAGAATTTGAAAGGGAAAACCAGAAAACACTAGTATTCATTGATGATGCGATGGTCAACGAAAACACAGTCGGTAAGTGGGTAGACAAGCGGGTGATAAAACAAACGGGACTACTCAGCGGTAACTGCTTCATCATCGTCCTTGCGATGAAAGGGAGCTTGGGTCATCATTATAGCGAAGGAACCTTCGTTATTCCTATGACGAATGACCTAATCTTCGTCGCAATGACGATGATACCCTCATCACAAGGATGGTGAAGCTCCCTTTCGTCATGAGAATGATGACGATAACTTCGTGATTAAGGTGATGAAGCGGTTACTGCTGAGCTGTTCCGTTCTGTTTGTCGCCCGGGTGGGTAGGTAGGTACAGCCGGATTCGACGAAGAAGACGAAGAACAAGGCGGGAGATATGCACGACCTAGCTACAGCTTGGTCTGGTCTGGTGTATCTTCAATCATCGTTCTTTGCTTGTCTATTATGCTTCGTATAGAAGAGGGGTTAGGATTACCAATGAATCGAGAATACGGCGAGACGTGACATGGCGCTGGAACTCGAGCTGGAACGTCATTCATCCAGCTACAACCAGGCCTCTGAATTTCAATTAGCCACAGCCAGGGTGTAACATCAACACTTCTATCTAACCACGAAGGATAGATAGATTCACATAAGCGAGCAATTGAGGAAGGACCTCAGACTCAGATCTTATAAAATGAATTGGAATTGAGTAGTAGTTTTATCTCCCCTCATCCTCATTTCTAGGGAGAGAGAAAGAGAGAGAGACTACGAAGGTACAGTATTTATGATCAATAAGAAGACGATGATGACACCAAGACAATAAAAACAACCCATTTCTTCCTTTCTTCAATCCCTTCATCTTCCCTATATTCTTGCCATACACGGGTTTGGTAGTTGATGTCCATCTCGAAAATCCTTTTCACTTTTAAATATCTCGCGTGTCTTTCTTTTCCTTGCTGGTCCCTGGCCGCTACTGGTGGGGTAGTGTCTTGACGAGAGTCTGGATGAGAATGAGAATGAGAATGAGGAACTGTGGTGGTAGTGCTGGTGGTGAAAGAGGAGGAAGAGGTCTCGAGAGTGATGGTATTTAGGGTATTCAAGAAATCGACGACTTTGTTACGGCCGGTATGAAACCCTGCCGTGATCCATACTTCCCCTTTTCTTTCCTTCTCCCTCTCTTCTTCGATCTTCAATTTCTCTTCTTCTCGTTCTGCTGTCTCTTCCATCCCCACTTCGTCACATTTTTCACTGTTATTGGTATTACTGAGACAGCCACTGGTAGCTTTATTGGGACTCGCTCTGTTGCCACCAGAATATACAGATGATATTTCGGATGCGGATTGGGATAATGATGATACCGTGGACGTAGACGAGGGTATTGATGTCGACGAAGACGGAGGATCGTACAAGAACCATAACATCGACCGAATCAGATTCTCATGCTGGGATGATAACCAGAGACAATCCGTTGCGATGATTCGAGTGTAATATCCTCTTTGTGTCTTTATCCAGTCATCATCATCATTCTTTCCATCTTGATTGCGTTTCTCGACTGTCTCCGTCTCTTTTGATTCTTGCGATAAGTCACCCCATAGATGACTCCGAACATCTACTCTCACTTTCTTTTCCTCATTACTTTCTGGACTGTCTCCGTTGTGGTTCTTAGAGTGAGGGTTCAACAGGAGGTACTTCGGGGGTAAGTTTCGAGACACATTCCGTCGCAGCGTAGAGAGCAGGAGAGGGGAGGGGTAGTCTGTTATCGTAACCTATTGTTTCATTTCTTAGATCAGCCGAGGCCTGCTCGCTGGAAGTCGGACCTGTGAAGCATCTTTGAATGGTAAATTTGAGGAGGGTAAGACGGCAAGGGGAGACGACTAGAAAGTAAGAAGGAGAATCAAGGAGAGGAGACGGAGATACTGAAAGGAAAGAGGGAGAGTAGAGGGGGGCACGCGGGTGACAAAATAAATGGAGGAACCCAACAGTAATCGCCAACAATCAATCGTCGTCATTGCGATGAAGATCAAATGAATCTTCATCCTGAGTGCGACAAAAGTAAAGCCCATTCATCATGGTCATGCTGACGAAGGTCAGGACGATCCTCATTATAATGATGATGATGACGGTTGGCGGTTACTGTTGAGCTCCTCCATTTATTTCGTCACTCGCGTGGCGAGGAAGAGAAAAGAACGAACCTCTTCAGCACCGGCTAAGGTGGAGATGATCCCGCATAGACCCGTCCCTAGTCATCCATCAGTCTTAATCCATTCTCTGTTTGGTCTATAAGCCGTGGCACCAAATCAGGTGAGACGGTATATAGGAAGAATATCCATTCACTATCTCCCTAGGAAGCGTCCAGATGGTACACACTTAATACAAGAAGGAATACCGATTCGCTAACAAAGAAAAAGGGACAAGATCTAGGACTAGATAACTGAGAACATATGGTAGTCGGGGCAGAGTGGAGGAGCTAGGAACGCTTAATGAGACAAATGACAAAAGAGAAGACATACCAGCACCCAACTCCAATATTCTCTCCCCTGCAACACTCCATCTACCCTTCTCCCTTCTCAAACCATCTTCTTCCTTCCTCCTGCTCCCATATTCTTCATTATGCTCGTGCTCCTCATCCCCACGCCTTCCACTCCCTTCAATGCCCCTTTGTTCCACCCTCCTTCTATGAATAGCATCTTCCTCAATGAACACCGCCAAAAGAATCGCCGCGTTCCACAAATAATGCGCAAAAAGTAATCTGTCGTCTTCACCTCCTGGATCTGCGAGTTCTAACTCAATCTCCTTTTCTCTCTCTTCTTCCTTTTCTTCTGCATTCCCATATCCACCATTACCTCCATTGACACCATCATCTGTCCCGGATTCGAGATTTTCACTTTCAATTCCAGATCCAGAATTCAGAGCCTGAGAAGCTAAATGATCACGTTTGGACAAATGAGTCGACCATGATCCTCGAGATAAGAATGATGAGAATGCTGATGAACATCGATACACAATCCGACTCCCAGGGTTACCGTGCTGATTCCTCACGTCATCCGGGAAGAGAAGAGAGAGGGTGGTGGAGAAAATGTCTTCTATTGATTCCTCCTCTTCCACTTCTTCGTCTTTAGAATCATTCTCTTCATTTCGTTCACCACCAGTACCGCCAACCTCTTCATAGAAACTTTTCTTTTGATGGCTTTCCTGGGATTGTGGGTGACCTGGCTGGGGACGGGGACGGCGACGAGGAGGGAGGATGCGATTTAATAACATCTTTCTCTCTTTCTATTTTTCTTCTCTCGACGATTTGATGTTTCTTGCACAGGACGGGATTGGTAGTGCTGTAGAATGAATGGTGTCATTCTATCTTCATCTTTGATTTGAGGAGTGAGAGCGAGGAGATGTGCAGATGCGTTTATGTGCTACGGATCCATCCGTTAGGCTCTACTAAGTTACATGGTGGTATTCATTGCTACAATGGGGATGTCGGAGCGATTGAGTTCTGACAACACGGTAAGTTTTGCGATCGACAACGTCCCTAGCCGTGCCAGCCAAGATCCATTCCCACTGGAAATGATCATCTTCAAGACGATTTAAGTACCGCACTTCCTACATGACTGCTCGGTCACGCATCCACCGCAACAGTTCGTCTCGAAGCATCAACAACACACGAATTCGCATAAACAACTTCATTTGGAGCACCGGAAAACTAAAACTACAAATCTCCGCTCCTCTCAACTACGGCGAAGTATGCATCGCCATACTGCCCGGTGTTGCCGCCGACACTGGGGCCGTCGCAGCCTCAGCCGCCGTGCCCGCAAAGTACCTCACATCCACATCCTCGTCCTGCTGCAACTTCCCCAGATTAGGCAGGATCTGATTCTGAATGACCTCGCCTCCACGGGGGGATTCTTTCAGTTGTTGTTCACCTCCCGCGCTCGCCTTCTCCACGTCCAACAAGCTTCCTTCCTCGGGCAGACGACGCAGGACATCGATCAGAACACCGTACGACTTGGCGACATTAAATCGGATGTTGGGGATGTCGTCGGCGAGAAGTTGATCCATGATCGGTAAGATGGCGGATTCAATCACGTCGAGACTGACGGCTGGTGCGAGTGTCTAAAACCGTTAACTAAAAAAAACCAATGAAGGGAGGGTGAAGGGGTACTGACAGAAATGGCGAAACAAGTCGTCATGCGATAGAGATAGTTCGGATGCGAGCCCAGAGCCATCACTTTCGGAATGATCGCCTCGTTGGCCCATTCCACGCCAAACACCTCGGTCAGCTTCTTCAGATTTTGAGTGGCCGCCTCGCGGATCGAGAACACGGGATCACCGAGCCAGCCCATGCAGAGCGTGCTCAGCTTTTCGTCAAAGAATTGCACGCCCAGTTGACTTGCGAGCAGAGGGATGTATTTGATGATCGCGAGACGCACGCGCCACTGCTTATCTTCGGCGAGCTGGACGATGGCGGGCAGAAGCGATTGCGAGAGCAATTCAATGCCGATGACTGGAAGTTTTTTAGCGGGGTGGAATGAGTTAGTGAGATGTGATTTTACCTTGATTGACCAGCTCCAGCTTGGAGATGATGTGCAGCCGCACGTCGGGGAAATCGTCCTTGAGCATCTGCAGAAACATGGGCAGAAGATGGGCGGTGGTTCTAGAATAGTCAGCTAGGCGTACTAAACGAGCTGTGTAATACTGACTCGTCCTTGCCAAGGATGGGCGCCAACCCGCTGAGCTGCGTGCCCAGCGCAGCACGCACGTGCTGCGATGAGTCTGACACCAGATCCTCTACGCTCGGCATGATCTCATTCAGAAGAATATCGCGGTCGACGAGCGCGCAGAAGCCTGCACCGATTAGGGATTGACCAGTGTAGCACAGAATTCAATGCATACCAGGAATCTGCCCAGCAATCGCAGTCCGAACCTCAGCCTCCGTATCCTTGAGCAGCTTCACAAAAGCTGGCACGAGGTCACGCAGGACGACTTCCTCGTCGACGGCTTTCGCAATCTATTCTCGTTAGTGGGGGGTAACACCTCTCAACACGAAGATCATCCACCTTCTCAAATCTATCCGCAACCATGTATCGCACCCGCCAGCTCTTATCCTCAAACAGATTCCGCAGCGCCGTCAACAGCACTCCATGGCTTGACTGCTGCTCCTTCGGCACCACCTCAGCAATGGCAATGAGAATCTCGACGGTCAACAGCCGGACACTATCTTGATCATCGCTCGCCAGTCGCTGCAGCAGCGGAATCATCTCTTCAATGACGATTGTCGCGGGCATCGCTTTCACAAATTTGGCCAGGTTGTTGGCCGCCTGCCGACGGACCATCGGCGTGTCATCGTGCACGAGTTGGCCGAACTGCTGCCGAAGAACTTCCTGCGACGGCCGACTCGCCTTCGTGTAGGGGGCGTAGTAAAGACCCGTGGCGGAGATCTTGGACGTGAACCAATCGGCCTTGGACAGACGCAGCGTGAGGGGAATGAAGTACTGCTCGACCTGCTCTTGGGAAAGGTGTTCGCAAATCTTGTTCAGGGACTCGACAGCCTGGTACGTGTCAGACTTGAAGATGAAAGTGGGGCAGACATTCTACCTTCTCCCGAACCAAGGTCTCCTCAATCGCGGCGAGGTTTTCCAGAGGCGACAGCAGGACGTGCGCATATTCTGGCCCCCCCACATACTCTACAAAGTTGCCGAGCTCCTCGCCCAAGGCCGTGAGGACCTCATCTTCATCCTCGACCGACTCTACAGTCGCGTCAGCAGACAATTACTGACTAATGTTCTCAGTTCTTACCATCAAGAAAAGGAATCAGCTCGTCCCTGGTACGATCCGCGCCAAGCGCCAGAGCGATCGTCGACAGGCGGTGGATAGCATTGAGTCGGAGGAGGACATCGTCATGCTAGGATATCTTAGCATAACACAACCGTGCGATGCGTTTTATCCCCACCTTGAGCTCGTCAATAAGCACGGCAATCGGGTACAGCTCATCGTTCTGGCCTTGTCCGTCCATGATGTCGGGTTGCGCTCGGCGTAGACCAAACCGTCATCCGATAGGTGTTGCTTTGATTCTTCGCGGTCGAGCAGACCAGTAGCCTGGATATATTTGCTACTCAAATACTCAGGCTTCACTACGTTGATGTATTTGTTGTGATGGCTGTGCGTGACAGTGATGCGATGATGGAAGGGGAAACAAGATCGTCGTGGGAGGTGGAAGAGCAACAAATGAGTCGTGGGGGAAGCTCTAGCAACACAAGGAAATACTTCTAGAACAAACACACTGACGAGTCAGCAATTGCTTATAAACATTCCCTAACGGCTACTCACCACACGTCGTTGAAATTGATTAATGTCACAGTCGTTTGTGGTATAGAGTAGAAGATGAAGTCGCGTTGCAGGTGCATCACCGAGTAAGGGAACTTATCTCGGAACGGAAAATACCCATCGGGATCCCATTAACTCTACCAATGACAGCTCCCTGCATTTCTCATCAACATTAGCACCACCAGCAGCACAATGCCGACTATCACGGTGAATAAGGCCGCCCTATTCAAGGAGCTCGGTCGCGAGTACGTCATCTGGCTTAGATGATAATTGAATTCATTGTTGACTTTACATATAATAGATATACTACAGAGGAGTTTGACGAGCTATGCTTTGAATTTGGTATGCGTGATTCACATATTTTCGGAGCTTCATGCTAATCCCTATACAGGCATTGAGCTCGACGAAGACGTAATTCTCGATCCGCCAACAATTGGGTGGTATTATAGTACTAAGGACTCTGTAGACATCCAACTCCGAACGGCCAATAGTCAATGGCGTGCAAGAACCTGCCCAGCTCAAGATTGAAATCCCCGCTAATCGGTGAGATGATTCGTAACAACGGGTAGAATCTACGCTAATAATCCAGATATGACATGCTCTGCTTCGAGGGCATCTCCCTCATGCTCAAGGTCTTTCTGGGCAAGATCAAGGCCCCCACATACAAACTCGTCCCGCCTCCCGATGGGGAACTTCAGACCATTAATGTCGACAAGGAGGTCTGAGGGACTGAATTCTTCATCTTCAGCGGCTGCTGATCGAAGTAACAGACTGCAAGAATACGACAATACGTCTCGGGGGCAGTGCTGCGGAACATCACTTTCAATCACGAGCGGTACGAGTCGTTCATTGCGCTGCAAGACAAGCTACATCAAAACCTAGCGCGGCAACGAACATTGGTCTCAATTGGAACACACGACCTCGACAAGATCAAGAGTCCATTCTCCTATGAAGCGCTTCCTCCGGAACAAATACGCTTTGTTCCACTCAATCAGACCAAAGAGATGGACGGGCACCAGTTGATGGAGTTGTACCAAGTAGGTTATGTCCTGTTTGTGGCTTGAAATCTGGCCACTGACATCTTACAGAATGACAAGCATCTAAGCAAGTTCTTGCCCATCATCAGAGACTCGCCGGTGTATCCCGTCATCTATGATGCAAACCGGACAGTGTGCTCATTACCTCCCATCATCAACGGAGACCGCTCCAAGATCACGCTCAACACGAAGAATGTCTTTATCGAAATCACCGCGGTGGACAAGACCAAGGTCGAAATTGTCAACAACATCCTGGTGGCTATGTTCTCTCAATACACCGAAGAGCCCTTCTGGTACTTGCACAAGCCTATCGATTCCCAACCTCAACTGACAACCTCCCAGCGTCGAACCAGTCAAGATTGTTTCCCCTCACAACAATGAATCTCATCTCGCACCCGACCTTACCCCTCGCGAGATGCAAGCCGAAATTAGCTACATTAACGGCTGCTGCGGCCTTAAGTTATCTGCTGAAGAAATCATCACAATGCTCGGCAAGATGTCCTTCGCCGCCACGACCTCTCGCTCCTCTCCCCACCTGATTGACGTTCACATCCCGCCGACACGAGCGGACGTGCTTCACCAATGTGACATCATGGAAGATGTCGCCGTCGCCTATGGCTTCAATAACCTACCCCGCTCCTTCCCCGGGAAATCTGGCACGATCGCACAACCCCTGATGATCAACAAGCTCAGCGACATCGTACGGATCGAAACCGCCATGGCCGGCTGGAGCGAAGTCATGCCTTTGATTTTGTGTTCGCACGACGAGAATTTCGCCTGGCTGAACCGCATCGACGACGGGACGACGGCCGTCAAGCTTGCGAATCCGAAAACCGCGGAATACCAGATTGTCCGAACATCGCTTCTGCCCGGCCTGCTCAAAACCATCAAGGAGAACAAACACCACAGCGTGCCGATCAAGGTGTTTGAAGTCTCGGATATAGCGTTGAAGGATTTATCCCTGGAACGCAAAAGTCGGAACGAGAGACATTTTGCTGCAGCGTTCTGTGGGAAAACAAGCGGGTTCGAGGTCGTGCATGGTCTGCTGGATAGGATCATGTGCATGCTCAAAAGCGCGTTCGTTACACATGAGGAGGGGCTAGAAGGGACGGAGGTCGATGGGTACTGGATTGAGGAAGCTGATGGTATTTACGACTTTCATTTTACCCATTGTTCCCATTCCCTCTTCACGGATCAGTTTTCGTCAACAAGAAAGCCAGAGAGTGAGACGGTGGCTGATGTAGGGATGGGCAGATCCAACATTCTTCCCAGGCCACGCGGCAACGATACACGTTCGGTTGAATGGTCAACAAAGCAAGATTGGGATCTTTGGCATCTTGCATCCGACTGTGCTTCATAAATTCGAACTTCGGTAGGTCGACCATCCTTTCTTCATACCTAACTCTGCTCCATGTGAGTCGTAAGATGAGAGATATTGGACTGATACGTGGTGTAGATACCCTGTTAGTACGCTGGAGATCAACCTCGAAGTGTTCTTGTAGAAGGAAGGACATCAGTTTCGTGTGACTGTCGCGCGGTGTCGGCGGGGAATACAATAAAAGGTTGTTCTGTGCATGGTGTTGCTTCATGGATGGTACGAATGGAATGAACGTATCAGAAGATTCTTAGAAAGAAGGCTAGAGCCAAACCAGAATTTCAAGGTATTAACGATAATGCAAATCCCATCATGATTTTCCGTCACCACCAGTCACTAAGCCTCGACCAGGCGTTTCATGGCTTGGATGAAGTCCATATTACACCTATGCGGGGGGTATACCTGGTCATCGAGGTGTAAAGTAAATGCCGGAGTGTCTGGATTCAATTGCAAAGCGTGTTTACTTTCTTGGAAACTTATGCCAGCTACGCGAATCTGAAGAGACGAGTTTGAAAAGCAAGATGTTCTCCATTCCTACAACCTTAGATGCCCCGACAGGAATACATTACTCCTCCGGCGCACCATAGTCACCACCCTGCTGAGCTTGAGTCTCCTGCTCGACCCGACGTTGCTCCTCGGCCGCCTGCTGAGCGGCAATGGCCTTGGCACCGTGATCTTGACTCATGGGCTGCACGACCGTCGGTTCCTCCTTGGGCTCGATGATGGTGACGGAGTCCGGAAGGGATTTCTGCGGGCCAGACTTGCCTTCGGGATCGGAGCCACGCATAATCTTGACTTTGATGCCCAGCACACCCTGACGGAGAAGAACGTGACGCGTAGCAGAATCGATGAAGTCCTTGGCTGGCTGGCCCGAATGGATCATGAATCCGTCCTGGAATCAATCATTAATAACAGGTTGGATTTGTTGGAATGGCTTCAACTGACGGTGAATTTCATGCTCTTGGCACGGGCAGCTCTAAGCTTGCCGCTGACCACCACCTCACATCCCTTGGCCCCACTCTCCATGATGAATCGAAGGACACCATAGCAGGCTCGTCGGACAGCCAGACCGTTCAGTAGCTTGTATCGGAGGGATTCACACTGAGCGACGGCCGAGAGACCGCGGTTCTGCACCTTGGCGGCATAGAGAGAGACGGAGTTTTCAGGGAATTTGAACCGCTTCTGAATCAAGGAGGTGAGTTCGCGGATCCGTCGGCCCTGCTCGCCGAGCACCTCCTGCGTGTGCGTGGCTCGGATGACTGGATATTGATATCAGATGGGTGCGATGAGGTGGTGCTGGCATTACTGACTGATGTCGGTAACAGTCGGCGTCACTCGCACTTCGACGCCCGAGTAGCCCTCTTCGGCCAGCTCTCGCTGGAAGAATTCATTGAGTTCGGCATAGAATACGCCATCTGAGTTATTAATCAGCGAACAAGTTCGCAGTGAGATGCTCGATCTCAGCAGCTGGCTCTTGATCCAGATCACGTATCAAGCCATGCTGGAAGTCTAGGATATGTGTAGATAAGTTTAGAATGAAGTGTAGATAACATACCGGCGACGAACTTCCGCTTCTTGGAGCTGTTATGGCAAGCATCAGTCATATACATACAAATCCGACGAGCAAGTAGTACTTACATGGCGGAGCCTTGCGCCACGGCCGCCATAATGAAGATGGGTTGGATGGCAGTGGTAGGGGGTTGAAGAGGAGGTCAAGATGTCACGATGTGGTTGAGATGGCAGTCTCGGTCGATAGTGGGGGTGGGTCGGATTTAGGGCTAGGGCTCAGCCGGATGAGCGAGTGATGCGGCTCTGCTCGTCATTTCCCACTAAGCCAATCTGGGAGAGGTACCTCCGGACCGCGGCCTTGGTTTTTCCGGGCAACCACATGGCATCGTCAAGCGTTGGATCATGCCGCAATATCCCACCCCGAATGCTGCTGAGACGAACATGCCGGGTTTTGCTGTTCTGAGTGCGGATCAATCGACTGGTCTCTCAAGGATGCTCTTCAAGACGTCTTCAAGAGACACCAACCTATGATCCATAACAATGGACAAGCTCCGCATCTCAAAAGTAGGCGAAATGCCCCTCATTGGTCCCCGCATACTAACACCTATCAGGTCGAGGATGTCCAGATCATCCGGCATGGCGTCCCCCTATCAGGGACGCTACACCTCATGCCGCATCATCTCATCTTCTGCCATGCCCCCTCGTCTCCATCCGAGGAGGTCTCCTTAAACGGCAAGGACAGCGGGACCAGATCACGACCAAAGGAAGTCTGGATCACGTACCACATCATTGCGCGATGTATCTTCCGTCCAACCCCAAACGGCTCTAGTTTATCATCCTCCATTCGGCTACAGTGTCGAGACTTTACATTCGTTGCTTTCAACTTTGCAGACGAGAAGAGCGCGAGAGACGTATATGACAGCATCAAATCATTGACCTGCAAGCTGGGACGGATAGAGAAGCTATATGCATTCAGTTATAGGCCGCAGTTACCCGAGAAGGATGTCAATTCCTGGAAGTTTTACGATCCTCAGCGGGAGCTCGAGAGAATGGGAGTGTCCAATGACCATCCGGACTGCAAATGGAGGATGACCGATATCAACAAAGATTACAAAGTACGGCCGATTGTTCGCACAATGATTTCTACTCGCTTGTGTTGCTAATGAGGTGGCGCCAGTTCTCGCCTACGTATCCTGCGCTTCTAGCCGTCCCAGCTACGATATCTGACAATGTTCTGAACTATGCCGGGCGGTATCGCTCGCGAGTGCGCATTCCAGCACTCACGTACCTCCACCCGGTCAATAATTGCTCGATCACGCGTAGCTCGCAGCCGTTGGCGGGATTCCGAGGAAATCGAAGCATCCAGGATGAGAAGCTCGTGGGCGCAATCTTTGCGACGTCTCTACATACATCCGGTCGTCGGCAGTCACTCCAGCAGACCTTGAACGACAGAAAGAATGGCAGCAATTTGGGGACTGCAGAGGACGAGCTGATTGCAGCAACGAGTGACGACCTCGGGCGGCAAGAGCAACCAGTGTATGGCGCGCAGCAACACAACTTGATCGTCGATGCACGGCCGACGGTTAACGCGTACGCTATGCAAGCCGTCGGCCTAGGCTCGGAGAATATGGATAACTACAAGTTCGCAACTAAAGCGTACCTCGGCATCGACAACATCCACGTCATGCGTGACTCCTTGGCAAAAGTGATTGAAGCGATTAAAGACTCCGACATCACGCCACTGCCTCCCAACCGTGATCTGCTCGCGAAGAGTGGCTGGCTCAAGCATATCGCCGGATTACTGGACGGAGCAGGGCTGATTGCACGACAAGTCGGTCTGCAGCACTCTCACGTACTGATTCACTGTTCCGACGGCTGGGACCGGACCAGCCAGCTCAGCGCTTTGAGTCAATTGTGCTTGGACCCATACTACCGGACCCTCGAGGGATTCATCGTGCTGGTGGAAAAAGACTGGTTATCGTTCGGCCACATGTTCCGACACCGATGCGGCTTTCTGAACAGCGAGCGCTGGTTCGTCACGCAAAACGATGGACTAGCCGGGACGGGTGGAGGCAGCGGCCCGATCAGTCTCTCCCACTCCGGCAGCGGCGGGAGCGCGCTTGAGAACGCTCTCCTGACCGCGAAGGGCTTTTTCAACAAAGACAATTCGAGTCGTGAATCGCTCCCGGACTCCGACAACGAGATAACCTCTTACCAGAGTCCCGCGAGTGACAGCAATGCAAAATCTTCCAGTGGCGTCAATCGAGCCAGCACACCAGCGGGGATCAAAGAGACAACGAAAGTCAAAGAGACCAGTCCGGTGTTTCATCAATTCCTTGACGCTACCTACCAAATGCTCTCCCAACATCCGACGCGGTTCGAGTTCAACGAGCGGTTCCTACGACGGTTGCTCTACCATCTCTACTCGTGCCAGTACGGCACGTTTTTGTATGACTCGGAAAAAGCGCGCGTTGAAGCGCGTGTTGCTGAGCGGACGCGTAGCGTGTGGGATTACTTTCTGGCAAGACGTGAGCAGTTCTTGAATCCTGAGTACACTGGCCCCAACGGCGACGAACGCGATGAGAAGCACGAACGACTCATTTTCCCAAAACCAAGTGAGGTGAGATGGTGGAGTGAAGTCTTTGGACGATCGGATGAAGAAATGAATGGATCGGGGATATTGTCCGCGCCGGATGGCGGTAGTGGTGGAAGCGTTTTGACAGGGGTAGAAAATGCTGAGACGGCAGTAGGTGGTGGAGCTGGAGGTGATGTTGGTGGTACTGGTTCACCGCGTTCGTCGCCGTTTCGAAGTGGGACACGCCCTGGAGGTGGAAGTGCAACTCATGGTATCTCGTCGACGATGGCCAAGTTGGGTATCGGTGCTGTCTCCGACGGTGCTAGTGGGTTTCCAAGTCGACCTGCCGCAAATGGGCCAAGCAAAGGTCGAATGGAATTGGAGATGCAATGACCTCGACCTCGACCTCTGTCCAACCTGCTCACCGTCTGCGTTTTACCCCATCATCATCATCAGCCCGTTTTCTCTTCTAGCTTTGCTACCCCTTTGCTCAATTGTCATTCAGCGTGTCTCTTATTCGTCATCTTGTGGCAGAGGCAACTGGTGGATGGAGCATGCTGCATCCCTTGGAGTCACTTGGCTCTCTCCTCACTCAGCTGTAATTATATACGTATCTTACGACGCAGACGCATCATTGACGATCCATCCAAACGCCCTGCTTCATCCTCAGTCCAGGCAGCGTCTTATTCCAAACACATCATCAAAGGTCATCCACTAATAGGCAGGGTCCAACTCCTCAAGTGATCCCTCACGTCCAATTCATCCACCTCTCTCAACCCAGTTGATTTTCCACCACCTCCTCGCTCTCCACCCACGCTTCCTCTTCCCCCACCAACCCCACTATCCCCATTCGATATCCCACCCATGCGACCATTTCGTTGATCATCCGACTCATGATCCACACTCATACTCAAAGAAGGACTCACTCTTCCCCCTCTTCCATCCATTCTTCCACCATGTTCCCCACTCCCAAGCTGATTCAACGACGAACTCGATCCGCTCGGAGAATTCAAAGCTGAGCTTGACTTTCTCCGGAACCGGAACCGAGACGCAGATAGAGTTTTTCTGTGTCCACCACTACCACCACTACCACTACCGCCATCTCGATCGACATCCCCCGATGCCGCAGCACCACCATCGTCATCACCGTCATGAAACCACTCCTTTCGTCGACGACGAAACGAAGACGTAGAAGATGACGTGCTGAGACTACCTTGCCCCCCACCACCACTTCCAGCAGCACCTCTTCGATATCCCTTCCGCGAGAACGGAGAAGAGGAGAATGACGACGGGGAGAGTTCGGAGTGATTATGCAGTGAATGACCAGTCTCAGGGTCATGCCGCCAGCCGTCTCCACCAGCGAAAATCGACTCGATGCATTCATCGGCCGGTAATTCGCCGGCTTGGGCGGCGAAGGAGGCGGCTAAGGTACGGCGGTACATATCTTGCAATTCTCGGGTTTCGGTGGTTTTGAAGTTCATTTGGTTAATATCTAGATGTTGTCAGTATGAGTTGAGAAACTAGTAGGAGAGCCTGCGGTTGAGGGATGAAGAAAGGGAGGATGGATATGAGAATAGCACGCACGACCAATATCGTCCTGTTCGGTCTGGTCATTGTTGGAGATGATACCGGCTATTCCACCGAACACTGGAGCCGATTTCAACGGAGGGCTAGTCCGTCGTCAGTTCCAAATATGATAATGAAAAATAAACAAAAGATATACCCACGCAAAGAAGTTGCGATCGCCCTCGATCTGCTTCATCCCGATGCTTATCTAACCCAACATCAACAACCCATGATTTATATGAACGGGAATTGTAGATGGAAAACGAACCTTCAAAGTGCTATTGATCCGACTATCCTGCATCAAATACCGTCTCGCAATACCCTCCTCATCTCCCCCAGCCCCTCCTTCCCTTCCAGCACCAGCTACGCCGGCACCAGCACCAGCACTACCACCCTCGACATATTCAGCCAAATTCAACCTCACGTTTCCCAACAGGATCCGTTCCCCTCGTACGCCGAAGGATACCTCCTGCAGGACCTCAAAGTGGATCTCAGACTCCTGTAGCATCCCGTTCTTGTCAACGGTTAATCGAACAACTAATAACTTCTCGTAGTCCCATGCTACTTTGTGGTCTTTTATGATCGCTTTCGCGGTCCTTCCTCGGTGCTCCGCCGAGGTGGATGAGGGGAGGTGCCATTTGACGTAGCATGTTCCTGAAACTAGAGGGACATTGTTGAGATCGAGGATCTATATGAGTATTGACTATGTTAGTTTCTGGTATATTTACAAGTCTTTAGGTAAAAGGGTGGCTGGACAGACCTTGAGACGGAGCTCGAATTTGGGCTGAGATGGATGATGTGGGGTCAGCCAGAAGCGGGACGTCGGATTGGCAACTTTCGATGCACAATTCAAACTCACTCTTCGGTTCTTGGGTACTGGTCGACATGAGCTTGCTTCCCTGATGGAACTCGTTGTGGACGGTGAGATTTACCAAATGCCTGCATTGCGCTTTCCGATTTCTGACAATGGTTGGGTATCGAGTTTCTCGTTGTCGATGTGGAAGTAGTTGGCTGCTCTTCAGAAAGGTCGTCGTCGGCGGTTTACCCCGGGACTTTGGGCGTTACGGTGCCATGAGCACCGCCGGCAACTTCAACGATGCTGTTGCAAGAACCGTACTCTCCACTTTTGACGCTCTACCTTCAAAACACAAACCACAGCAACGGACAAATGGAGTTCGAGAATGGACAGTGCTTAGTGGAATCGTAGTGTCGCGGGGTAAGTTTGTTTAGGAGATCAATGCGCTAGCAAGAGCTAAGTGAGATGGTCAGGAAGAGGGCAGCGAAGAGCTTCAATGCGTAGCGCTAGGGTATGTCCATTCTCGTCAAAGATACTCAGTGAGGAACATAAGATTGATGGTTGAATAATAGGAGTGGGCTGAAATGCCTTCCTCAGCGAAAATTAGCTCAAGCAAATGGCATCGTCCTGCATGATTGGCATGCTGAGGTGCTAGCCCTACGGGCATTCAATCGGTATTAGCATTTTATGTACGACATATGCTCATGAAAGAAGCTAAGACTTCCCAGTTTCCTAATTCAGGAATGTCACGAGCTAGCAATCTCCGGGCAGAGAAGTTCAGATGTTCTTCGACGAAGAGAAGACCATGAACGAACGGAAGCAGACTTCCAGCCCTTCGCGATCATCAAGGGAATGCGGATATACATGTATAGCTCTGAGGCACCTTGTATGATGTTATTTCCCGCAATCGCCTCCTGTTTGGAGGGCTCTAGCTAAGTGCTGGATCAGGTGGAGATGCAAGCATGGAACTCACGATGGCGGCGCAAGATGATCCTACTCCCTGGCCTGTAGAACAGGAATCGGAAGTAGGACCTGCTACCACCGATAAACTGGATAGCAATCCTCTTCAAGGCAGAGGCTACTTCTCCCAGCTGGCAATCGTCCGGCGCAAACCCTGTCAGTACCCTGCGAACGCTGCCTTGATTGTCATACTCATTCCCTGTCGAATCCTTCCCTTTCCCTTTTGAGCATCCTACCCCAAACAGACTAATTAACGAAAGAATCTCGAAAAGGCCGAGCAGACGCACCCTCGACCCTCTCCAAATCCTGTTCCGACAAACTAAGCATGAAGCAATGCACATCCCTCCTCTCCTCTTCTACGTCTCTCCTCATCTCGCCTTCTAATGCCTACCTACACACTCTTGTCCTTCCCACATCTCAGTACTCCCAAACGGGGTGCGATCGCGCCTTCGGCCCAGCCGGACGCATGGAACCTGTTGTCAATCGAGAATGGCAAGGAGGATATTCTTTTCGACCATTTAGTGTAGGGACTACCACCTGTGAGTTCAGCTTCGCTAGGGATAGGGTCCGGGATGGTGGGAAGGAAACGGGGGTGCAGAAACCGTGTAGCGTCTCGGCGGTGTATACCCCATTTACGCAAGAAACGTTGGTCAATGGGATCATGCAGGGTCGGAGACAGGGCGATCCAAGGGGTGCGAGTATGGTATGTAGGAGGGGGATGTGGATGGCTGCATTGCAGGTGATGAGACAATTGAGGCTGCCTGAGTTTGTGGATGTCCCGGGCATGAAGGTTCCAACGGAGGGCGCGGTCGATCCTAGAACAGTTACTGTATCCATCGCTGAGCCTAATAAGATCCCAAGGAGAGGCGAGAGGGACAACAAAGCAGAAGGAATGGAGGAGATGAACGATGAGAACATAAAACCCAGAGTTGAAGAGAAGATGGAAGAGACT
>QQTW01000693.1_pt1 | contig 21751 bp, 23 predicted proteins | sample 1904831 | NCBI WGS metagenome assembly QQTW01 (sample SAMN09435610, study PRJNA476489) | Subsurface metagenome, whole genome shotgun sequencing project. | reverse complement strand
CTGGTTGGACAGGGTCTGGAGAAGCCATCAATTGTACAGGATCTGTTGGATGTCTCCAAGACGCCATCGAAGCCTATATATGATATTGCTTCGGATGCTCCTCTGGTTTTGTGGGACTGCATATTCCCCGCAGAAGGCACTGATAGCTCGGAAGACAGTCTTGACTGGATCTATGTCAGCGATGGCCAAAGCACGGGCGATACGAAAACATTTGCACCAGCCTCGGAGCGGGCCAAATATGGACGTCATGGCGTCATGGACCGCGTTTGGCGGAATTGGCGTCGGGCAAAGATTGACGAAGTTCTTGCCGGCACTCTACTTGATGTTGTGGCCGGACAGGGCAACAGAGTGCTAAGTAATGTGCAGACTCTACCCACAGAAGGCCAGACAAAGTACGTTGCGTTGCATACTCGGATCAACAGCTTATCCAATCACTAATCTTATTTTCAGAGCCCCGAAGCTGTTCGACGGCGGAGACGGATGGGTATCTAGAGGCGAGTATATCCCCATTCTGAAACGGAGAAGGAATGAGACTATCGAGGTACTCAATCAGCGCTATGCAAGCCGGAAGAGCTTAGAGAATGGCAATCCTCATGCAGTCAACCTGGAAGACGCCGACGAATGACGATTGCCTCATGCAACCCAGCCATGAAAGCAAGACCCATTCTCCTTCTCAATGAGACGCATATGGTACTTGTCACTGATCAAGACTTTGGATCATACAAGCAGCCTTTCGCTCCACGCCAAACTTCCTCAAGGATTTGTCGCTTCGGAAGAAGTTGCTGCGTTGGACCGCTGTCAGTACTGTGATACAACTCGGCCATAGCCTGCCCTGGCATCAACAGTCCTGCTAGTCCGAACTTACTGGAAAAACGACAACCACGTCCTCTTCTCCTTCGAGCACGATGGCTAGATAGAACTTCACTTCAAACCCTTTGAAAGCTTCATGTATAAAGATATCTTGTATGACGCTGGTGGGGATGAATCGGGCCGACGACCTCGAAAGATATGTAGATGCCGAAGTAGATGTCTGTACGCCTAGACCTCGTATCACCAATAACTCTTCCTCTAATGGCAACGCTATTAGCTAGCCTGTCATATTCTTTCCGGTGGGGGAAGCCCTCTGTTCTCCGGCTAAAATGAGTAATTCGCATGGGATGTCATTACCGATGTATCCTCTTCTCAATATAATCGCCAGACACCCAAGGGATGCAGGAACCAAGTATCGCCAAGGTAGCTGGTGGCCGATCCATCGTGTTGCATGGGCAACAACATTACGCTCCGTCAAAACTTGAATGACAGAAGACGGTGCAGAGACAGAAGGTGGTCGCCATTTTAGCCACAATGTAAGAATCGTGCATAGTCCAAGAACGATACGAGAGGCAAGTAGAATCTTATGAAAAGTCCATGCGGTGAATGACTGAATGGGCGGACGCGTTGATACAGTGAAGGAGACTGTTGTAGGAGTAGGCTTGCAGATGCGCAGTATAGGTACGCGTTTGGAAGGGTTCAACATTGACATGATTCTGCAGCTTCTTCATCAAGGATCCTGGATTTGCTGATACATATGTTGTAACTACAGATGGACACGAGATGAATCGAATGGGTCGAGATGTCGATAATACCTAGGTATGTAGGGTTCGATCAGCCTGTGGGGCGGTCTTGGGGAGCCCCAAACCCTTGCCCGAGGTCGGGGGCACACCGCCGCTTACTGGGGCCTGTTTCCCCTCCATCTAGGCCAGGGGTGCTAGCCCGGGGCATACCGAAGGCTTCAACGCTAGGGACCACGGTCCATTTTGCTCTGCACGGCCAGAGCTCAACCAACGGACACTTCTAAGAGCAAGATCCGTATACTTCGTGTATGATATGGTCTGCACTTCTTGATAATGCAATCTAACTCACAACTTACCATCAATATATAGTAAGAAACCAACATGATGATGCTTGCGCCTTGAGTCCTCTAATCGTTGCGCCGATGAGAGAAAGCGAAGACTCATCATAATACAGAACCCTTAGGTCTTGGAAGTCTGTAAGAGACACTTGCAAGAGACAATAGCCGCTGGTAAGAGTCTCGCGTGTGTCCGCCAGGTTTGGATAATGGCAGAGGGTGAGGGTGCGAAGGTTCTCAGTCGACCCTTCTCCTCTCCACGGAGAACCTACTCATTATCGCCAGCCTTGTGGTTCTCAAAGTATCTCGTCGTTGCGTCCACCACATTCTGTAGTAACATCGCAACAGTCATTGGTCCGACACCTCCAGGCACTGGTGTAATATGCGAAGCGACGTTGACGGCAGATTCAAAGTCAACATCGCCCACTAGTCGTTGGCCGGACTTTTTCGAATCATCCGGGATGTAGTTCGTTCCCACGTCTATAACCACAGCGCCTTCCTTGAGCCATTGACCTTGCACGAATTTTGGCTTTCCAATTGCTGCTATGACCACGTCTGACCTCTTGATGATATCCGGCAGACCTTCCGTATGAGAATGGCACATGGTGACAGTAGCATCGGCGTTCCTCAAGAGAAAACTGACCGGGCTGCCAACAATATCACTACGGCCCAACACTACCGCGTTCTTTCCGCGCAAGTTCAATCCTGTTTCTTTCAACAGTACCATGACCCCCTGCGGAGTACACGGCACAAACAATGGCGATCCGCGTCGCTTGGCCAATTGACCAATGTTCGCAACGCCGAATCCATCAACATCTTTATTGTCTGCAACAGCGGACGTGATTGTGTGCTCGGAGATATGTTTTGGCATGGGTAATTGGACGAGGATACCGTGCACAGAGGCGTCATTGTTGAGACGCGTGATGCACTCCAGAAGTTCTGCTTCGGTTGTGTCCTCGGAGAATTGCTCCAGCTTGCAAACTATATTGGCCTGTATGAGAGTCAGTGGAGTCGTGGTGATTGAGCTCTCCGAACACTTGCCTCTTCGGCTGCCTTCAGCTTCATTCGCACGTATGTACCTTTACGGTAATTAGACAATAGCTATATGGAAAGTGCTCCGGCGTAGACTAACTTGAGTCCGGCCGTTCTCCCACTGCAAGGATTGTTAGCGCTCACCTATGAGTATTGGAAATTCCTTATCCCACCTTGTATGATAGTCAACGAAGGCTTAAATTGAGGATTGTCTTTCTGTCGGCTCCGAATATCTTCACCCAGTCTAGAGCGGATCCCTTTAGCAATGGCAGTGCCATCTATGATTGTCGCGACCATCTTCGGACGGCTTGAGAAAGGCCAGGGAATAAGAGGCTTTGCGAGGTCGAAGTCGGGTATAGATATACGAGGAGGGACGAAGACGAGGCGCCGCGCTGTGCGATGCGCGGGGCACTGGGATAATCTGAATACAGTTGATCTATAGCTGAGCATGCGAGAGGTCAACAGCGCAAAACAAAAGTCCGGCAGCTGCTTGTGGGTTCAATAGCGTTCTGTGTTAATGTGCGCGGTAAGGCCTTCGGCTTGATCGTGTTGCGTGCCCAGGTGCCCAGGTGGCTAGAAACTTTCCGCCGCGGGCGCCCGCTTCCGCCCCGCCCGAAGCTAGTGGCGTTTTAAGATTCCGCGATTTTGCGCACGCCGCGTTTGAGGTGTTAAAATCGCAGAACATCAAAACTCACGACGCAACGTTTTCCAGCCGGGGAAGCACCTTTTTCAATATGCGACCCATCCTTCTTTCAGGCCATGTGAGTATACAACCCAGTGCAGAAGCCTGTCAGCTAACATCCTTGAAAGGAACGGGCGTTGACGCAAGTAAAATACTCGAAAGATGGCGATCTCATATTCTCGGTGTCAAAGGATCTCATAGTCTGCGCTTGGTTCTCCGCAAACGGGGAGAGGCTAGGAACCTACAAAGGACATCAAGGAGCGCTATGGACTGTGGATGTCGATCCGACCACGACGTTGCTAGCGACCGGCAGCGCCGACAATACCATGAGGCTATGGAATGTCAAAACTGGAGAGCTACTCAAGACTTGGGACTTTGGTTCCAGCATAAAGCGTGTAGAATTCTCGCCCGACGGCCGACAGTTACTGGGCGTTACAGAAAAGCGACAAGGCCATCTCAGCACAATATTCGTGTATGATATTGACCCGGATGTGAACGCAGAACAAACCAACGAGCAGAGCTTGCGCATAGTGTGTGATGAGAGCAAGGCCACCGTTGCTGGATTTAGTTTCAATGCTCAGTACATTATTGCTGGTCATGAGGATGGCTCCGTCTCGCAATACGATGCAAAGGTTGTTCTCCAGTCTAGCCGTCATACTCTTATTCAGTTTCATCGCACTGACTAATCTGTACGGCAGACTGGTGAACTCTTAAACAGTGTCGAAGTGCATGAACCTGACATGCCAATCACGGATCTGCAATGGGCTCCGGACCGCACGTACTTCATCACATCGTCGAAAGACAAGTCCGCCAAAGTAGGATATCACTCTGATGTTTCAGTCCCTCATCTGCTAACGCTGTACCCCTCAGCTCATCTCTGCCCTTGATCTGGCAGTCCTAAAAAGCTACCAGACGGATACACCACTCAACAGTGCAGCAATCACACCCAAGAAAGATTACGTCATTTTAGGGGGAGGACAGGCCGCAATGGACGTTACTACAACAAGTGCACGGCAGGGAAAGTTTGAGGCCAGGTTCTTCCACAAGATCTTCGAGGAGGAGATTGGCAGAGTAAGAGGTCACTTCGGACCTCTCAATTACGTTGCCGTTCATCCCGATGGAAGTGGCTATTGCAGTGGTGGTGAAGATGGCTATGTGCGCGTTCATCACTTCGATAAGGCGTACTTTGACTTCTTGTACGAAGTGGAAAGGGAGCAACCGAAGATATGATCCTTTGAAACCAATGTTGCATTACCTTGGCGTTCAAAACAAGGCGCTACGCGATATGAGGTTGGGGCGGGGCCTTGTGAATAGATCAGAGCACCTGGGCATAAACAGGAGTTGATGGACAAGCTTGTTGTTTTTACCTAGAACCCGTGTTTCGCCACGAGCGCTGCATATATTGGACTCTTTAGTCTATTGTAAGGATGTCAGGAGTCGTTGACTACCAAATAGTTTTTGGGAAATGTTTGGTCACAAAATCTCCAGGGCTACCTAGGTAGCTTCCAAGGTTCGAGGTTTCGTCACGCTCCGAGGTCACGAGAACGGCAGCGTTTCGTGACATCCGAACCTTGAGCAACCCGAGTTGTCCACAGACTTGAGACCTCTCACCATCGTGCACCAAAACCATTTAATGACTGGCGCCCCCCATCTGCACGATGGGACTGCATCATGACTGCTGACTGATCGGCTGCAACTGTCCATGCCTCATAGCAACAAGGACGTTACCCTGCCGGGATGGAAGGGCTATAAGTATATTCATTTGGCCGTGTAGGTATTCCTTGGGTATCATTCTTAGCTATTCCCTCTTTCAGGATCATCGCTCAGGTCATCTCCGTTGATAAACTGCATGCTGACCGTTCTGGCAATGTTCTCAAGTCCTTTGCTATTTGTCGCAACTATTGCGATCGCCCTTCTTTTGAGCATGTGCGAGGCAGGAGGATGCTCTTACTCGCCGTATCGGGCACCTACTTCTCACATTTCATATTCTTCCGTGGTGGGATACTTTCTGCAGGATGAACCAGAAACCGATGGGAAAACATTCGATTATGTATGTGACGGCAGGCATTTTTCTCTCCGTCATCGGACTCACATCACCTGCAGACGAAGACCAATTTTGGCTTGATCAACCGAACATATGATACAGACCAAGCCGACCCCAAGCTTCGATTGACTCAATGGCAGCGATTCGAGCTTTTTGTGAATTCGCTCAACTCGAAAGCTCCGACCAATGTGAAATACAAGGTCCTCTTTATGGGCAGACACGGCGAAGGCTACCATAATGTCGCAGAGAGTTTCTATGGTACTCCTGCTTGGGATGTATGTGGTCAAGTCTCCTGGTCGAATCAGTGAACCTGCGGCTAAATCTTCAGTGTTATTGGTCTGAATTGGATGGTAACGGCACAATCGATTGGGCAGACGCTGAACTCACTGAGGGGGGCGTTGCGCAAGCTCTTCTTGCACACAAAACCTGGCAAACTGCCCTTGAAAGTCAAAAAATTCCCGCGCCTCAGACCTACTACGTTAGCCCATTGGATAGATGCCTGTCTACAGCCAGGCTCACTTTCGCTGGTTTAGCTTTGCCCGAGAAGCAACCATTCGTGCCAGTGGTAAAGGAGGTATACATTGACTCTGTGCTCTCTCATTTGGATCTACTGACCTAGCTTGATAGCTTCTACGCGAGGCGATTGGCATTCATACGTGCGATCGTCGCCGGACAAAATCCTACATTATAGAGAGATATCCTACGTACCTCTTTGAGGACGGCTTCACAGAGAATGATGAGCTCTGGAGTCCCACGCTACGTGAATCGTCATCTGCTCAAGTCGCACGTTTGACCGAGCTATTGAACGACATCTTTCGCAAAGACGACAGCACTTTCATCTCACTCACCAGCCATTCAGGCTCAATTGGATCACTCTTGACTGCTATCGGGCATCGCAAATTCTCCTTGGCCACAGGAGCGGTGATTCCGGTCTTGGTAAAAGGAACCACGATAGCAGGAGATGCGCCGTCTTCGAGCATTGCGACATCTACTCCGGCACCAACGTGCACAACAGATCCGACCGCTTCAGCACGACCTTGAAGAGAAATCAATGGATTATTTCGCTGGCCTGGCGTTCTGACAACTGGTGGCATGAAGTTGGAATATCACCTTCTAGACGTCAACATATAGCAAGCTCGATAAAATGATACAAAGCTCACGAGCAGATGTAGAAAATGGATCCCGTAACCATGTGAATTGGCCTGTTCGTATCAACGAGCGGCTTGGCTTCATAAGAAAAACAATCTGGAAAACCAAGATGCTGAGTTCATGTCTCGTATGATGGCTGCTTAAAACATCATAGAGCTTGATTACGCGGAAGACAGTTGTTAAGCACCAAAGACAGTAGAATAGCATAGGGTATGATCCGCTGGACCTCCATGAGTACATCCAGCACCCCTAGGTAGGTACTAGATTCGTCGACACCAAGCGTCAATGAACTCGACCGCAGTCGCACCTACATGTGCCGAGCCCTATCTGGATAGAAAACTCGAAGCACTCTGTTCCCCTAATGAGCACTCCAATAACATAACAGAATCCGTGCACAGCTCATTAATGTAAGCCCGATATAGTATATGTGAGGAAGGTTGGAAGAAAAAAGACGATATTGTCCGGGAAACCTTGGAAACCGTGGACTGATCGGTAATTGCTGGACCGGAGTACGGAGGCAACTACCAAAAGAACTGACGCCCCCCCTTTTTTATGCCACCCCGGGATATCCCCGATCCGAAGCCACCGCCTACCATTTCGGGATAACCCCCAGTATTCTGCTGCAACACCATAAACAATAGCATGTAAACATCAACACCTATAATCACCAGCACCACCTCAATAGCACCCCGGCTAGAGTAGGAGCGTATTCGGCGCTGGATTCGCAGGATCATGAGGGATATTTAGAAGGTTATCGAGCTTAAGCGTGGAAATGAGTATACCGAGTGATCGCGTGATGTGAGGTATTCGAGGAAGAGAAGGGGGTGTAAAATCCGCTCCTAAGCCTACACGCTGGCGATTTTTGTAGCTATATACAGGCGTTTGAGCGGTTCAATCGATCGATTTTGATGTTGTTGATAGGTGGTGTTACCGCAGAATCAATACTGGGGGTTATCCCGGAATGGCAGACGGTGGCATCGGATCGGGGATATCCCGGGGTGGCATAAAAAAGGGGGGCGTCAGTTCTTTTGGTAGTTGCCTCCGTACAGATAGAATGATTTGTGTTAGCTGATGTCTTTTCATACTATATATAGCCCAGTGTCAGATGCTTAGTCATCAATCGAGAAGAAGATGCGCTACTGGGGTAGGGGTAACCTCCAACTCTTCCATGATAGTAAAGTTGGGCGCGGAGTTCGAGTCTCCGGTGACGCAAAATTCATTTTTTTGTCTTTTCTCCCTTTCTTTTGTTATGCAAGACTAATCGTTCGATGGAACCCGACCTACTAGATTGATGATCCCTATTTTGCATGGAGACAACCTTCGTTTCGGCAATAGGTTGCTGGCACTCGCTGATTCAGCGGTTAGTTTGACACGTGCGTGCCTGAGGAAGGCCTGAGGAAATGTCAAGGGTGGGAGGCTGGAGGCGGGGTAATAACGTCAAACCTTTGAGGCCCTGAACGATGAAGACTTGTTGGACAGCGAATAAAGTAGCGACACCAGAGCTGATGGTTCCTACAGTGATAATTTTTAGAGGGATTGAATCGCACGCACGGGCCACAGCCGTTACGCTGACCCTGACGGCATCCACACCACACATGGAGCCGCTGTCTCTGAGCTCAAATTACATTTCAAGGCACCCCTTGACCTCTGGCTTCAGCATCGTTATGAAGCCCTTCCTACGATTGCATTGCACCTGTAGGTTGTCAACATCCCCATTGCGCAGCCATTGGCTTCCAAGTCCGACACGAGCGCGACCAAACCCCGCATTCGCCTCGAGGATACGCATTGCTTCAGTTGCGGATCTGAACAGGAAAATGTCAAGCATCAGAAGGATAAAAGTGAAGAATCCGGTCGTGGAGCTGGACGGCGATGAAATGACAAGGATCATCTGGCAGGATATAAAGGACAAGGTCTGTCTGAGCGTCTTCGGGGACAGAAGCTCCCAGACTCTGTCCTTCTTTGTTCTGGTGCAACGCTCACCAAGCTTGCGCCATAGTTCATACATCCGTGAGTATGCAAACGGGTAGCGTGAACAGTCTCTGACATGCTGGAAGTTACCTCGATATTGACCTGAAGTACTACGATTTGGTGCGTATACCTTGACACATCCAATAGGATTGCGCTCACAGCTCCTGTTAGGGCCTGGAGAATCGAGACAAAACCGATGATCAAGTCACCCTTGATGCGGCTGAGGCAATCAAGAAATACTCCGTCGGAGTCAAGTGTGCTACTATCACACCCGATGAAGGCAGAGTGAAGGAGTTCAACCTGAAGCAAAGTAAATACCTGCATTTTATGCTTCGAATGGACCGAGCTAACTGGATGCTCAAGTGTGGCTATCTCCCAATGGCACTATACGGAATCATCTGTAAGCGGACTGCAAGACGAGGTTGTTATTGTGCTATTCACTCATTCTCAGACAGAGGGGGCACCGTATTCCGCGAACCCATAGTGATTCCGCGCATTCCACGCCTTGTACCAGGATGGAAGCGGCCTATAGTCATCGGCCGACATGCATTCGGCGATCAATATCGCGCAAAGGACATTGTAGTTCGGGAGGCGGGAACGTTGGAAATGGTCTTCACGCCAGCGAACGGCTCACCGCAGCGCATCGAGGTATTCAAATTTCCTGTGACGGGCGGTGTTGCGCAGACACAATACAACACAGATGAGTCTATCACTGGCTTTGCACACGCCAGTTTCAAGCTCGCGTTGAGCAAGAAGCTGCCTTTGTACATGAGCACGAAGAACACGATTCTGAAAAAATACGATGGTCGGTTCAAAGACATTTTCGAGGAAATATATGAGAAAAGCTACAAAGACAATTTCCAATCGGAAGGCATTTGGTACGAACACAGACTTATCGATGATATGGTAGCGCAAATGATCAAGAGTGAAGGCGGCTTTATCATCGCCATGAAGAGTAAGTTTGGATGCTCTTTGCATAGGGTGTCATCAATTGCTGGTAAATGTTAACTGTCGGACTAGACTACGACGGCGACGTGCAATCCGATATCGTCGCGCAGGGGTTTGGCTCTCTTGGGCTTATGACATCTGTTCTAATTACGCCAGATGGCAAGACCTTTGAGTCGGAGGCGGCCCACGGCACCGTTACTCGCCATTTCAGAGAACATCAGAAAGGCAACCCGACGTCCACGAATCCGATTGCTTCTATCTTCGCTTGGACACGAGGACTGGCAAAGCGTGGCGAGTTGGATGGTACGCCTGATGTTGTAGCTTTTGCGGAGACTTTGGAGAAGGCCTGCGTGGATGCTGTCGACGTGGAAGGAGTTATGACGAAAGATCTGGCTCTGTCGTGCGGAAAGACAGGAAAGGAGGACTACGTTACAACGGCGCAATACATGGAAGCGGTGGAGAGAAGAATGAAGGCTGCGTTGAAAGAGAAGCTGTAAATGGTTTGCGGTGCAACGCTGGCATCCCCAAATTCACGGGCCGTGGGCGGCGGTTATCATGTTCATATCATTTGGCTATATTGAGGGCTCAAGGTTAGTCAATTTAAAGTTAGTAGCCGTATATGGGAAACCACTGGACACACGGAACGACCACTAACTTAGAGACAACCTCTGCAGGTGGACATTGTGCTCGCCTATTGATCCTATCGCTCTCTCTGCAAGCTCTCTTTGACGTCTAGGAGATGGGCATTTGGCAAGGACGGCGCACTACTGCGTACATGCACAAAAGAATGAGCGAACTCACTCTCTATTGCGGAGTATTGCTTACATGTAACCGGACGCGGAGACTTACATGCCTAACTCTTCCATATCTGTCTTTTTCACCAGTCTCGTCCATCAATTATCTTCATGAGCAAAGCACCTATCCGATCCTACATTTTTTAATGTGGTTGAATTTCATCTTATCGAAAGCCAAACGTCCCTTACCTAAGGGTGGGGTGCCACTGGTGCCTAGACAGTTTCGTTTGTACATATCCACCGTTTGCTCTCATGAAACCATTCCACAACCTCTCACACCTCTTTCATTGAGCATCATCGCTGAACATTGAATTTGATTAAGCCCTCTCTTTTCCCTTCGTTACTCAAAAGCTACATTTCCTAAGCTGCCAAGGCGAATGTCAATTACCTCTAGGTAGGTGCTCTATCAGCACCCCTAAGTCGTGCATATGCTGATGGGGTTTTGGCATTTCAGCACTACTGGCCGATACCTTTTCACAATTGCTCTTACCTCTCCTTCGCCGGCTCGATTTTCCTTACATACAGATTTAGACTTTTCAGACTTGGTCCAATACTTACGAATGATCAAGCGACTGCCTCTACGACGTACTGTCTATACTGCAAGTCAAAGCGCAACCGTGAAAGCCACACCGGTTGTCGGTAACTAAACGCATCAAACGGATATTGCAACATGGGTACTAGAGGATTAAGAATCATACGCTTCCACGGCAGATACTTCGTGTATTACAACCACTATGACAGCTACCCGGAGGGCCTGGGTAGTCAAGTTGTGGCCCGTATACCCGTTGACCGAGAGCAATACAAAAGTAACCCGAGACCTTGGCTCTCCTTCAAGTTTGCCCGCTGACTTTTCATTTGCGACAGACTGGCTCGAGAGCGAGCGCGAACGCTACGCCGAGTTGACCGCTGAACTTGAGAGCAAGGTGTTCACTGTCACCAAAGACAAGATTCGAGACTCCGCTGATAAGGTTGCTGCTGCACGGGACTCAGATAGTGAGGCGGAAGTGCATCCCATCTGGAAAACAATTGACGCCGAACTCGAGGAACTTCCCAGCGCTCTTTGTAATGCTGGGAATGATCTTTGGATTGAGTGGGTTTACACGATTGACCTCGATAGCGAACTCTTCTCCGTCGACAACTGGGTTTTTTTCGACCTCTGGGATATTCCCCGCGATCGCTGGTTGCAAGGCTTCACATCTGATGAACAAGGCCGAAAAACGTTTGACTTCGAGATCTGCCCGGAAGGCTCAGTCGGTACTGACCCACCTGACTACTTCCCTGATGATACCGTCGACGACCGCAACAAGTATCATGCGATATACCAGCAATACAACCGCTGGACAGTGCAAGCCGATCGCAACATCGACCGTTCCTCACCAGCTTCTCTACAGCAAACCGTTTCACTGCTGTTATTTGAGCGGTGTACTACGCCCCATTGCGCCTATTTCTGGGAGTACGTTCCTGGATGGGGCCACAAGGACTTTGCATTTCGGGAACTCGCTTTTGCGATTTTATCCATCGCTTCAGGCCGGTACTACTTTGACAGGCCCGATCGGCTTTTCGGGGATCATCTTCATAGAGATCGGTGTAATGGGTTTCTAATCGACGCAGATGACACCGCCGAACCCGATCTGATGCCCATCTTTGGTTCAGCATGTCACATCCCAGACCAGGAACCTGGCTCCGCTCCCGACGGTCACATGTACTGGTTCGAGAACGTCTTAATCAGCCTTGTTCCGAACACGGTGTTCGAAGTCGATACCGAAGCCGCTATAGCGAAAGCAGTAGAGCGCGGGCTTGAAGAAGGCAAGGTCGGTTTTCAGATCGTGATGTTCTCGATTTTCAGAGCGATCATGCTTGAGGTACACGTGCATGACGGCATCAAGAAGATCAGACGCACAGGAATAGTCTCTATCTACAACGCAAGGAGGAAGGCTGATGGCGATGAGGAGGATAAGGGGGCCGCCAGCCCATTTGAAATGATCTGTCGCAAACAGTCAGGCTTCATCTCTCTACAAAACTTCTTCAATTCGGCTGCCAATCGAAACCTCGCGATTTTTGGCCAGGGTTGTTTTCCAACAGAGATATACGCCAAAATCATCGCAGATACTGATAACTCCACACACAACGCCTGCGCAAAGGTCTCCCGGACTTTCCGCGAGCTTTGTCAAGATCGCTTTTCATTCAGCAAAGATTTTACAATTCTGAGATTTGAAGAGTCCCTTGGTTCCCTGGACCCGCCCTATCAAAACCAGCGCCAATCTCGTTGTCACTTAGGTGATACAGGGACATTCACTTTCCAGGACTGGAGAACAGGGGACATCATGTCCTCTGCGCTTGATGTTCGAAACACGGTATACAAAGGATATCAGGCAAAGGTACCGAACTGGTGCCCGGTTGTTGGTGGAGCGGCGCGGCCGAGCATGATGACACAGTTCCGATTGCGACTTGGGCTGCCAAATTAAGTCCAAATCCTAAGGAGAGCATGGGAATGGCGGAGGAAGGGCTGCTGCTTTGCCAGACTGAGCCTCGCCTCTTGTTGATGCTGGGTCCGCTGCTTCGATACCATTGCACTTCGCCTTCAGTTTCAAGCTTTACTGATAGCAAGCACGGACATGGATGTAAATGCGGAGGTCGGACCGGAATGGAGATCTTGTTCCTGCGAAAGATTGAATGGACCGAACTCAAGGTTAGAGTTGAGAAGATTAGTGAAGGAAAAGCTGTGCATCGTCCGCCTTGCCAGAGCTGAACTTCGTAGGGTGCTATTACCTGAAGAATATAGACGGTCGTTTATGAAGCTAATTATTGATGTCCTATATGCCCAAGTCGCGACTTTCTTGCGGCATATTTCGGTTGACTCATGGGTACATCGTAACTTCCTTGGAAGGCCAACCGTATCCGAGGTATTCAAATCTCAGCCCTCGACCTTCTAGCCTTCAGTCATCTTTAGTTGCCACCAAATCAGCAATATATTGCTTGCTCTTTCTACCCCGTAAACGAGCTTCTCTTACATTCCAGCTATTGCTCCGAGAAAACCACTCCTCGACAGTAAATCTGTTGCATCTCTCATCCGCAATAGCACTCTCCAGACTCGCTTCGTCAGGCTACCGCCAAGATGTCTGAAGAATGGGACACCGTCACCAAGATCGGTAGCAAAGCCCGCGGCCCTGGTGGAGGCCAGCGAGAGACCGTCATCAGAGGCAAGAGCGCCCTCAACGCTGCGCAGCGAAGCGGCGGTGTTGTCGCCACGGAGAAGAAGTTTGCGGCTGGGAACACGGTAAGTGAGATTGCTTTCAGTGCTGCCTTCTTTCCGGATCCTGTGAAAGCATAAGATCATCAAGACAGATGTTGCACGCAAGCAGCCATGTCGTCTGCGCTTGCCTGTGACCTACATTTGCCCGTCGTCGTCCTTTCAAGGGTTATATCTTTCTTCCGCTGACAAGTCTTCCCTGCAGTCATCCCGCCCCGCCGTCGAAGGCCAGCACCTCACAAAGGTAGACCGGGCGTCCGACATCATCGTGCCGAAGACGATCGGCACCCGCGTGGGCGACGCCATCCGGCGCGCGCGGGGCGAAGCCAAGAACGACAAGGGCGGCACCATGACGCAGAAGGAGCTCGCGACAAAGTGCAACACGACGCCGACGATCGTCGCGGACTTTGAGAAGGGCACCGCGACGCCGGATCAGAAGGTCCTGAGCGCGATGGAGCGGGTGCTGAATGTCGTGCTGCGGGGGGATAAGATTGGGGAGAAGAAGTTCCCGAAGAAATCATGAGGGCAGGGCGAGGATAGCGTGGGGTCTACGGACTTGATGCGTACAGCTTATCGATGCGCTTGAGCGAGGAGAGTTGCTGCTTGGTGCTGTTTGGCATTCTCGCTCATGACCGATATGACGCGGTGCGCTATATATAGAAGCTGCCTTCGATTAGACCAATACACCATTCTCATACAAGCTCCCCACTGCTGAGCATGCTTCAGAGTCTCGGGCTTTTGCGCCATGCAGAAGTCAACATTGAAGGTGCTTCTGAGCATGCTCCGAGGTAGCTTGCGGTAGACACAAAGGGAGACGTTTCAGTATTCGCATACCTAGATAATAGAGCATGATAGGATACTGCGTCGACAACCAGACACAGCAGCTACGGGGCGGGATGCGGTTGCCGCGGATGCTCGTTAGTAGTGATATCTAGCAATAGGAGCCAGTGTCGTCATGCCTACCTAGCCTGCACGAAACACTTTTATCTAAGGGTCTAAAAGAAAGTCAGAAATCTGTAAGCCACCAGGCCAAGGAGGTAAAAATCGGATCATGATCACAGCAAGCAAAAGAGGGGACCTTTCTCCAAACAAGGCGCCATCGTCATCGTCATCGCCTTTCAACCATCAGCCACTCGACAGCAAGAGTCACATTCCCAGTCCGATAAAGCAAAAACCAGCCAGACCGTTGCTCATCGCTTGCAAACAGAATTTTCATGGTTCGTCAACAGCACAGGGTATCTTGAAGCAATTCAGCCGAATTTGACGCCGCTAGTTGATGCGGGACTTGGAAGAAAAGGTTGGAAGAGATTCGACCGTCAGATGGAAGGGGCGCCCTCCACGGTCGCCTTGATGAAAGTCTCGTAAGTCGTGCATGCCCCCAGAGCCCGCTTCATGTGTGCGTTCACGATCTGCAGACCATAAACATAGCTGGCGTTGACCCAGCCGAATCTGTCAAGCGTCAATAAGTCAGGGAGGCCTAGTCAACGAAAAGGTAGAGCCGTAACGACGGGGCGAAAAACAGCATGAGAATGATTGAGTAATTGGGAGACTCACCCCTCACGTGCGACACCCTTGAAGTCACCGCCCTGGTTGCCATATTCTGCTTCAACCCGGTGAGGATCGATGGGACGCGTTACATCGTACTTCTCAACCACAACGCCGTTGAAGTCCACAAAGGCCTTTGTGATCATGTACAGCCATTTGTAAGCGAGACGTTGCGCTTCTTCCTCGTAGCCGAAGCGGAGGAGGCCGGTCCATGCGAGCATCTGCTGAGGCGCCCAGCCAAAAGGGTAGTCCCACTGACGATTGGGCCGGTCCAGACCGATAACACCCCGAGACTCTTCGGTACCAGACACCAAGCCACCAAACACTTCGAACTTTGGTAGGGCGCGCACGACGAGAACGGCCGCTTGGCGTGGAGTCGACACTCCGGCCCACATCGGCCAGAAGGTAGTTGCACTTTCATAAGTAGTCTGCTGCTGTTTGACCGTGTCGTAATCAAAGTACATGCCCTTCTCCTCGTTCCACAGATATTTGTCGATGTACGCTCGCCGTTTCTTCGCTCGGCGGTCCCACACAGCTGAGCTTTCTACGCGGCCCGCCCGCTGGTCCGCAGTGCAGAACTCGGCCGGTATGGTAAGGTTGTCCTGGAAGAAGTAGCGTATGGAGCGGGCAATATCAGTTTCGTACTTGTACAGGAGCGAGTTGAGGTCAACCGTGGCCAGATTTGCGCAGACTCGTTCCAGACGATACGACGTGTCGTGGCCGGACTCTCTGACCGCTCGATCGTGGAGGAAATACTCGTCGAGCTCCGGTTCGTGGACCTTCCTGTGATTCAGGGCTTGCACAAAGTCGTCGAAGCTCATGCCGTGTTTCTTGGCATACGGCTCAAGAAGGTGCGTAAAGTGCGAGGCCTCGGTCTCCGGTGGCACACCGACTCCGCCTGGACGATATCTTGACAACCCAGTTACCGGATCGTATCGCGGCTCTGCCATCCAGACACTGTAGTACTCCTTGATGGCGGCCAGGATGGCGGTGCGGAGAAAGTCCGAGGCTCCAGGCTCATGTTTGATCCGTTCGTAGACTCTGAGAGCCATGTCTGTCAGGAAGGGCGGCTGTGTCCGGCAAAGATAGTAGGAGCGGTTTGCGTTGAGAATCTTACCGTAATGCTTGATGCAGAAGCAAAAGTTCAGCACCATCGATTTCGCCAGATCTACTCTGTCGTGCACGAGTAGACCTAAGGACTCCATGTAGCTGTCCCATCCGTAAAGCTCGTTGAATCTGCCGCCAGGAACAACAAAGGGCAGACCACGCATGTCCTTCTCGCCTGTGGCTGGATTCGCGGATTCCTCCATCGCAACTGCCAGCAGACCTGGAGCTGCGTTGAGGTCTCTCACGTACTCGGGATTGGAACAGTCCTCTTGCAGCCACTGCACGTCTAGGCGCATTTCGGGAAATTTCTTCGAGATCTTGGTGTAATACTCATATTGCTCCGGCGCGCCATGTGGGACATATATTCTCGGCCGCGGGTCGCTCGTCCAGTCCTTAGGGTCCATGCCAACCTTTCCGATGTTGGAACCGTCTATACGACGGGTGAGACCATTCCAGAACGTATCTCTTATCAAGCGGGAGAGGCGATTGACAGGGTTTTCATTAAGGCGGGCTTCGTCAAGAACGATGTTCTTGCGACCAAAGTCTTTAGCAAGGGTCAATTCTTGCAGAAGGTTGGAAAGCATATACGTTCCGCGGACGTCAAACCGGTTGTAGCCATTGGAGGCTTCCGTTCCCACTGCCAGAACCTATACACCACGGCTTAAGTGTCTGTGCTTTATGCCAGTATCCAATGATCATACCTTCGGTCCTGCATCATCAATGGTGATTTGCATGTTGTTGTCTGTGTCCTCTCGGGAGAGCAATGCCTGTAAAGTTGTTTCCACAGGAATTAGGAATTTCCGGGGTTGAGCTGGTTGCTCGTCTGCAGTTCACTCGAGATTAGCATCTCCAGGCTGCGCTTTCGATGGTATAGCACACACCATGACTGGATCTTCGGGCTGGTAGCTTCTCTCCCGCTGCAGTAATCGCGTTCCGCGCAAGGTTGCTATCCATAACCTGCCGAGTATCAGCATGCCGCCCTAACATCGTCTTCCCTGCTCACGAATACCCACCCCGGAGTACGTCCTGAGTTTGGCACTTGTTCTGGCCCCCGAATGGGACTCTCCATAGTAGACATGAGCGGCCGAGAAGGGATCAAGTCCACCAGTAGCTTTTCGCGGGATATGGGTATGTTGCGAGCTCATCCGGGGCTGCTCGGAATATTGGTCTAGGGCTGGGCAGTTGCGGAAGACTTCAGTGCTGGGCGTCGGACTTTCGGAGGCTGGTGGAGGTTCTGTGGTGGAATTATGGCGTGGAGATCAGGCCCACTTCACGTTTGATGGGGATTTGTGGCAGTCACAGGTCGTTCCGATGAAGGAGGTTTAACGATGAAAGCTGCAAACAGTAACGAGGGAGGAGCAGAGTCAACTCAGTCAGTTAGGTAGCAAAAGGTCTAGATTACTGAAGGAATGAGTTCAACAGGATCGTTGGAAGTCGACGGATGTGGAGATGCGGTGAGTGGACGTGAGTGTGCGTGCCGTGGTGGGTAGCTGCTGCTCTAGACGCACGACGACCACAGTCCCAGCAAGGATGAGCATGTCAATTGCCCTGTTAAGCGCTTTCCTCTGCCTAGATGTGTGGATTATTTTCTGCTCTCTTTGTTCCTCTCTCAATCAAAGAACTCCCTCTATGACAGGACAGGGGAGTCACGAGAGCCTCAAGTTTCGTTTCCGTTCGGGCTTTTTGGACCCATTCGGCTAATAAACACATCTCCGCACAGATTCGCGAGCCAATGTGACCGCTTCGGCGCTTCCTGGCTCTTTGTTCGAAACTCAGGTCGTCTACGATCCCGCTTTGACGTGCACGTGGACTGTTCGCCACGCGCTCAAAGAAAGCCGAAGTGGAGAGGCGAACGACTTCTCAGCCCGATGTTGTGCGTTCTGGCGCTCAACGATCACCGTCGCCGCCGGGGAAGCTCATGGCGATCGGATTCGGGCCTGCGACCACTAGCGCACGGCACCTGGCAGCAGGGTCCATTCATTCCCGGCCGGCATTTGCGGTGGTGCGACGCACCCTGTTCTTAAATACGGACCATAAGAGGAATCGATCAACTCAGCCTTAAAACCCTGCTCGTGGGGCCTCGAATGGGCTGTCATGTACGGGATAGCTGCTCGTGGGATCGAGTGACGGACTGGCAGCAACGTACATAACTTCCTGGGACTAGCTGACGGCAGAGAATCCTCTGCGATCATAAAAACGCCGTTCTGCCGTCCTTTCCCGGCTTTCTCCACTCAGGAACGGTTGAGTTGGACGCCCAGGAATCCTTCATGCACCCCTCTCGCCAAACTTCACTACAGATGCAGGCTTACACGAAGATGGAAACACGGGATAGGGATGAGCCAGGATACGCTGCCAGAGCCTGAATTTGACAGGGTAGAAAGACCATATATTTGACGCGCGCAAAATCCATTCGTTCTTCTGTCTCTCGCAATCTAGTTTCCTCTACACTGCAGGGTCAGGACTATCAGCAACTTCGCAATCAACGTGGAACATGTTCAGTTTTCTGTACGTCAGCTGTCTCCTCGGATGGCTAGTCGTACCTGCAGCGAGCAAGAATGGTGATGACGCCCGTGGTAATACCTGCATCTCTGAGCGGAATGTTCTTTCCTTCCTCGACGGAGCAGCTGCCGACTATTTTCCCAAGGCCAACGGGGGCATCGATCTTTTTCCTATGGCAACATGTAACGGCGTGAGGATAGAGGAGGCGTCCATTGACGATCTGCAGAGCGCGTTGGAGGATGGCCAGCTCACCAGCGTGCAACTTCTTTGGTGCTACCTTGAGCGGATCCACCAGGTCGATGAGTACCTCCAGTATAGTCCGCACCTCGAAAACGGCACGGTCCTCAACTTGAGCCTTCATATTGGCTGACACTCATGCTTCCCTAGCGCTATCCTCCAATTCAACCCGGACGCGCTCAAGATTGCAATACAGGCTGACCAGGAGCGCCGAAATGGTAAAGCCCGCGGCCCTCTGCACGGAATACCGTTCATCGTGAAAGACAACTTCGCCACGAAAGATCGTATGGAGACGACAGCCGGCAGCTGGATGCTGCTCGGCTCGATCGTGCCTCGCGATGCATTCGTCGTGTCTAAACTTCGGGAAGCCGGAGCGGTCTTGCTTGGTAAGGCGACGATGAGCGAGTGGGCGGATATGCGAAGCAACAATTATAGCGAGGGGTACTCGCCGCGTGGCGACCAGCCTCGTAGCCCGTACAATCTGACGGTCAACCCGGGCGGTAGCAGCACGGGTTCTGCGATTGCTGTATCAGCCAATATGATTCCTTTTTCCTTGGGAACGGAGACTGATGGTTCAGGTACGGAGCTAGTTATTTTATTGCACCTATCTGAGCGGAAGACGAGTGTGTGCGGCTCCACGCGAGCCTGTGAACGTAATCTTCACTCTCGATGCGCAGAGCAATGCCCGACTCAAAGTCCTCAAGGTTTTCAGTTTTTGGCTGGTTCGCGGCCAGTCTATAACTCTCGTTGAATGTTTTTCTTTGTGAGGATTCACCGCTTTCGGGTCTATGGAGATGCTTATCATCATCAGTGATCAACCCTGCCGAGCGTAATGCCATCGTTGGAATCAAGCCGACGGTAGGCCTTACCTCTCGCGGTGGTGTAGTACCGGAATCTTCACACCAGGACTCGGTAGGGTTCTTTGGCAAGACGGTAAAGGATGCAGCGTACATTCTCGATGTGAGTTTTTTTGGCATAGAAGTGCTGAGTATGGGCCGATAAAGCTGATGAAGCTGTGCAGGCGACTTACGGTGTGGATCAAAGAGACAACTATACGGCTGCTCAAATTGGAAAGACGCCTGCAGGTAGCTACATGCAGTTCCTCTCAACTAAGGACGCGTTGAAAAACGCAACATTCGGACTGCCTTGGAATTCATTCTGGGCCAAGGGCGATCCCGCCCAAATCTCGCAGCTAGTCGAACTCCTGGAGCTAATTGAAGCCGCGGGTGCCACCATCATTAACGAGACTGAGATTAGCAATTATGAGACCGTTGTGTCACCAACCGGCTGGAACTGGGACTGGGGTACTACGCGTGGCTTTCCCAATGAATCGGAATACACCGTTGTCAAAGTCGACTTCTACAACGACATTCGAGCGTACCTTTCGGAGCTGGACAACACGGACATTCGCTCACTTGAGGATATTGTTCAATACAATATCGACAACTATGGATCCGAGGGCGGCTTTCCATCGATACACCCAGCCTTTGGATCTGGTCAAGACGGCTTCATCGCCTCACTAGAGACGCGTGGTATTATGGATGAGACGTACTTTCAGGCACTCGGTTTCGTCCAGCGGACGTCGCGTGAGGAAGGCATCGACGCTGCCTTAATGCATGACGGCATCAGGCTCGACGGTCTGCTTGTGCCGCCGGATGTAGGGCAGAGCTACCAGATTGCGGCGCAGGCAGGATATCCTGTAATCACTGTCCCTGCTGGCGTCAACGCGATTTCAGGCATGCCCTACGGCCTCGCAATTATGGATACAGCCTGGTCGGAAGGGAATCTGATAAAGTGGGCCAGTGCCATCGAGGACCTGCAACTGTCCACAGAGACGCCGTGGAAGCGAACCTACCCCGAATGGAGAGGATATCTGCAGCGTAACCTGCCCATTATCAACGCTTGATCCAATTGGCCTCTTCATTGACGCCAAAACGTACGGCAATCTGGCGCGCAGCATATGGAATGTGACGGATCACTGGTTGCAATGGATGAGCCAAATAAGTATATCATCTGGTCCGGATTCCAACACTGATGAAGATGCACCGTTGAAGTGGGCAGCATGACTGAAAAATACCATGTTGTTGCGTGGTCAATTCTTGTTAGTGGCATTCTACCTCCACCGATGTAAGAAGTCCAGAGCAGGAAGCGCTTGAAGGTATGAGAGTGTAAAGACAGAAAAGCATTCAAAAGCACCGCAATCGTCTGGTTAGCCTCTTAATTGGAAATGTGTTTCTGACAGCAAATTTTTTGGCACAACACATGACGTCCACCACAGCAAACTAATCTTCAGGGCCCTCTTTTCCAGTCACTCAGTAACGAGGTTAGTCACGAGCTGTTTCTGATATGATTAAGCATAGTACCAAGGTTCAGGGGTTGAATCCAGCAGCTGCACGTCCTTCCTGCCGCGATATGCACAACGCCCACCAATCACCTGAATACTTGATCACCTACCTATCTAAGTAGGTGAAGGTTCACCTAGGAGAAATTTATATTCCAGGTCTAGACCAGCACGCAATCTGATGAAGCTGTCCATCGAGGTCTTTCGATTGAGAGCTCAAGCTTGTTCACTCCCCCACAGGTATTGTATTACAACAGTGCTGCGCTG
>QQTW01000692.1_pt1 | contig 21752 bp, 26 predicted proteins | sample 1904831 | NCBI WGS metagenome assembly QQTW01 (sample SAMN09435610, study PRJNA476489) | Subsurface metagenome, whole genome shotgun sequencing project. | reverse complement strand
CTATGTGCCATGACGAAGGAGACGATGGCCAAGTATTCCTTGTCACAGGGTGATGGAAAAATGAAGGAGCACGAAGAGATGGTAAACGGTTGCTGCTGGGTAATGTCCAGCATATTATTTCGGGATCTACTAGCTGCTCGAGAATTGTGGAATAGTGTCGTCTAATTGGCCCTAGCTAGGCACCGTCGAACGCTATAGGGGTTGCAACCGAGCCAGTAGCAGATTGAGAACTCGACTGGATCGATTCCGAAGCCAGCCAAAGAGCTCGCTAGGAGTCGTCTATATAAGACGCTAGCTAGACCCATAGAATAGCACAATACAGTCGACTAAGATCCTCCTCCTCGCACTCAGATTACGAGACTTTCAGACGCTAGCTGCTACACTTACAATGAATGGTAAACCACACGGATGTATACAGTCCCCAGACAAGCGAGCGGCAACCGGCTTCAACATGTTCAACGCGGTAAACGAGCAGAAACAGCGATTCACGGAAGCCTACTTGGTTGAGAAAGTTGTAGACAAAGACAATTGCTTCAAAACCAGTTAAAGGGCAGAATAACGTTTTCGCTAATTCCAGGGATATCGCCAATTCTCATATAAAATACTTATGAATCCCCATATACATGTGTATGGAGAGAATCAAAATTTCATAAGCTTCCAACAAAGCGACCGAGACAAAGACCTAGTGACGTATGATGGAGGTAGTTAAGACCAATGACTGTTATCCACTAGAATTGCAAAAACTTCAACGGTAAAGGCGTCCTGACCTTTGATAATGTTAAGCTGGCAACTAACATTTAGTATGCAATCTGAGACCAATGACACAAAAGTCTTGTTTTGAGGGCTAAACTCATTATCATGATCTCATTCACTGGTTGGAATATCTCCTGCTATCGGAGAATTACTATGCCCATGCTCGTGACTTTCTGTTGTGGGAAATCTACGCTATTGTAAAGTAAAACTTGACCGTTTTGGTGTAAGAGCGTTGGCGATATCCCCGGACTTATCGAGAACCCTGTTCCGCCCTCTACCTTGGGAGGCAGTTGCTTCAAGATTGAGCGAGCCATATGGTGTTGAAACTCTCTGACGATTTGTATAACGTCTTGAAGCTTTAAGAAAAAACCGATAGGTCTGAGTTTTTGGTCACTCGCCTGGTAACTTCAATCTTCATTGCCATGGTGATGATGATGCAGCATCACTTTTTGCCATAGCCATGACGAGATGCATCTTGAAATCAACAAAGTCTTGATGCTTACCAGAACAGCTTCAACCGAGCGGTTGCTACTAGTAGCTTCATTGATTCCGTCAACCGTGAAGCCACCGCTGAAGCAGTCATCAGGTAGCTTTTGGCGGTAACCACATAGTAAAGTGACCGCCCGAACCTTCAAGTGCGATTGCGGAGCCGATGTCCATCGAATTTTTGTCCGCAGAACTCGGTTTGACGTTGACGGAAGCACCCATCAGGTAGCTTTTGGCGGTGGACACATACAAAAGTGACCTGACCCGGAGTTCACAGCCAGGTCTCGGCCGATGTTCAACGGAGTTGTGGCCACCAACCTTAAATAAAGTATCGAGCAGCTGACTCAGCTTCGCTTCCACCAATCACCGTACAGTCCTTATCCATATAATCCGGGTCAGCTGCACGTCAGTCGCCCCGGTAACGGTTCAACGTCTCTCATCCGCAAGTGAAACCCCGCGCTGGCTTCAGTTCAAGTATCCACCACCGCGTCAACTCCAGTTTAGCTCCTGCTCATCAGCATTGCAGTGCACCTGTAAGTCTTCTTAGTGACAGTTTGAATCAGCAACGGGAGACTGACTGCTCTTACAGACGAGGAGAGTGAGCTGACTTTGGTCTTCCTTCAAGTCCTCCATCAAGTCCTCCTCAGTGGGCCTCTCCACCCTCCAGCAGTAACTTCGAGAGATAAGCATCATGGTCGCCATGTAACCTGGTTGAGGTCTTCAAACTCGCTGCCAAGTGATCGTGATCGCCTCTTCTCCGCCATGCTGCCCTCTTCACTCTCAGTTGCCGACATCTCGGGAGCACCAGTCGATCAACTGAGGAAGCTCAGTGTCGATGGCCAAGACGCCGGCCCGCCTCAGGACCATGCCCTAGTGCCGCAGACACCTAGAGACACCACTCATCCGCTCACCATGGCCACGCCTAGCTCGACTGTGACTCCCTCCATTCCGGCTCGCTTCTCTTCTCCTACGCTGGCCTCTTTCTTGATGACTCCTTCATCGTCAACTCAGGTCCACTCGAAGTCGGGGTTGACCACACAGACATCGAACGGTCACATGGAGCGTGGGCTGCCTCTTCGGACGCCGACGCCATCGACGGCTCTGCTCTCCTCACCGCCTCCCACCGCCGAGCGGTTCACGATCCCCGTGCCGAAGACGACGGACCAACCGGCCCTAACCTCACCCACGGCCAATCAGATCGCGGAAGCATCGCCGACCGAGCTGCGGACGTACCTCGATGAGATGAAGTCTGAAGTGGAGCGACTTTCAACAGCTCTCACCAGCGCCCGGACCACCGCGGCGCATCACAAGCTGCAGTACACGCTGCTCCGCATCGAGTCGGATGAGACGGCCAAGCGCATGGCGGTCGAGCACGAGATGACCCGTCGAGAGGTGGAGGTGTTGCGGCGGGCGGAGCTCGGTCATCGACAGCTGCAGCGAATGCACGAATTGGAGGCGGGCCCTCGACCGGCGCGGGAGTTGTCGAAGATGGCGACGGCGCTGCGGCAACTCAAAGAGGAGGCGAAGGAGCTCCGCAACGAGAACGAGGTGCTGCGCCGACGCCTCCAACGGGCTAAGAAGCTGATCCGATTCCGAGATGGTGAGGTTTGGACGCTCGAACTGGAGGGTGAGCGTCTCCGACAGCGGATCCGAGAGAATCGCGAGCACATCAATTACTTCCGGCGCTCGTTAGGTGTCTACGACGGGCAGACGCCGCAGATCCTGGATTCGCCGATCGCGACCCCTCATCGGCCTCAGGCGCCCCGCAGCGGTGGTGAGCCCCGTTCGGCGACCTCCGGTCCGACTCGCGCTGGTGGAGGACCCGATACCTTTGCCGCCCTGCTTCTCGCCGACCAGGTTCTGAGCCAAGGAAACGCCCAGGCGCCGTCGACCGTTGGACGCACTCGAACTTCTCGCCCGGGCAACGCGGGTCACAGTCGGGCCACGCAGTCACTCTCGTCTCTCCCGCCGGTCTTCCTGGAGGTAGCGTTTGCGCCTCCCGAGGGGACCCCTCGATCCATCCTGTCCAAGGAGCCGGCCACGCTCCTACGACCCGTGGTGCACCCCGGTAGCCAGGAACGCCGACGCAGCAGCCGTGACAGCACCATCTCGGCATCGGATCGCGAGCGCAGCCCGGAGATGCATCGATCGCAGACCAGCAAGCGCGGCAGAGTCGTCCAGGAGTCGGAAGCCAGTCAGTTGGCCGCCCACATGCTGCGTCGTCCGCCCCCTCCGACGCCCGAGAGCGGTCCGGCTCGACGATCGACGCAACTCAAACTCCAGGGACAGGTCAAGAAACCGAGCGTCGCCCAACGATCGACGGACAAGACCAGCAAACGGCCGCTCGCGGTGGGCGCGGAGAAACTTGGTTTCACTTTCCAGCTACCGCCTTCGAAGCGTGTGAAGACGGGTCCGGGAGTTGGACTCGGTATTGGATCTTGACGTTTCCACCTCGCAGCTGCCATCTTCAAAGGGTATGAAGATGGGCTTTGAAAAGTCTTGGAATTGGAGTGCTATTGCAGATAATCGGACGGTTTGCTATTTCGACTGGAAGCCTCAGGGCATTTGCAGTATCGGCTGGGAAATTGGACGAGGCGCTGGGGTTTGACATTCACTTGGGAGCTATCGTTTGGCGTTTGTTGGAAGAGTCGTCTTTGAATTGGCATACTAGTGCAGGTAGGTGGAACGTTTGCTCTTTTGAATGGAAGCTTCAGGGCATTTGCAGTATAGGCCGGGGAATTGGGCGAGGCGTTGGGGCTTGACATTCACTTCGGAGCAATGGGATGGAGTTTGGGGAGTCGTCTTTCAATTGGAAGGCTAGTGCAGATGATTGGACGGTTTGCTATTTCGAATGGAAGCCTCAGGGCATTTGCAGTATGGGCTGGGGTATCGGACTGGGTATTGGGGCTTGACCTGAATCTGGAGGGTCGTTTTTGAATTTTCTTTGGACAGTCTTCAAAAAGTCTTTGATTTGGAATGCTAGTGCAGATAGTTTGATTGTTTGTTTAAATGGAAGCCTTAGGGCATTTGCAGTATCATATGTCCCACGCATCGTTGATCTAGCAATTCTCTACGAGTACAGTGGAATCGTGCGCATCCACTACTGGTCGATACACACGAGGGTGACAACGTCCATGGAGGTGCTCAGCAGCAACCGCTACTGCTGAGCAGGGATCATCATCATCCGGACGATGAGGGATGCCTCAACCTTCATCACAATCACGGCGATGATGACTTTAACCCCGATAGCAGTGATGATGAAGGTCAGCTTGATCTCCATAGTGATGATGACGATTACCATTGGGCGGTTACTGCTGAGCACCTCCATTTCTTTCAACTACGTGATACAGCATCACGATGGCGGACGGTGCCAGATATTCAAAATACTTGATTGACTCAAGATTCGAATCGGGAAACGATGAGTGTAGAATCTAAATTAGAGAAAAGTGGAAAAAGTTCAGTGATTATCTCTTGAGATTGAGTGAGTGGTGAGTTGCGATGGGGGTTACCGTTTCAGTTCCGCGGGGGAAGGTCACATGACTTCAAGCATCAAGAGCCCAGCTTCGCTGAGTCAGCATGCCCTAATCGCGGCTCCGCCCTCCCCGGAGCAGTCCCACCCCCACCACGAGTGAACGTCAACTTCACTTTCGACGTTCGACCACGCCGACGCTCACCTGCTGAGCAACACCAGTCAAGATGGTATGTTTGAACCTGATGAGCCTAAATTCCCTCTACATCACGAGACAGAAGCTAACTGTTGTGCTCCTCTTAGGCGATCAAACACAATCAGCAGATTCCCAATAATCGTGAGTCCCCTTCCTTCATCTTTGCCCTTCAATTGATGTCAACAATGATTTTCTGACTCCTGATAGACTTCCGCAAGGATTGGCAGCGTCGTGTGCGCGTGCACTTCGACCAGGTATTGATTTCGATGATCCTCATCTATGATTCTGTCTGACGGACATTGTGCCAGCCCGGCCGTAAGCAACGCCGTCGTTCGGCGCGGCAGGCCAAGGTCGCTCGCGTGGCTCCTCGCCCGGTTGACAAGCTTCGACCTGTCGTTCGTTGCCCGACCATCAAATACAATCGTCGTGTTCGGGCGGGCCGAGGCTTCACGCTCGAGGAGTTGAAGGTACGAATTGGCCAACTTCGAGGCGTATGAAATCGCCCACCGGGCCTTTGAGCTGATGTGGGAAATGGTTTTTAGGAAGCGGGCATCCCTCGAAAACTCGCGCCCACCATCGGCATTGCCGTCGACCACCGTCGTCGCAACCTCTCGATGGAATCTCTTACGGTCAATGTCGAGCGGCTCAAATCCTACAAGGCCCGTCTGATCTTGTTCCCGCGTCGGGCCGGCCAGCACAAGAAAGGAGATGCCTCGGCCGAGGATGTGAAGGCCGCCAGCTCGGGTGAAGGAGTTGTTCGACAGGCCAGCACGATTCTGCCGATCGAGAACGCCACCAGCAAAGCGGCAGCCTTCAGCGAGGTCAAGCGGAGCGAGATGGGCGAGGGCGAGAAGGCGGCCTATCGACGACTGCGCGACGCACGAAGCAATGCTCGGTTGGTGGGTGTGCGTGAAAAGCGAGCCAAAGCCAAGTCTGAGGAGACGACGAAGAAATAGATCATCCCAGAGGAGTAGTGGGTGGTGTTCCGATAGTCCTTTATTCTCAATTGCTCTTGCAAACGCTCCAAAGACTCCATCAATCTTCCCTGCGATTTGGGTGACAATCACCAGAATTCCGGGGACAGCGAGCCCAAGCAGTCAGCACTTCTCATCAAGGCACCGAATGCTACCAGTCGACCACCGTCACTTCAGTCTTTGCTCATGGAAATTTAATTCGGCGTCATAATTGCATTTCCTTACGTCGCTTCTCACGAAGCATCTTCTCTACCCGCATAAACTCTCTAATGCCCACCGGAATATCCGCAAACAGCTCTTCCGGGTTTTGTGGGCTGTTCAAGTCAACCTCCCAATTCGTCTCGCTGCCCCCTCCATCGTCGTCCATGCTCGTCGACGCGTGCATAGATGCCGGTGTCTTATGTGCCACGACACCACCCGCCTGTTGCGAAGCTGTAGCTACCTGCCCACTCTGAGCTAGTAATAATCTCCGTCTCGCTTCCGCCGTCTTTGCAGCCCACTCCTCCAATTCATCCCGATATCGATCCCACACGCAATTAACACAGCCCGACATGCAACAATTATCCGGCTCCGTTGGTCTACGAGGGACCAATACGCCTGCTATCTTCGTAGATCGCCGTTGCAGCTCGTCACGTCGCTCAGCGGGCCCAGCGAGACGTGATCCAAACACGACTCGTGCTTTGGCGATGCGTTCCTCTTTGGCTGTCGAAGGCCGGCTCCCCACCGGTGGCGCCACTCGAGTCGCAGAGGCTGCTTTTTCAAGTGGCTCATCGAGAAGGACTGATTTTTGATATTAGGAGAAATGTCTGGAATGTCATATGAATGGGGTGACCAACGCTTATAGTAGCCTTCTAGAGGACTGGTTTGTTTATTGGAGGATGACGAGCTTGATTGACGAATGGTGGTAATCTGGAGATTGCGCCACTGTCTAGTAGGTCGGCGCCGAGGTCGTGATGCGGCTTTGCAGGCATGGCAAATGTATGAATTTAGACCGAATGAAAATGCTGGTCTCATCCTATCATTTGGTTCTAATGTTTCAGTGTCAAGCAACGCATTTGTGTATGAGCCAGTGCAAGTTCAGAGGGGTGAAGTTGAAGGCCGATCTGATAAGCTATTGCAGTGTGTTAAAACTGGTGAGCTTCTTGACAATACAGGTCAGTGGTACGAGAGATGCACAACTTTTGTCGCTTACTGTGTTGATGCCCCACCCAAACGCGCAACGACAACACTGGACTCGACGAAGAACGCGAGATTCATCATGCGCCATGGCGACAACGAGGACGAATAATCGCTCCCAGGCAAATCCAGCATAGAAGAACAATATATCCGGATGACAACCACCCAATGGAGTCAACACCTGCAAAACGACGCAAGATCTCGCACCCTTCCTCTCCCGGACTCGATGGGCGCAGCGTCTCCAGTCCACCCAAACCAGCACCACGCGACGGATCGCGAACAACACCTCGGCGCGCGTCGTTTCGATCGCCCACCAAAGCCAGCATTGCTCGCTTTAATCCGGAGCTAGTTGCACGACCACAGTCCGCGTCGTCCGCTGATCGACGCATCAAGACTCGACGCGATGGCGGTATCACCAGCCCTCGACGACGATTGTTGTCTCCTCCAGTATCGAGCATCAACGGAGGCAGTCAGATGGAGGCAACAGCAGCAGCAACGAGTCTTCGACGTTCGACTCGCTCGAGCATTGCGCGCAGCAGCTTGGCCCCAACGGAGGATAGTCATGGTCAGAGTCGGCAGGAGATGACGCCCGCTCCGAGTGTGGAAGAGGCTGGACAGGCGTCCCGAGCAACGACGGCGCAAAGATTGTTGCAGACCCCGCCTCGACGGCGATCCCGTCTGAATGATCGGTTCGAGGTGGTATGGAGTGATCCAAGGGGGAAACAAAATCCAGGAGACGATGCGACCACGGGCGGGACAGTCCATACTCGGTCAACAATTGCGGGACGAGGACCAATGAGGACGCCAGTAGGATTAAGGCAGAGGAAGCAATCACTTAATAATGCAGACAAAGATGATGAGCCTGACTTGCCTTCTACGCCATCTCGTTCAGGAAACCACTCAATAGGTGGGACTAGGGTTCCAGGAGGATTGCTCAACTCGCCGAGCTTACGATCGAAGAAAGACAAGACGTCTCGAGGACCGAGTTCGCTGGGCCGAGAAACCACTTCCGTGCATCCCAATGAATCAGACTCGAACCTGCATCCCATCGAGGACGAAGATCTGGATCTACCGGACGCAGAAGACCACACGGAGACCCCGCCACAAGCAGGCCAAGAGGAAACTCGAGAACAGCTTCTTGCTGAGCTAAGAGAACTTCAAGAGGAAGTCCAGCACCTCGAAAATCAAGTTGCAGCAGCTACTTCCACTCGTCATCAAACCATCCCTAAAAACAAGCCTCGTCTAGAACCAATCCCCTTCTCATTCAATGCCTTCCTGCCGTTCTCCCGACGTCGTCTCAACAACAAGTCTACCGCTCCCTCATCTCTTCCAATCCCCGATCATCCCCCTCCTTCGCATCATCCCATCGAAGTCGACGATCCGCTACCCTATCTCCAATCGTTCACTCCCTTAACATTCTCCTCAACCTACGAATCCATCCCGTCGGCCGCCGGCAACGCAAGTGGACGATATCAACTACATCACATCAAAGTCACCTCCCCCGGCGACCTCCTCACGTCGAGAATTCGTCTAACAGTCGACACGACCACGCATAGCATCGCCGCGTTAACCATCCCAGGGCTATCATCCTGGGCTGAATCCGAACTCGGCACCTGGATCCGGGCACGTGCGAAGGACAATTCCCCAGCAGGCAAAGACATCACCAGCATCTGCTGGGCGATGGGACGGTACTGGGTTCTGGCTAAAAGGCGGGCTCATTATTGGATGCGATGTGAGAGGGAGTTTAAGTCTTTAATTATTTCTACATCCTCGCACCGCTCGCAACGGCGACGAAGTGGGCATCAAAACGGGGCTGAACAAGGCGAGGATCATGACTCAATCGACGAAGACGAAGACGACGATGATGATGACGAGGAAGAGATCGACGAAGACAGAGCACGGACAGCGAAACGGCAAGATCTCCTCCGTCATCTCGGTCGTTCCAGTATCACTTTCCGTCAAGGACGCGTGCAGCTTCTGATGGGATGGCACATCGGGTTCGATTGGACGGGTGAAGCCCACAGCGAAGTTTCTGCTACGGCGTCTGTTCCGGGATCTTGTAAGTCTTGTTTTCCTTCTCACAATCCTCGTCCCAGTCTGTTTTCTCCATTAATATCTATTCATAAATACATCTTTATGTATATGCCTGCTCTGCTCTAGAGATTAAGCCGCCAATTTTTATCTTATCTTTCCTAATCTTCCTGTCTACTTTCTACACCAATTATCCTTCTCTTTCTCCAGCCAAGTCGAACTCCATCGATTGATGGGTTGGTGTCTTTGCTGGCACTATATGTTTTCCTTGAGAATTGATGGAAGCGATCTCGCCACTACCCATTTTTCCTTCTTTGAAGATTGATAAAGCCAGTGAAGTGGTATCGTACCACAATCATTCCACGGCTAACACGAACATGATTATTTAGGGAACCAAATCGACACCCGATCTTCGCTTTCCAAAATCTCTCCGCTGTTTCAAACGTTGATGACAGATAAAGGAGTCCTCGGTGCGACGAGGGTGGTGACAAGGTTATTATTCTCGGATGATGAATGATTGGGATCTGATTTCTGGGAGGGGAATGTCTATAGGAAAGATACCATTTCATATTAAAATCGGTTGAATTTACATGCCATTACTGTATGCGCTGTTGAGACGGGGAAGTAAGTGGGTGGTTTGACTAGACTGAACTGCTTGCCATTATGATTACATCTACATACGGTAGGAGGGAGGGTGTCCCATTGCCATATCTTGAACAGGATTCGAATGAACCTTTGTAATGTGAACTCTCGGCGACGGGTAGTCTAGTCCGACAATACGGTCTCTCATCGATGCCCGGGCGGGCAGATGAAGTGGTACCGTACCGTAGAAACCGTGGAAGAATATAGGAACCGAAGAAAAGTATCCCGCGACCTCAGAGTCATATTCAAATCTAACCGAACCCTTCCAAGAAACAACTCAAGCCAGCCAGCCATACAGACCTCCACCACCGTCGCTCCGGCTCCGACCGAAGTACAAGATATCCGTTACCGTACCTTAGACAGGTCACCCCAAACCATACCAAGCAAGACACGAAAACACACTCCGATAGAATTGGATCTGGATGGAAATGATAGTATTGAGATAGCATTGGAATGGGACAGATCGGAAAGGAAAAGGAGTTACAGCTAAAGCTTGCTAGGTATCTAACTTAATCCACATCAACACCTTTCTCTCTCAATTCCTTCCTCGCCATATCCACCTCCTTCATCAGTTCGTGATACGCATCGGGTACGTCCCTGAACGTGACGACGCCCCAACCGAGTTTGAATAATAAGTAGGCTCCGAAGCTCACTAATGCCCATAAAGGAACCTTTGAAGATTTCCCATCAATATCGGAATTAATGATGTGTCTCCCTTGCAATTGGGTTCGCTGTGTATATCGTACCCAATTGGTTTGGATGGGGATAGGCATAGGTGGGGTATATAATTCTTGAATACATAGGACAGGATTGGGCAGGGGAGAAGGAAAGAGGGAGAGAAGGAGAGACTGGGGGGAATCATACAACGGGGATAATCTCATCTTGGATCTTAGATGAAAAGGGAACGAGACCGCTATAGCAGGCTAGGTAGAGCTATTCCATATTCCATCATTGTCAGTCGGGTGGGCCAATGAGTGAGTCAGAGAAAGGTACAGATCTAACTGACGGAGGAGACGAGCAGAGCGATGGAGAGGGTCTGTTGTGCTCGAGTCATGACGATGGAGTCAATTGATTGATTGATTGATCTACTCAGCGAGGATGAGACATTGGGTGGATTGAGTCATTGGTTGCTTGATGTTGTGCTACGAGGAAAGAGAAGGGACATGGAGGGTCGTGGTTGATGGCGAAGATCGGGGAAGAATGCTTAGTCAGCTACGTAAGCAGCGTCGAGAGCCAGATTTGATGATCCTTTACTAATGGCGGAATCGCACAGTTGAGTCTTTGGACTTACGATATGATACTCTAGACGCAGTTAGTGGTTAACTTGACGGAAGCTGTTAGCTATGGGAGCACGCGGGTAACAAAATAAATGGAAGAGCTCAGCAACAACTGCCCCCGATGAGCAGTGATCACCTTCGTCATTATCCTGGAGGTCACGCAAATTTTCATCGTAAGTGCAATGCCAGTCAAGATCACCATCATCATCAATAGTCCGATGATGGCGGTTACTGTTGAGGCTCTCGATCTATTTTGTCACCTGCGTGGGGAGTCATACCCAAGACTTGCTTGCTGCTGAGCTACCTTAAGCTACACTGGGCCCTCTCTTGCAAATGTTTCTTCAGGTACATTGCCTAGCTAGATACGGTACAGAATATCTTAAACGAGGCATTTCATGGCAAAGCTTTGTCGAGCCTTGTGAGCTGGTTATCGGGGGGATGACATGCAAAGTATCCAAGCAGTAATGAGCTGCCACACAAATCGTCTGACGGATGTATACAATGCCGATTACTGCTTGCGTACTTTACCGTGACACCCCCCCGATGGCACCAGCTCATCGTACAGCGCCCCCCAATAAGTCTGAGCCCAATGGTAAGCGGCGAGGTACTTATGGTCGAGCAGAAAATACATGAGCCGCAGTGGTACCTCGCCGCTTACTGTTGGGCTCAGACTTATTGGGGGGCGCTGTAGTTTGATATGCTATAGACATAACCAAGACGCCAACACGCATGAACTTGAAAATCCACAGGAGGGAATAGTTCTCGCACCAGATTGTACTCATAACCGCAGCAAGTCTCCAAGATCAACCATAGCGATCGATTTCATTGGTTCAATAATAGTAGTCAGCAATGTTCCAACCAACAGGTTGTGATTACGGATGACAGACCGTACCCCGTCCACGTTCCCGCATCCGCCATGGCTGGTGCCTTGCAGAAGCACTGACCAAAGACCCCATGCCCTGCCATGTTTTTCTCATGCGACCTTTTGCTTGTTCCGCCGAGCGGATGTCTCATTGATTGACTCACACCACTTCAAAACTGAACAGAGTGGCCTCTGTAGCCCTTGTTGCCGCCATTCTGAATTTGGTTCCTGACGCGGCAATGTTTCGACGGACGGACGACCGTTATCTCCGTTTCCCAACCTTGCATCCTGCATCTTCGTCTCTTCGAGATTGGTGGAGTCGAAGAAGATGATGACGCGTAGATGTGGGATGACTGGGCTGATTGACTTTCCAGGCAGCAATCCTCGGTTCGTCTTGGGTTTGGTGTTTGAAGGGTCGACGTTGAATCGGTACTCTTTTGCTTCTGTGGGGTGCGGGTGTCAGAATCCCTCACCGAACGAACGACTTTCACATCTCACTGGTGTCTCACAGCCAGCCACGCGGGTGACAAAAACAATGGAGGAGCTCAACAGTAACCGTCAACTGTCATCATCATCCTGATGATGACGATCGTTCTAACCTTTGTCAGAATGACCATGATGAATGGGCTTTACTTTCGTCGCACTGAGGATGAACGAATGATTGTTGGCGGTTACTGTTGCTCTGAGCTCCTCCATTGATTTTGTCACCCGCGTGCCAGCCCCACACCACTCATCGTCATCTCTTCGCGGCTTATGTCATCCAACTCGATCCTTCGCGCGTGGATTATTTTCCGTGTCAATCCCTCGTGGCCTTGCTGGTGGTGGCTCTGACGGTTGCCTGATACCCTCAGGCCGTCTACCAAATCCACCCAAACGGCCTGACCGACAGGGATATGGACGCGTGGACCACTGCACCTCTTCATCACCGAACCGTTATCGATGGTGGTCAGCCCGGCCTTCGTACCCATTCAGCGGCTTTCTACACCGTTCGACTATCAACCCCCTGTTGGTGGGTGATGGTGGTGGGCGACTTCGGCTATCCCTCGTTAGCGGTCCGGGGGGAGGGTGGAGACGCGTTAATTGCGCCTGCCTCCTGGCCTCGGGACTTCATGCGCGGCCCAGTCATGCCATCCGGATTCAGAGGCGAAGGGCCCGTGCCGAGGTGGTGATGTGATGGCCCGGACTGGACAGGACAGGACAGAGACTGTACTACGACTGAGTCGACCAACCCGCGATTATAATATATGGGGAAGTGGCAAGACCGATGGTGGGTCCGTCAGGGACCGAACGTTCCTTTCTCGCCCTAGAACTCTTTTCTAGTGATCGAATTCAATTTGTGCTGGACCCAAGAAGGCTATCAAAACATCATCGGAGATAAGATAGTGCATTGACGCACTCCCGGTCGAACCTCGATTGCTGGCCAGAATAACATCTGGACATACTGGCCGCAACGTCGAGCTTCGGCGATTATTATCTCGAGGCCATGTTGTCGACGTTTGAGCAATTCGCGTTTCACGCCGAGGATGTTGACCGGCTCTCGCGCATGGTCGCGCGGGGCCAGCTGTCGAATCTACATGGCGGGGTGCCGCAGACCCATCGAGAGCGCGTCGATACGTTGATGCATGTCCAGAATGCTCTCGGTCGAATCTGGTGGACAGATGCGGCCTTGGCGGCGCGTGTGACGGACGTGCTGGCCACGACCGGTCGAGCGAGTTAGTCCTATCATCAATGATATATAATGTTCACCTCGATCTGACATTTTCATCAGCCGAATGGAGACTCCCGCTGGGCGAGTCGGGCCTGCTAGAGTTCTTTCTGGAAGTCATCTCGACCGAAGGCGTGCCCCATGAGATCGTACTGCCAGCGTTGCGTTTGGTGGGAAATGCGTGCGCCGACACGAGTAGGGACCTTGCCTGCCTCGATATAAATTGATAAGAGACTCACCAACATCAGATGAGAATCGACAATTGGCCGTCGAAAGGAATGGCGTCGAGAGCGTCGACCGTTCGCTACGAGATCCCCTGCTGGCACCGGTAGCGCTGGCCGTCGTCTACAACATTTGCTTGGATTATCGTACGTTGAGCGTCTCCATGCAGTAAAGATATCAAAGCTGACGGGACGAAGCTCCGGCCCAACATCGAGCTCTCGAGAATGGGATTCTCCCAATCCTGACCGAGATCCTCCAGGGACAGACGGTGCAGTACGAGAGCAGCGTGGTCGAGTCGACGGCTCGATTGATGCAATTACTAGTGGATTCATGTATGCTATCAATTGGCAGCCATACACGTCATATCTGACGCGAGCAGCGCAAGCGGCCGAGCAGTCTCCGGACAACGTGCTCAAAATACTGCTACAGACCGCCTCCGTACCAGAAGTCGACTTTGAACCCTTCATCACCCTCGTCGATCTCACCGTGGCTCATCTCTCCCAAGATCGCTTCCAGAAGTTACTCCTTCAAGAGCGGTTGCTGGAGAGGCTCTTGGCCGTTCTAGTGGACTCCTACTCGCGATTTCCCACATCCGGTAGCTCCGGACCATTATGTTTGGACGGGTCCGCGGGTTCATCCCAGAATCTTTCCCCGGACGACGCTGAGACTCTAACACGAACCCGGGACCGCGTCATCGAGGTGCTCTCCAACGTCTCGGCCTTGGACGAATTCGCCTCCGTCTTCTCACCCTCCTATGACTGCCCCTTATTTGGAGCGCTCTGCTTCTGGCTTTCCGTCCCGCAGACGCAGCTGCAGATCAGCGCCTGTCTGATGCTGGGCAACCTCGCTCGAACGGACGACATCTGTCGGACGATGGTGGCCCAGAAGAAGCTCCACGAGCCGCTGATTCGGATGCTACGGGAGAGTCAGGAAGTGCAGCTGCTGCATGCCGCGGCGGGGTTTCTGAAGAACCTAACGCATCTGCCGGCCAACAAGACCGTCATTGGGGAAGCGTCGCTGCTGGAGGCCGTCAGTCGACTGTGGTCCATGGATGTGCTTCCGCAGATGCAGTACGCCGGAGCGATGCTCGCTCGGCAGGCCGTCAGCGGGTGCTACGAGAACATCCGCCGGCTGCTGACGCCGTTGTCACCGGATCCGGACTCGCCAGCGCATTCACGGACGTATCTGTCATTGCTGCTGCATCTGAGCCATCAGACGGATCAAGCGGGGATCAAGACCGAGGTGGCTCGGACGATCACCGCGATCCTGCGCGTGTTGCATTCATCGTCGACCTCCATCCCATCCTCGGATCTCGATGACATGCGGAGACGACTCTACGACTGTCACGATACGCTGGCGAGACCGCTCGCCTACCTCGCGCGACAGACGGAGCGGTCAGTGGTCCGATCCGAGGCATGGTTCGCCTTTGCGCTGATGGCGCGTCATGGCGACGGTGCCGCGCTGGTCGACGATGTCGTGGCGGAGATTGAGGTGTTTCGGATCCTGGTGGAGATCATCACGGACAAGAGAGTCGTGGGGGGTGTCATGTTGCCGAATGAACCAGAGCAACAACAAGAACAACAACAAGGACAACGAGAACCACAGGCTAGTTTCTTTGGGCAAGCCATTATCTCACCATCTGTCCACGCCAATCGGCAATCCAGCGAAGGGAAGAGAATCGATCGAGAGAATGGGTTGGTGCTGATCAGTCAGTTGTTGGCGAACCGGGTGAGTCTCATCGTCACTCCTTTTTAGCTTCATTCTGCCTCGGACCATCTTCCCGAGATGCTCGATACAGTGATGTGGCTAACAAAATCAATTGAAATAGGCTGACGAAATGCCTGAAATGCGCCGCCAGGCCTTCCGCGACTTGCTCGAAGGAAAAGAGCTTATGTGCAAGTCTTTCGGGGAGTTGGTCGCGTCCGCTTCTTCGTCTTCTGTTACTCCTACGGGAGAGTTGCTGTTCGAGGCACGTGGTAGTAACACAATGAGTGGTGGTGATGATGAGGAGGATAGTGGAAGAAGGAAAAGTAAAGAACGGCCACGTGAAGACGAAGATGAAGATGGAGGTGAAGGTGGCAACGAAAACAAGAGAGAACCGATGCTAGGTGGATTACTCTTTGCGGACCCTCGACATGCAGGAGGAGAGTGGCCTTCCTTGCCACAACGATCTCCACCAGCTCCCGAACCGTGGTCTTGATTTTAGGAAGCAGTGCATGGGCACAAATGGGTTAGTTGGTTCTCTAGACGGCGTTAAGACGGGAAGCGCGGGAGTATGGGCAGAAAGGGTTCGCACGGACGGAAAGCATAGAACGGAGCATTATCACCAAGGGCAGCAGCATCGGCATCGGCATCGGCATCAGCATTTTAACAACTCCCAACTCAGACCCCCTAATTAATGTTAATCGACCCAGTCAGCTGGTTTTCCCTAGGAAAAGAAGGGCGGGGTAAGTGAAGGAACCTGCATTCTCAACTCAGACATCACCCCTCCACCGATACAGTATACAAGTCCTGTATACTGTATACTGTATCAACAAGGGGAGGAAAGAAGTGTAGTATTCGGTGATTCAAGGATCCTTCTTTCTTTCTTTCCCTTCTACTTATGATAGAAAGAAAGAAAGAAAGAGACGAAGACATCATCTCTTCTTCGTTCTGCGGCATCTACGAAGTACCCATCCCACTCTATGTGCATGTTTTGTTACGCCTGTTGTATATACCCACTCCCCTCCTCTTCTATTATCTTCTCTTCTCTCAGCTTTATTTGGAACGTACACATACAGTAATGGCGACCCTTCGTCCAGTACAGTTATAGACTACATCTCTTCTCAAAGTATTCCACTCTTAATTTCACTTCCACTTATTGCTCGCAATCAGTGATACCGCTGACATACAGATGCTATGGTAAACGAGAGTATTATAGCTATAGTCGATATCGTTGTCGACGACATGAACAGTGGCGTGAGTGGCTAAGAATAGAACTTACAAGAGTAAATCTCGCAATTCCTTCCTTCCTGCCTGTCTTTTCATTGCCGTTGTTTCAGCTCCTTCCAGGAACCGAGAAGAGGAAGAAAATCCACTTTTACTTACTGCTCTCACTCAGTAATAAAGCTATGATATACAGATGCTATGGTAAACGAAAGCATTATAGCTATCGTCGACATCGTTGTCGACGACGATATCAACAGTGTCTAAGACGAGGACTTGCAAGAGTCAACAAAATCTCGCAATTCCTTCCTTCTTTCCTGTTCATTACCGTTTATTTCAGATCCTTTCAAGCAATCAAACAAACCCAACCCGAATCAAATCGAAGCCCAAGAGAAGAGAAGAGGCGTGTTTATATTATACGTAAGTATACCTTACAGAGTGGTGAATCAAATAAAGTCGCTCGCTCGCTACTAGACTACTACCTCTCCAGCCAGCCTCCCACGTTTTTACTCTGCCCGCCTCTCTCCGCATCCAAGATACAGAGTACCCAAGATACAAAATAGCAAAAAAAGGAATCTTATCCTTACCTACCGGTTTATTATATATTCGGAGAAAGGAGATCGTATTTCACGCATCGTTCGACCTATCGTCATTTATTTGCGTTAGCAACGGGACAATACTCCCATCGATCTTCATTCAGTTGGTCTTTGCATCGCTTCAGCAGCACAGTCATGTGAAGGAACAGAGAAATGAATAGGCCGAGCAAGGCATCTCCTCACAGGCACATCAAGGGCACTTAGAAAGAGCTTGACATGGAATGGGTTGCCCGTAGCCTGCAGGCAAGCAAGGAAAAGAAGAAAAGACACTGTGTAGGAAGAGGCAGGGACCAAAGAGTAGGAGACTTCCAATGGGAGAAAGGGATGAGGAGAACATACATCTTCAATACTAGCCTGCACCAACGACCTCGCTTCTAGTCCGACCCAGACTTTCAGCATCGATGTATCTCCCTGTCGAACAGTTTTAAAGATCGAAGTGCCGCTTTGGGCGCCTAATTCTCGAAGAATAGGGAGGGCACTATACATATCAATAGTATCCCCGGTTAGCAAGTCATCTCATCCTATCTCTTCCGAACCATCTCCATCTCAATCTTCGAGGTTTTTTATTCTCTTCCCGCATTCTCGGGAGGTGGTGATAAGTAGTCATCAGGATGAACGTGAACATACCTCTTAAACAGATCCAAATTCGGATCCAAACTCCTCCCGATCCCTTCCAACAACAAAATACTAATAACGACATTCACGAAATCACCCTCCAATCTGACATGATGCTCCCTGACCATTCCCAACACCTGATGCAATACATCCCCAATCTTAATATTTCCTAGAGCGAACGTGCGGCTTTTAACGCCCAATACTAGATGCTGCATTTTCAAAGCAAAGATTTCTTTATCAATCACCGCGTCTGGTTGTCGGCATCGTTCCACCATCAGGTGTCCTGCCCTGTAACCATCGAACTCGGCAATGGCTTTGAATAGATCTAGAAAGTTCTTGCGGTTCGTTTGGTTTAACTCGGTGACGAGACCGGTGTCAATGAAGATCAGTTGCGGTCGATACCCTTCTTGATCGATCTGCGCGAGTTGAGCGGTCCATTGGTCGGGTTGGTGCCGGTAGGGTCGTAACCGGGAGAGAACTTCCTCGGTGACATCTTTGGAGGAGTCGAGTTCTGCTTTGCCTCCTTCTCGGAAATGGAGTTTGGATGAAAGACTGTGAAGTTGGACTTGGCCGGGCTGGTAGAAGCGCACCATGATGTTGCCTGGGTGGAGATCGGCGTGGGCGAAATTGTCGATTAATAACATGTGCTGTATGCATTATTAGTCGTCAGCTCGCGGATGGTGGGGGGTACCAGTCGTCAATGCGCAAGTTGTCACCACATATGACAGAGGAGAGGGAGAGGAGAGGAAAATGGACTGACTAAAAACGCATCTAGTCCCTCGTCGGCAATCTCTTGCTGAAACACCCCTCCACCATTCTCGAGAAAGGCATCGAGGGGGATGCCATGCGCAAATTCCTCGATGAGGACCTGCCGCGTGGTATACTCGGTGTACGGATACGGAAACCAGGCCGTGGTGCGAGAACGGAAATTCTTGCGGAAATTCGACAAATTCGCAGCTTCGATGCGCAGATCAAGTTGCAGACGCATCATCTCGCCGAATTGCGTCACCTCGTCGGGCAACGATAGCCATTCCATCGTCGGAATAGCGTTGATGACGGCGGCAAAGAAGCCCATGATTCGTAGATCGCGTCGTACGATGCGCTCCACCCGCGGATGCAACACTTTGATGGCCACATACGACGACGGAACTCGCTGCGGCGAGCTCTTGACTAACGCGTCGACGTTTTTGCGAATGTTTTGTCGGAGATTCTGCGGTTGTTGGACATCCACGTCCCCTGGAACCGCCAGATTGGGACGAAGCTTCGCTTTGTAGACTTGCGCGATGGCACCGACGCCCAATGGCTCTTCGTCGAATTCTTCAAAGATCTCGCTGAATTCGCGACCTCCAAATGCTTTGCGGATGATGCGCTTCGTCGCCCTCAACGAATGCGCTGGTGCATGTGAATGCAGATTGGACATGATGGCGCACATCTCCGTAGGGAAGATATCTGATCTCGACGCCGCCCATTGTCCTAACTAAAACTATGTTAACAATTATATACATAACCTTTAGCGATCTGGAGAATACAATACCTTGATGAATGCAGGTCCAGCCCGCTCCATCGAGCTGACAAGGAATTGATACCACCATAATGTCCCCGTGCGCTCGTTATCCCTCTCTTTAACTCTTCTACCGACCCATATCGCAGGTACGGTCCCAATCACTGGCACGAAAATGACCACCAAATGCAAAAATCGAAAGACAGTCGCCACGGGCTCCACGAAATACGCCTGAAAGAACAGATAAATCCTCCGGCGCACTCGTCGCCATCCATGCAGGTCATCGGGTAGTACATCGTTCAGTTCCTCGCGTGACGCTTCCAACATACGCTCTTCGGCCGTCTCGCCATTCTCGGGATCGTCGTCGAAGATCTGAATAAAGGCCGCTGGGGTGAGTGTGGCTGCGGCAAGCTTGATGCCGGACGCCCGCGGAGGTCGGCGAAACGTCCATCGGCGGTCGATGAGGTTATGCAGACGCGGACGGGATGTATGAATAAGTCGATAAGGTGGAGGGAGGATACGAGTATATGTTCGTGAGCACAGTGACCGGCCCAGGGGGAATAGAGGCCTCATGGTCCTCTATGATCGTGCTCAGTGGGACATTGCTGTTGACATCTGACATTCTGAACGTGATTTTCCCCTCGGAAGTCGCGATGATGTCAAGGGCCGGAGAAATTCGAGCCGAGATCCGAAGGTACGTACCTCGGCTGAAGTTTCAATGCGCGCCAGCATCACAACTTCGACGTCTTTCTTTCCCAGCGCCACCTTCTTCCTTTATCTTCGATATCCCAACACCGCACCCAAGTCTGATCTCCACAACACTATTGTCTGCATCCCTCAGCATCATGGGCTGGTTCTGGGCAGACACTAGTGGTGACTATGATCGAGTTGCATTCAACGACACTCAAATTTCAGCTGTAAGCATTTTCTCTCGACGTCCCATACATCTTGATATCTATATTGACTGAATTCTTAGCCTGGTTGTCCCATCCGAGATCACTCCTCATCATTCAATATTCGTCCAACCGAAACTTCTACACCAGTGCCCTCCACCGGCCAGGGCAGCTGTCCTTACTCAGGCCCCTCCAGTCCCAACAATGATCCCATCCCCTTTGCCACCTCTCCCTCTTCACGCCTCAACCCGCTCAACCGCATGCCAGTTGACATCTCTCAGTCACGTAGCTCCAACCAAACCATCGATTTGCCTACCGACCGCAGCGTCTCCACCATTCCCAAAGGCCACATGAATGATGAAGGTAACTGGGTCTATCCCTCGCCACAGCAGATGTACAATGCCCTGCTCCGCAAAGGCTACACGGATACTCCGCAGGATGCAATGGAAGAGATGGTTGCAGTACATAATTTCTTGAACGAAGGTGCCTGGGCGGAGATCGTGGAATGGGAACGACGGTTCTCGGGTGGATTGGCGCAGGGGTGGCGAGAAAGTCGACGCGGCGAAGCCGGATCGAGAGCTGGTGCAAATATCGGTATGGGAGATGCGGATGGTCAAGAGGGGGGAGCACCGGTGCCTCAACCGCGATTGTTGAAGTTCGAAGGTCGACCGAAAGAGATGACGCCCAAGGCCAGTTTGGTTCAATTGATGGGTTGGATTTACCCTACGAAATTTGGGTACGTATTTTCATCACTCGCTCCGCCGGTGGATTCAAGCAGGTGAAATAGATGTTAACTACAAATTATAGATGTGAGCCTCCATTTGATCGACACGACTGGTATATCCAGCGTCCAGATCCCTATAACCCTTCGCGATCACGGGAGGTTCGCTACGTCATCGATTACTACTCGGCCCCTCCCGAACCGGCACCCTCTTCTCCTTCTTCCTCTCTGGCCAGTTCCTCAGGAAGTGCTCAAGACATGACCGAAAATGAAGAGGATTCACAAGCGGTGTTCTATCTGGATGTTCGTCCAGCGGTGGATGGACCTCGAGCAGCAACGGAACGGCTACTGCGATGGAGTGGTGATGTCTGGTGGCGCGCTAGTGGAGGGGATGCCACTCGCCAAGCGAGCTCCTCTTGAGTTCTCCAAATTCGACTTGCATTTTGGTGTTTGGGGGGGGATCATTCGGATATCGGTAGGCCGGCTCATTGGGGCGTTGATCATTCGTTCCGAGTCTGCTTCTTGTAACCACTCTCCTCTATTATAGTGAGTTTTTTCCTGTATATCACTTGCGGTCAACCCTGTATGGCGAATAATTCAACTCTCTACTCTCGCCCACTGTTGATCATATTTCTATACGTTCAAGGAGCATTTGGGACCACCATTGACGAATCCGAGGGCGATGGAATGCGATATGGGCCTTTCCAC
>QQTW01000691.1_pt1 | contig 21773 bp, 20 predicted proteins | sample 1904831 | NCBI WGS metagenome assembly QQTW01 (sample SAMN09435610, study PRJNA476489) | Subsurface metagenome, whole genome shotgun sequencing project. | reverse complement strand
GTGATCGCTTACTGGTTCACCCCAGCACATCTACAACCCTACCTGCCTTGCCGTTTCCCACCGACCCTTTATTTTACGTCAAGCCGATCGCATCATCGTTTTGAAAGATGGTAGTGTTGAGGCAGAAGGAAAGCTAGAGGATCTCAATTTAATTTAATTTGCACTTTAATTTGCACGGCTGAAAATCGCCAGAATTAGACAGTATTCTATCTAGAAATGCTAACTTGGAAATTCTCGTGAGTCCGCGTAGGCGGACGCGCGTCTGTGTAGACGCGGTTTCTAACCGCCCCATACTTTTGCAAGAAGTCTAATGAAAATGATTGCTTTATTTATAACTTCTCTGCCCTCTTACGTCCTATCGGCACGCACATCGGCGTTCCCATAACTGGATCGGGGACAACACGACACTCCAACCCAAAAACTTCTCGGATCGTTTCCTCAGTCATTACCAGAGTTGGCGATCCAGCAGCAAAAATACGACCATCTTTAATAGCAACAAGATAATCAGCATAACGGCAAGCCTGATTTAAGTCATGCAATACCATGACAATTGTTCGTCCCTGAGTTTGGTTTAACTCGTACAACAAATCCAATACTTCTATCTGGTGCGCTAGATCGAGAAAAGTCGTTGGCTCATCCAAAAGTAAAATTTCCGTATCTTGCGCCAGCGCCATCGCCATCCAAGCTCGCTGTCGTTGTCCACCAGACAAAGTATCAAGCGATCGCTGTGCTAACTCTAGCAAATTTGTAGTCAAAAGTGCCTGCTGAACAATTTTTTCATCTGCTTGAGACCATTGCTGCAACCAGTTTTGATAAGGATAACGCCCTTGCGCTACCAAATCTCGTACCGTTAATCCTTCCGGTGCAACTGGACCTTGAGGCAAAATCCCCAACTGCTGGGCTACTTGCTTGGTTGAAAGTTGCAAAATCGAAGTGCTATTGAGATACACCGCACCGCTACGAGGTTTGAGCAATCTTGCCAAGCCTCTTAATAGCGTTGATTTACCACAACCATTCGCACCGACTAAAGCAGTAATTTGTCCATTAGGGATTGCCAAATTCAAGTCGTGAATAATCCGCGCACCGTCGTAAGCTAAAGATAGATTTTTGGTTGACAATCCTTTCATAAAGTTTATTTTTGACGATGACGAATTAACAAATAAAGAAAATAAGGCGCGCCAATAGCAGCAGTTACCACTCCACAAGGAATTTCAATCGGTGCAAATAGAATTCGTCCTAGCAAGTCTGCCAAGACCACAATTATTCCCCCTAACAGTGCTGATGTTGGAATTAACCCTTGATGATTTGTACCTACCAACTGTCGTCCTAAATGAGGTGCAATTAGACCAATAAAACCAATTGTGCCAGCAGTGGCAACTCCTGCACCTGCTAAAGCTACACCTACCAACACTAGCAAACTCCGTTGCCATTCCACGCGGCTACCTAAACCTTTGGCGATATCATCTCCCAAATTCAAAGCATCCAAATGTCTAGCTAGTATCAACGCCAAAGGTACGAAAATTATTAACCAAGGTAACAAGGAAAATACTTGTTCCCATGTACGTCCGTAAACGCTCCCAGCTAACCAGACTAAAGCACTACTAACGTCAGAAATTTCTCCAAAGGTAATTAGCAAGCTAGTAAAAGCAGTTGCGATCGCCGATAAACCAATACCAATTAATATCAACAGAATTGGCGAACTACCATTGCTCCAAGCTAGCAAGTAAATTAAAGCAGCCAAGCATAAAGCACCTGCAAACGCCCAGAGCGGCAAGAGGTAAATTGGTGCTAAGGGAAATAGAATAATGACTATAACTGCGGCAAGACTTGCTCCGGCATTGATACCAATAATACCAGGGTCGGCTAAAGGATTACGAGTTAAGCCTTGAAAAATCGTGCCAGAAATAGCAAAGGCAACACCTACCAAAAAAGCGACTAGAGTGCGGGGTAGACGCAGGGTGTTGATTACAAAAGAATGATCTGGGTTTCCTGTCTCTAGACCTAATACTGTTTTGATGATATCTAAGGGCGCAATCGGATATTCACCCCGCCCGATGTTGATGACCATCGTCACTACGATCGCTACTGTCAAATACAGCAATATTGATGGTACGCGGCGATCGAGCCGCAAGGAAATTGACTGCGAACGGATGACTAGCCAATCCAACTTCATTTTTTCACCTTTGACTTAGCCAAATAGATAAAAAAGGGAGCGCCAACTAGTGCTGTCATCACACCCACAGGTAATTCCTGGGGCTTGAGCAAGACACGCGCCGCTATATCTGCTACTAAAAGTAAAGTTGCGCCTGCGATCGCACTGTAAGGCAAAATCCAACGGTAATCAGTGGGAATGAAAAATCTCACCATGTGGGGAACGACTAAGCCAATAAAGCCAATTGGTCCAGCTAAGGCGACTGAACTTCCTGCTAGTAAAACAACGCAGATGGCTGTAAGAATTTTTACCCAAGCTGATTTTTGACCTAAGCCTCTTGCTACATCTTCACCTAGGCTGATAGTTGTAATTTTTCTACCCAAACCAAAAGCAATAATTAATCCTGCTCCTGCAAAAGGCAGCACTTGTACGAGGATATTAACATCGCTTGCAGCCAACGAACCAGCTAACCAAAATCTAATTTGTTCTAGAGTTTGTTGACTGAGAATCAAGATTGCAATGGTGATTGAGTAAGTTAGAGCCGCCAGCGCCGCACCTACTACTGTTAGGTTCAGTGGGGTAGCCCCTCCCCGTCCCAGAGAAGCAAGGAAGTAGACTAAAATTGTCGTAGCTGCTGCACCTAACATAGCGGCAATAGTTAGCACGTTCAAGCTTGAACTGCCAAACAAATAAAGTGTTGCAACTACAAACAATACTGCTCCAGACTCAATCCCTAAAATCCCTGGATCTGCTAAAGGATTGCGCGTCAAGCCTTGCATTAATGCTCCCGCTACCGCTAAAGAAGAACCGACAACAATTGCTATCAGCGATCGCGGTAATCTTATAGTCTGGATGATTAAATGATGATCAGAACCGTCAAAGGCGGTGAAAGAAGTCAAAATTTGGGCTAGCGGTATTTCTATTGCACCCAATCTAACGCTGTAGACAAAACAAATTAGCAAGATTGCTAGCCCTAAGATTAGACCAACTGGGGGCGGGAGTTGTAACTTTTTTAGTCCTAAAAATGACACAGGGGTCGCGTTTGTGATTGCATATTTATAGCCAGAGTGATCCAAAATTTTAATACTAATTGCGAACTCTTGGCAATAGAGGCGGGAGCTTCCTTTTCGCCTGGAGGTTTATTCGTTAATTTGACGCACTCCATCTACAACAGGGTTTACTTGTGAATCGGTAAACAAGTTACTCCCACCAGTCCAGTTAAAGTCACTGATACGTAAACTTAAAGCCCCTAATCCCAAAATCGGGTTGTAGCGCAAAGCAACACCATAAGTACGACGGCTATATTCCAAAATATAGTTGGTACTAATATTTTCCCCTGTATTTAAATTAAGAGACGCTTGGATGCCAAAGCGAAACGGTCCGTAAAGTTGTTGCACAAAACCAATATCTAGCACACTATCATCAACCGCGCGGTCAAACAAAAATGGCGATAAGCCGCTACGAATATCTTGAGAGTAACTGACATTAAAGCCCGTGTAGTCGAAGAACCGTCGGGAAAAATGACCGAACTGCCCTTGGATACCAATAGTACTAGTAATCACATTTTGACTATCGCCACTACTGTACAAACTGCTAACGCCTTTAAGTCCAGCAAACATTTGCACGTAGGGGACAACTGGAACAGGCGTGTATCTTAGTCCTTCCGTAGGAGTAGCGGCTAATCCCCGCCCTTGCCAAAGATTAAAGCCACGACTAAGAGCAACACTACCTTGCAAGCGACTTAAAGATATGCGATCGCGTCCTGTATTATCTTCAAGTAAGTCTAGGCGATCGCTTTCGGCATTAATCAACTGCGCGCCTGCTTGGTAGCTCAAAGCAATCCCCGTTCTCCCTACCGGAATTACAGGTGAAGTCAATACCCCGCCGAGACTGCTTTGCACAGTTTGATAGCCCAAAGAGCCATTAAATAAGCGATCGCGATAGCTATATTCCAAAGTCAACAGATGTGGTAAGCGAGTACCGATAGTCTGCGCCAGACGCAAACTAGCCCGCAAATTATCTTCTAGCTTGCTCAAATCTACGCTAGTTAGAGCCGCAGAACCTCTAAGTGAAGTCCTCGCGCCCAAATCTACTCTCAACTTCGATCTAACACCGTACAAATCTGGATCGAGGACGTTCCCGCCACTTTCTGTTACTGCTTGTTGCGCAAAAAATTGGGGTGTTACCTGTAGTTGGACTTGTTCGGTATTAATTGGTGTAAAGCCGCGCTCGATAAATACGCCGCCGCGTTCGTCGCCATCTAAGCCAACTTGAAATAGTCCAGGATTAACTTCGCGTTCGCTACGATCAATCACTGTTTGATCGCGGGGTATAGGTATAGATAGTCCTTGGTCAAATACTAAACGCTGGCGAGTAGTGCGGATGCGATCGCGAAAGGGTGTTTCCCTTGTCAGCGTCACTCTATCTGCTCTTAATTCTAGTTCTGGCGGCGAAAATGGATCGTTGGTAATTCTAACAGTTTGCGCTTGCCAGCCTTGGGGATAAAATTGTACTTGCTCGGCTTGAAAACGCAATCGCCTAACTTGTCCGCCTTGTTGCGGTAAAGCAACATTATTAATATCTCTACCCGCGCCTATACTAATTCCCACCCCGCCAGCGCTAGTAACGCCTTGTACTGGTTGATTTGCGGTAATGCGATCGCTTGGTGGTCTGGCATTGACTCCCCCAGAACTAACGTCAGTTGCTAGATTAGGTGATAAATCTTGACTAACTGTAGGCACAAAAATCTCACCGCTAGCATTTTGCAGTTCCCCAGTATTTTGCACAAAATTATAAGTAAATCGTTCGCCCCGCAATACCTGTTCGCCTCTAGTTAAAGCTACATCTCCTTGTCCGACAGCAATTCTATTATTCAAATTCACTTGCAAGCTGTCAGCATCTACTACGCCGCCATCTAGCCTTAAAATTACATTTCCTTGGGCCGTAACAATTTGCCGCAATTGGTCGTACTCTTGGCGATCGGCGTTTAGTTCTAAAACTCTGTTATTAGGAGGCGCTACGTTAGTAGCTGGCTGGCTTTGTGGTTGGGCAGTACTATCAGGATTGCTTTCTCCTGGTGCTAGCTGCGTCTCTGTAGGGGGTAAAGGCGCTTCTAGTAGAGGAGGGGTTTGGGTGGGAATTGTTGGCGCGCTTTGCGTCTCTGTAGGGGGTAATGGCGTTTGCAGTTGAGGTTCTACTAGCGGAGTTTGGGCAATTTCTGGCCACGCCCCAACGTTATTATTTGCATTTATTGGGCTTTGTACGTCATCAACTGATTTAATCGGATAGCCAACACTAAGAGGCGCACCCAAACTAACAGCGCTTTTAGCTGCTTTAAGCTGTGCAGCTAACTCGGAGGTATTTTTACCTGCTTTTAGTCGAGCAGCTAATCCGGCAGGATTTGGCGTTGATGCTGCTTTAGTTGCCAAATGCTCCAGAACTGGATTAGGAGCAGGAGGCTGGTTGTTGACTTGAACAATTGGCGGTGGTGGTGGCAAATAGCGCGAATTATTAGCCCAGAAGCAAGAACTCAACCGCACTGCGAACCGCCTCCTCAAGTTAGCAAAAAGAAGGCAAAATAAAGTTCTTGCCTTCTTAACTAAAAACAAACTAGTAGAAATCGCCTATTCAAAATCGCGACGGCTGGGGTTACGAGATGGGTCGTTTGACAAAAATCCAAAGAAAAATAATGCAGCGAAAAAGCCAACAACAATATATACAACTATTTTGAGAGTGATCACAAGAATATCTCCGAAATGTTTAATAAGAGCAGATAGTTTTCTTATCATACCGAAATGTCGCACTGTTTTTGCTCGTTGTACAAGCTAGGCGCTCTTTTTTTACCAAATCATTAAGTTTTCTAACAAGCGATCGCCCCGAAAAACTCAGGATTTAGGCATAAAAAGTATTAAGTGTTGCCAATTGGAGGCCCAAGCAGGTAAACAATAAGCCATATACCACTGTTAAAAATTCTGCCGACACATGCAACCAATTCGTACTTTCAATGTTTCTCCATCATTGCCGCCAAGACTGGAAAGCTTGCGGCAGCTAGCTTATAACCTTCATTGGGACTGGAACGCCGACAGCAAAGACTTATTTCGCCGCCTAGATCCTGACTTGTGGGAAACTAGCCACCACAATCCTGTTTATATGCTGGGCAACATTAGTCAAGCACGGTTACAAGAAGTTGTAGAAGATGAAGGCTTTTTAGCCCAAATGGATAGGGCAGCCCGTCAGTTAGAAGATTACCTGCAAGAGCGTACTTGGTATAACAAAAATCGCCAACAGCAGGAATCAAAAGACGCAGATTCTAAGTATTCGCAAGAATGTTTTGCCTACTTTTCAGCAGAATTTGGCTTGGTTGATTGTTTGCCGATTTACTCTGGCGGCTTAGGAGTTTTGGCAGGCGATCATCTAAAGTCTGCTAGCGATTTGGGCTTGCCACTTGTTGGAGTAGGCTTACTGTATCAGCAAGGCTATTTTGCTCAATATCTTAATGCTGACGGTTGGCAGCAAGAACGTTACCCAATCAACGACTTTTACAATATGCCTTTGCATTTGGAGCGCAATGCTGATGGCTCCGAATTGAAAATTGGTGTAGATTATCCAGGGCGCACCGTCTACGCTAGAGTTTGGCGGGTGCAAGTAGGTACAGTGCCTTTGTACTTATTAGATACCAATATTCAACCTAATAGTCCTTACGATCAAGACATCACCGATCAGCTTTATGGCGGTGATATCGATATGCGCATCCACCAAGAAATTATGCTGGGCGTTGGTGGAGTGCGAATGCTCAAAGCATTGGGCTTAAAGGTAACGGCGTATCACATGAACGAAGGACACGCTGCATTTTCAGCCCTAGAACGAATTAGAATTTTAATCCAAGAAGAAGGGTTAAACTATACCCAAGCAAAACAATTAGTTTCATCAAGTAATATTTTCACTACCCATACTCCAGTACCCGCAGGTATCGATTTATTTGCACCAGACAAAATTTTGTATTACCTGGGGCGTTATGCAGATACTTTTGGCTTATCTAAAGATCAACTCCTTGGCTTAGGTAGAGAAAATACAGGAGACTTGACTTCGCCTTTTAGTATGGCAGTTTTGGCACTAAAAACAGCAACATTTGCTAACGGCGTTGCCCAATTACACGGTGTTGTATCACGGGGGATGTTTAAGGGCTTGTGGCAGAATTTGCCAGTCCAAGAAGTACCAATTACAGCAATTACTAATGGCGTTCATGCCCGTAGTTGCGTTGCGCCTACTAATCAAGCTTTGTACGATCGCTATTTAGGTCCCAATTGGTCGTCAACTCCAGCCTCTAACCCGTTGTGGGAAAGGATAGATACCATTCCTGACGAGGAATTGTGGCGCAATCACGAACGCTGCCGCTTGGATATGGTAGTATTTGTCCGCGAACATTTGGTCAGGCATTTAAGCGATCGCGGTGCATCACCTGCTGAGATTGCCCAAGCCCAAGAAGCCCTAGATCCATCAGTTTTAACTATTGGGTTTGCTCGTCGTTTTGCTACATACAAACGAGCAACGCTATGGATGCGCGATTTAGATAGAATTAAGCGGATTTTAGCCGGAAATAAAGACCGGAGATTGCAATTTGTGATTGCTGGTAAAGCTCATCCTAAAGATATCCCTGGCAAAGAATTAATCCGCGACATCAACCACTTTATCCGCGAACAAGGATGCTCGAAGCAAGTAGTATTTGTTCCCAACTATGACATCCACGTAGCAAGGCTATTAGTTGCAGGTTGCGATGTTTGGCTAAATACTCCCCGTCGCCCGCGCGAAGCTTCTGGTACTAGCGGCATGAAAGCATCGATGAATGGCTTACCCAACCTCAGCGTGTTAGATGGCTGGTGGGATGAAGCAGATTACGTCCGCACAGGTTGGGCAATTGGACATGGGGAAAACTACGACGATCCGATGTATCAAGATGAAATAGAAGCAAATGCTTTGTACGATTTAATCGAACAAGACGTAATGCCTTTATTTTACAACCGCGATGCTGATAATTTGCCTCGCCCCTGGATTGCCAAAATGAAAGATGCGATCCGCCTCAACTGCCCATTTTTCAACACCACAAGGATGGTGACAGAATATGCAACCCGCGCTTATTTCCCAGCAAGCGATCGCTACCACAACCTCAGTATCAACCATTACGAGCCAGCGAAGGAATTAGCCGAGTGGAAAGCCAATTTGGTTGACCATTGGTACAACATCAAAATCGCCAGTATTGATGTCTCTGATGCTCCTGACGTGCAGGTAAACCAAAATATCGCTGTCAAAGCCAGAATTAATTTGGCAACTCTCACACCAGATGACGTACAAGTAGAACTCTACCAAGGAGCAATTGATGCCAATGGTGAGATCGTCAACGGTATTTCAGTAATAATGGACTGTCAAGGGCAAGATGCCGAAGGCTTGAGCATTTACACAGCTAATATCATCTACTCTAATTCTGGTTTACAGGGCTTATCTTTGCGAGTATTACCAAAGCACGATTATTTAGCTAGTCCCTACGAGCCAAGATTAATTCTCTGGGCTTCATAAAGCGCCAAAGGCGCGGGTAAGGGGGAAAGGCTTTTCTTATCCCTTTCCCTTTACCCTTTAACCTTTTTCCCTCTTCTTTTTGGTATAACAATATAGCCATTAGCGCGATCGCCTAATACTATATTTCGCTCTTCTCCCCAGTACCACCAGTAGGCTGCTACGTAAGCGCAGATTAAGCTATCCAATCGATCTTCCAATGCTTTTAAGGCAGCCCCCGTACTGGGAATTTCAGCAAATAAAGCACAATCTTCAGCAAAAGTCAGATGCAGTTTTGGCTCAAATGTCGGTAAAACTTTGACAATGTATTGATGCAGTTTAATTAATTCTAAGCGGCGCTCTAATAAGCGTCCTTTTTTGTATTTGAGAATTAAAGGTAAATCAAATAATTCTACAATCGCCGGATGAGGAAATACCTCGATTTGATACCTTCCCAGCTTTTGCGGTGTAATTTCTGGGGCGTGAATAAAGCCTCGCTGTTCTAACTCTATGCCAAAATTGACAGTGCGATCGGCAAAGGCAAGACCAAGATTTGCGGGGTAACAGCCAGCATGATAGCGTCCAAAATATTTGTGAGTAAGTTTATCTGGCAATCGCGTTCCGGTAGCGTTGGGGATGATTGTAGGCGCATCTACAGCCACGATCGCATTTGCTTGGGCTGTATGATTATCTATCCAGGTAAGGATATCTGCGTCTTCTTCAAGCCGATCTAAAGCCAGCAGATGTAATCCTTCTACCCATTCCAAGCAACATAACCCACTAGGAGTAGATTTCCAACCTAAATCTACTCCTATAAACTTCATTGCACTATATTTCCTTCCCTCTTTACCTGCGTGGCGCTTAAACTTGTTTGTTTGTGTTCGTCTATACGTCGTTTTTCTTGCCTAAATCGTTCTTTAGAGTTGCTTCTATTTTAAGTCTATTGATAGGTAACTATGCATTTTTCGCTAGCTAGTATCTAGACATGAGTGCAATGTTTAAGTTTATTCGAGATTGCTAAAAATGGAAACTCGTTCTACTGATTTACAACCTGTTGCTAAAGCATTTAATGGTAAAGATCGCAATGCCTTTTTGTTCGGTTGGAATCCTCAAGCTGAACTTTGGAATGGTCGTTTAGCTATGATTGGATTTCTTGCGTATTTACTTTGGGATCTAGGTGGTTATAGCGTATTGCGTGACGTACTTAGATTAGTAGGTTAACTCCGCCGCATCATACTTAATAAGTAATATCCGTGTTTATTACTGCATTAAGGTAGTAAGGTACTGTCAATTTAGAAATGAATATAGCTAGATTGACAGTCTTACTAATAAATGCCATTACCTGCTCAAAATTAGTCCGTTCATCTACAGAGGTAATTATGACTGTAAGTGCGATTGGAACAGAACCGAGATTTAGTAAAAATCAGACAGTTTGCTTTGTAGGCGGTGTAGGTAGGATTCTTAGCTACCAGCCAGAATACAATACATGGACTTATGCTGTTGAGATGGAAATGGGACCAGAACCTTCTATGGGTAGGATAGGTGCTGAAACAAGAATTCTACTACATGAAACTGATATTTTAAATGTACTAAATTAATTAATTTTATTACAGATATGTACGCGCTTGACTTTACTATACACCCTAGTTACTTTTTAGCTGCTTGGGCGCTAATAGGGCTTATTTTGCAAACATTATATCTAGCTATTGGCGATGCGATCGCTACAACAAAAACTTTGCATCAAATACCTTGTACCAATTGTCAGTTTTTTACAGGCAATTATTATTTAAAGTGTACCGTACATCCAAATTCTGCTTTAACAGATAGAGCAATTAATTGTCGTGACTTTTGCTTATTGCAAAAGCAATGATTCGCCTAGCTAGATTTTAAACGAGCGCTAATTATATGCTTTTGAATATAAGTCCGTTACTAATTAGTAACGGACTTATATAGCATTAATAGGGAGCGCAATCAACCTTATGATTGACAAAATGTAAATATTTAAATTGTGCTGTACATCAGTAGTTAGACATCCTTTGCAAGTTAGCTATAAGACAAACTAATGTTGCTCGTAAGTAAAGTAAACTTGTAATTATCTATTTACATTTCTTGCATCAGTCGCAAATAGTTCTGGCGCAATTGCGTCATATTTTCCATCATGCGGTTGCATAGATCTTTTTCTACATTGCTCATATCGTGCCAAAATTCTGCTGAACGCCGCGCAGCGATCGCTTCTTGCCATAACACATCCATCAGTTCGGCTGCTTGAGGATTTTCTTGAGCTATACTCTCTCGCAATTGCTCAAAAGCTTGATTGGCTTGGGGATGAGTTGCGACTTCTTGCGCTAAGGCAATGCATTTACGTAATTGGGCGATCGCCTGGGGAGTAGATTGCGTCATAATTGTTAAGACCGAGTATAAAATTTGTATATTTTTGGGCTAGTCCCTGCAAAAATATTAACCAAAATCAATGGGCAAGCAGCGCGTTTTATCTGGAATTCAGTCAACTGGCAATCTACATCTAGGCAACTACCTAGGCGCAATTCGCAATTGGGTGGAAGGGCAGAGTCAGTACGAAAATTATCTCTTCGTGGCAGATTTACACGCGATTACTGTACCGCACAACCCAGCAGACTTGGCAGCTAATACCTACACTCTTGCGGCTCTGTATTTAGCTTGTGGTTTAGATTTAAACTACTCTACTATCTTTGTGCAATCTCATGTTTCTGCCCATAGCGAATTGACATGGTTGCTTAACTGTATCACCCCGCTCAACTGGCTAGAAGATATGATCCAGTTTAAGGAGAAGGCAGTAAAGCAAGGTGAAAATGTTAGTGTTGGCTTGCTAGATTATCCAGTGCTGATGGCATCAGATATCTTGCTCTACCAGCCTGATAAAGTACCTGTGGGCGAAGATCAAAAGCAACACCTAGAAATTACCCGCGATATTGCCGCCAGATTTAATTACCAATTTGCACGGGAAAACCCAGTATTAAAGTTACCCGATCCCTTAATTCGGAAAGAAGGGGCGCGCGTGATGAGTCTTACTGATGGTACGCGCAAAATGTCTAAATCTGACCCCGCAGAAGGCAGCAGAATCAACTTATTAGATTCACCAGAGCAAATTCAACAAAAAATCAAACGCTGCAAAACAGATCCAGTACGCGGATTAGTTTTCGACGATCCAGAGCGACCAGAGTGCAATAATCTATTAACACTGTATATGTTGCTATCTGGTAAACCCAAACAAGAAGTAGCCGCTGAATGTGCAGACATGGGTTGGGGACAATTTAAACCATTACTAACAGAAACAGCGATCGCCGCTTTAGCGCCAATCCAAGCCAAATATAAGGCAGTAATGGACGACAAAGGTTATCTAGAGTCAGTCTTAAAAGATGGCAGACAAAAAGCCGAAGCGATCGCAGGCGACACCCTAAGCAAAGTAAAAACAGCATTAGGTTATTCTATGCCAGTGTAATTGCATCTGTACGTAGTTGCGCTTCAGCGCTCTTAACACATAAAGCAACGCCAAAATAACTTCTTCGCCCTACCATCCAACTTAGCTGTTAAAACAGAGACAAATACGTAACAGCCAACACCAAAAATTAGCACATGAGTAACATATTCCGCACCGCCGTCAAAAAACAAGAGTTTCTAGTTACCGCCGAAGTAGCACCACCCAAAGGCGGCGATCCTAGCCATATGGTAGAAATGGCAAAAACTCTTAAAGGCAGAGTCCATGCCATAAATATTACTGATGGCAGTCGGGCGGTGCTAAGAATGTGTCCAATGGTAGCTTCAATAATTTTGTTGCAACACGGGATAGAACCAATTTGTCAGATGGCTTGCCGCGATCGCAACCGTATTAGCCTGCAAGCTGACTTAATGGGCGCTCACGCTCTTGGTGTCCACAATATCCTAGCCCTCACAGGCGATCCAGTCAAAGCTGGCGATCATGTTGAGGCTAAAAGTGTCTTTGACTTAGAATCGGTGCGACTGTTGCAATTAGTCGGTAAGCTTAATAGCGGTTTTGATTATAACGATCTGCCGCTAATAGATGGCGCAACAGACTTATTTGTGGGTGCGGCTGTCGATCCGCAATTGGCTAGTTGGTCGAGCTTGCAGCGCCGTTTTGAGCGTAAGCTAGAAGCTGGAGCGCAGTTTTTCCAAAGTCAATTAATTACCGATTTTGAACGGCTAGAAAAGTTTATGGATCAAATTGCCGCAGGTGCAAATAAGCCAGTTTTGGCGGGGATATTCTTGCTCAAATCAGCTAAGAACGCTCAGTTTATCAACCGCTGCGTTCCTGGTGTGAATATTCCCGAACATATTATTGATCGCCTCGCAAATGCTAGCGATCCTCTACAAGAAGGTATAGCGATCGCAGCCGAACAAGTCAAGCAAGCTAAACAAATTTGCCAAGGCGTACATATGATGGCAGTAAAGCGAGAAGATTTGATCGTACAAATTCTCGATCGGGCAGAAATAACACCTATAACAATTCCTTTGTCAAGCTAATTTAATTTATATAAAAACAGATATGAAAGTAGCAATTGCTGGTGCAACAGGCTTTGTAGGCAGTCGTTTGGTAGAGCGATTGCATTCTCAAGGGCATCATATATTAGTATTGACTCGTAACTTGGCTGCTGCGCAAAAAGCCTTTCCTAGTTCCAAGTTTCCCAATGTCGAGATCGCTACCTATACGCCAACCCAATCCGGTACTTGGCAACAAGCAATATCAGGCTGCAATGGCGTAGTAAATTTGGCTGGCGAACCAATTGCTGAAGGGCGGTGGACATCAGAACGCAAGCAGGAGATATTAAATAGCCGCCAGTTGAGTACGCAGAAGATTGTCGAAGCAATTAGTCAAGCGAGTCCCAAGCCGCAAGTATTAGTGAATGCGTCAGCGATTGGTTATTACGGTACTAGCGAAACAGCAAGTTTTGATGAAACAAGCGCTGCTGGTAACGATTTTTTGGCGGGGGTTTGCCAAGCTTGGGAAGCAGAAGCGCAAAAAGTAGTAGATGCTGGAGTCCGGTTAGTAATTCTCCGTTTGGGGATTGTTTTAGGTAAGGGTGGTGGCGCTTTGGGGAGAATGATTGCACCTTTCAAAGTGTTTGCAGGCGGTCCTATTGGCACGGGGAAGCAGTGGTTTTCCTGGATTCACCGCGACGATTTGGTAAATCTGATTATTCAGGCTTTAACTCGCCCTGATATTAGTGGCGTACTCAATGCTACTGCTCCTCACCCCGTCCGCATGACAGAATTATCGCAAACTATGGGGCAAGTAATGAATCGCCCTTCTTGGTTGCCCGTTCCTGGGGTGGCGATTGAGGCATTATTGGGGGATGGGGCGATCGTTGTTTTGGAAGGGCAACAAGTGTTACCAAAGCGATCGCTAGAGTATGGCTTTGATTATCAATATCCCACCGTTAAAGAAGCGCTGCAAGATATTTTGTCTGCTTAAAGTGGAAACGAGTAAGTAACCAAAATATGGAATTAACTAATACAGCAACTAAGCTGACTAATCACTTTACGTCTGCCTTAGTTTATGCAACCCAACTTCATGCCTCACAAGTAAGAAAAGGTAGTAACGTTCCTTATATCAGCCATCTTCTGAGCGTGGCAGCATTAGTATTAATTGTGATGTTATTCCTAAACCACCTTGGCGCGATCGCAAGTTGCAATATCTAGAAAAAATGCACGGTGCATCTACAGCTATTCAACGTGTATCAATGGCAGATAAAGTACACAACGCGCGCTCAATTTTAGCTGATTGGGAGCGCCAAAAAGATGCTGTTTGGAGCAAGTTTAAAGGTGGTAAGGAAGGCACATTATGGTTTTATCAAGCTTTTCTTCAACTGCATCAAGGAAAAACTGATAGTTACTTGGCAACAGAACTAGAACGGGTAATATCACAACTATTATACGTCTGCAAAATTGAGCCAGTTGTTTAATATTGCCTATGTAGAATATTTTGCTAGTTACAGTTTACGGTTCGCCTTAGCGTATTCTAACTGCAATTGAGACACTGCAAACAGAGCAAACATTTTTTTCTACTCTACTGGTGCTAAGGAAAGCAAAAATATCATTGCTGACTGATGTATTAAAACTACCTCTTCTGCGCGTGGTGCTGCTCTACTGGTGGGTATAGGTATTAGCGTATCCGCAGATGTTGATGACACGAGCAAACTAGCAGCCTACCTAACGATGAATGCAATTCCTCAACTAGTTAGTTTACCCCTAAAAGAGGCTTGGATGCAGTATCAATTGCTTCATCCACAATTAGCAAAAATATGATAAAAATTCTGCCTCAAGGAAGAAGTTATAAAAGGTACTTATACATAAATTTAAAGGGCTAGGTCTATTTAACATTAGTCAGTAAAATAAGCAATTTTACTAAGGAAATAGGTTGAGATTATGCATATACTGGGTGAAATAAAGCTGCCCAAATCAGCTGATATTTCTGATTTATACTTGCAGTGTAATGAAGCAGTATATATAAACTATCAGAAACACGACAAAAAAGTTGTTTTCAGGCAGGGAGGTACTATATCGTCAAATTCTTACTTTAATTCATTTTACGAGAATTTTTATACTAAATATACAACTCTTAGTTCTATTTATTATTTACTAAAACTCGAAGGCGACTTTAAAGTTTCTGTCTACAGAGAAGTTAATAAAAACAATAAAGAAATTATTTATCAACAAAACTTTGATAAATGTCAATTCTCAAATCCCATCCAAATTTCACTAATAAATCTTCTGCAAGATGAAAATGCTGGCAGAATATATTTTGAAGTTACCTGTTCTAGCGAACAAGGTGTATTTAAAGAGGCGTGGATAGCAACTGATGAAAATAAAAATAGAGAAGTATCGCTGGCAATTGTAATTTGCACCTTCAAAAAGGAGGATTATATAAAAAATACATTAACTACTATTTTTCAAGACAAATTACTAGAAGCTAAGGACTTTAAGTTATTTGTTGTTGATAATGGTAGAACTTTAGACAAAGCTGATTTCACAGAGCCAAAACTGAGACTAGTTTCCAATATAAATGCAGGTGGAAGTGGTGGTTTTACTAGAGGGTTAGTTGAAGCCTTAGAGGAAAACGCCTACTCTCATTTTTTGCTGATGGATGATGATATAGAGTTAGAAAGTGAATGTATTTATAGGTTGTTTTCTTTGTATGAGTATGCCAAGCTTGATTTTGCTGTAGCTGGCGGACTCCTAGATTTACAGAAAAAGCATATGTTGTATGAAGCAGGAGCAATGTACAACCAATATGCTAAAAATAGAGGATTTGCACCTGGCTCATTAACTGCTGTAAATAAGAATCTTGATTTAAGAAATGATAAATCCCTCAATAGGTTACTGCTGGAGGAAGATATAGATTATGGAGGGTTTTGGTTTTTCTCTTTTTCTAAAGAAGTTGTTGAACAAATTAAATTGCCCTTGCCTTTATTTATAAAAGTAGATGATATAGAGTTTTGTTTAAGAATTAAAGAGTTAGGTAGCAAAATATTAGCTTTCCCCTCAATGGCTGTGTGGCATCAACCAGCTTCTGCAAAGAATTTGAATTGGGAAACTTATTATTATACCCGCAACGATCTAATAACTTATGCAATCCACTATTCATTAGGATATATGGATACAGTTAACCATTTTACAAAAGTAATAATACAGGCTTTGTCAAAGTTTGATTATAATCGTGTAGAAATGCTGATAAAATCTTTTGAAGACTATATAAAAGGTCCAAGTTTTATCAAAAACTCTGAGCCAGAAAGCTTGCATCTTCACATTTTAAAGCTTAGTCAAAGCTACAATAGCAAAAATAAGACAGATAAATTAACTAGTATTAAGCTTTTGACTAGGTGGTTTAAAGTTGCGGCGAAAAGTAGTATTGAATGGTCATCCTTAAGTAGAGAATGGAAAAGTGCTTCAAAGGAGTTAACATCTACTATATTTTGGCAGCAATACCTTGGGCTAAAGAACTCAAATTGAGAGGGTGGTGTTGCCAGAAATGGGTATTAACAGGCTAGATCAGTTTTATTAGGGAAATTTCTAACCCTTGCTGTTTCCTAATAAACTCAACACATCGCAACATTAAGTTTGATGAAAGCTTTTTCACCAATTTTATAGTCTGTGGAATGCGATCGCGCTCATTGCCGTAATCTTGTACTTGGCGGTTAATTTCAAGGCAGTTCTGAACTCCAGAACGGTGCGCTTCCAAATCCGTTTGCTTGTTGATGAGCCAAAATAGTCTCACCTAGCGTCATCCATAGGGCGATTTGTTTGGATATTTTTTGTCTTACTATTGGCTGATGTTCAAACCATATTTAAGTAGTTACTTAGAAGAGTAACCGCCTCAAGTAATTATCTACATCACCTAAATTGCTCTGGGCGATTACACAGTATTTCCCTAAGACCGAAAACAAAATCTCAGTAAGGCGATCGCTATATGTTTTATCACAAGAAGCAACTGCAATATTTTACTCCCCCGCAGCGTCCAGACCCAGTTTATGCTATGAAGATGCAGGAACTTGTCGGCGGTTCCTTTGGCGAAATGACAGTGATGATGCAATACCTGTTTCAGGGTTGGAACTGCCGAGGCCCTGCAAAGTATCGAGATATGCTGCTAGATATTGGTACAGAAGAAATTGGTCATGTGGAAATGTTAGCCACCATGATTGCTCATCTTCTAGATAAAGCACCGATTAAGGCACAAGAAGATGGTGCTAAAGATCCCGTAGTCGGCGCAGTGATGGGCGGCTCCAACCCACGAGATGTAATTATGGCTGCGATGAATCCTCAGCACGCTATTGTGTCTGGATTGGGTGCAATGCCAGCAGATAGCGTAGGTTTTCCTTGGAACGGTCGCTTTATCGTTGCTAGTGGCAACTTGTTAGCTGATTTCCGCTCTAATCTTCATGCTGAGTCACAAGGTCTTATGCAGGCTGTGCGGTTGTACGAGATGACAGACGATCCAGGCGTAAAAGATCACCTCAGTTTTATGATTGCCCGTGATACCATGCACCAAAACCAATGGCTAGCGGCAATTGAAGACCTGAAAAGCGAAGGATTTGAGGAAACTGTTGTTCCCAAAATTGCTTACCAATATGGCAAGAAAGAGCATTCCTATCAGTTCTGGAATAACTCAGAAGGCGAGCAAAGTGCTGAAGGTCGTTGGGCAAAAGGCCAGTCGATAGATGGCAAAGGCGAGTTTGAGTATGTAGCTAATCCTCAACCCATTGGACCAGAACCAAATCTGCCACAGCCCGATCCTAGACTGCATGGTACTATGGCTTCTCCAGCAATGCAGCAGGTAAGTGAGGCTGGCGCTAACCTGATTGATGGCATATCTCAAGTGGTCAAGGGTGCAGGCGAAACTATTAAGCGCACAATCACTGGTGAACAATAGCACCTTCTATCTCTAGCAGGGCTTAGATAGTTAAAAGCTTGCTTTAAGAAAAATCAAGACTTATAGAAGGTTTGGGAAGGGTCACTTGTCATTTGCTGAGAAGTCCAACTCAAACCTCCTGCTCTTTGTAAACAACCAAGTTCCTAGAAAGCTGAGTTGCCTAAGTCCTGTTAATAAGGTTAATTGCCAACAATTCGGCTTGTCCCTGTTGGCGGGGAAACAGAACAAGTTAAATCAGTCGGCAATCCCTTAATCTTATTTCCAAAATCTGATTTCTCACAATAGCCCGATTAAATCGTGCATCCGCTCGATAACCTGCTGCGCACCAGCCGACACAAGAGCATCAGCACGGCTTCTTCGTTCATCGTTGCTCACATGAGTTCCCCCTACATAACCGATAATCTGCCCAATTCCAGCGGCAACGGCAGCTTTTACCCCACTGATAGAATCTTCAACTGCCACGCAACGCGAAACTTCAGCTTCCAAACATTTCACTGCATGTAGGTAGATGTGAGGAAGCGGCTTGGGTCGCCTAACGGGGAGAGAGTCGTGAGCGCTAAATATCTGCTTGCTGGGGAAATACTCGCTCAACGCAGCAGAAGTAAGGCAAGCACTCAGCCGTTGTAAGCTGCTGTTACTTACTAATGCATATTCAAATCCGCCGTCGCGTAGATAAGACAGCACTTGGGGCGTTCCTTCAGTCGCTTTAGCCTCTACACTAAGCCGTTCAATCGCTCTTTTTTCTTCTTCAGCCACTAGAGCGTCAATATCGCGATCGCTAAGAGTGGTTGATGAGTCTGCGTAGATAGTCTTGAGTATTTCCCTGTAAGGTTTCCCTGCGAAGCTTTTAACAAACTCCTCAAGCTCATAGTGTGCAGCGCCAGCAAACTCACAAGCTATTTCATTAGTCAGTCTCCACGCGCTCTCAAGTGCTATGGTTTCACTATCCACAACAGTTCCATCATGATCGAAAAGTACTACCATTAGATGCCCAAACGGTTTCATTCAAAAGCCCTCCCTCACTGTAATTCTTAAGAGTAGTCAATAGCCCATGAGTCTGGAGATCCAAGATTGCTTGGTAGCATTCATCATCTACTACCTGTGTATGTTCGCAATTCTCCAATCCCAGAATCTGGCTAATCGCCGCGCCTGCTTGAATCGCTGTAACTGCGCTCTGGGTATCCTTGGCATGATAGGGCTGACCAGACTCGCTCGCCCCCTCTCTGACTGCAAGCAGCCACGCCGCAATCGGAAGTATAAGACGCTTCATGCTGACCTTGCGGTTATAAGCATCTTGAAGTATCGGAAATATATACTTGCCTACTTTCCTACAGGTTTCTGAGGATATTCTCTCAGTAGAATCGGGAAGAGCCTCGTTACTCAGCCTTAGTAACACAGTAGCCATATATTGTTCGCACAAGGAGCGAGGTACTGGTGTTGCTGCTGCGATATCATCCATGAGAAGCCGAGTAAACAATTGGAATTCCGGTAAAGCGATCGCCTCATGCATATACTTTATACCTGCTCTTACAGCCAAACAGGCTATGAAGGAGTGTACTGCATTCAAAAATCTCGACTTCAGATACACAAAAGGAGTGATGTCCTCGGTCATAATTACCCCCGCATCTTCCCACTTAGGGCGATCGCTTGTGAAGTTATCCTCCACCACAAACTGCCAAAATGGTTCGGTTACAATGGGACTGCGATCGCCCACCTGCAACAGCCTATTGGGGTACTCATAGTCAGATTCTTGCTCTTGAGGCACAATCCTGTCTACAACCGTATTAGGAAACGTTGCGTTATCTCTGATGTATTCTGCAAGCTGAGGATTAATTAGGTCGGCGTAAGCTAGCACTGCTTTTGCTAGGATCTCCCCGTTTCTTGGGAGGTTGTCGCAAGATAGGGTTGTGAAGGGGGTCATTGAGCGATCGCGTCTTCGGCGTAGCGCCTCTACTATAAAGCCAATTGCAGTAGTTGGAGTGGAAGGATTTTGCAGATCGTGCGCGATCTCTTCATTCGCTGTGTCGAGATTAAAACTCTTGTCTAAATAGTAGCCTTCTTGAGTAATTGTCAGAGTCACAAGGCTTACAGAAGGAGATGTCATCTTTCCCAGCACATAATCGCACTTCTCTCTACCATCAACGATTTCTTTGATAGAACCGATAACTTCCGCTTCCTCACGATTTTGAGCGCAACTAGAGCGCTTGATCAAAGTGTAAAAGAATCTCTGCGGTTTCAATTTAGTAATGGTGTTTTGGCTCTTGAGGCTAACCCCACAAATCCCCCATCTTTGCTCTGGAAACCCCTTCTGTGCAAGATAGTTATGTATTATGTAGGCGAGGTGTCCCCTAAAAAAACGACCTGGACCGAAATGGACGATACCAGTATTAAGCGCCCTCCTGTCGTAAAGAGAATGCTCCCTCCACAAACCAGTTACAGTACCGAGGTGAGAATTTGAGACGCTGGGCGGTCTAAGTAAGTTAACCATTATATTTCCTAAATAAGTGGATAATCAGGTAAAAAAAGTAGGTCAGTCTGGGTATAACCGATGACCTACAGTCAGCATAAGTAGCTCAAAGTGCGAATATTCCCGACATACTTTGTGGCATCACAAGCAAAAGTTTTGCCACATATAGGTAGGGTGCGACAAGTAGTACAGAAAAACAAGAAATTAGGGAAACTAATCAACTAAATAGCAAAGATTGTATTGTTTTTAACCTAGTAAGGCACGAGAATACCGCACAAACTTCCCCCTTGTTCAACCTTGAGAATTACGCGATTAAATGTCTGTTTTATAATGAAAAGTTAGAGAGTAATTTAGCTTTTTTTAGGAGTTTCAGTCTGCTAAACAAAAAGTACTTACATGACCACAGCTATGCTGGGCAAGTAATTGTAATACATGAAGATGACACTCAGTTGTACGAGCCAAAAAACAGAAGCATATTTACTGTAATACAAGGGATATATACGCTCAAATATCAGTCTGTCCTAATTCTTGAGTAATATGTATAATGCTCTGCTTCACTATATACTTAATTACTGACTGTCTCTATAACTGCAATTTAAGACTGCTTTTTGTAGCTGCGATCGCATTTTTATAAGTTAAGTAATTGCCTTCTCTACTAGCTCTGTATCACTTATGTTATTTGCCTTGCTAACTGTTATTTTATGCCTTTAGGAGAATCTTAAAAAAGTCATTAGACAGACTTACAACAATAATCAAATGTATAGCTTACTACTTACAAACAGTCAAGTTGAAGGTTTATTATTTAAATTATAAGTGTACAATATTAGTTGTCTTACTTATACTTTGAATAGAAAATATAAGGTGAAGGTTTTTGTTATCAACTATATAAAAAATGGGTTACTGTTCATTATTTAAAAATAAAAAATAGAGATACGCTTCGTAAAGAAGATTCTAGAGCGCTATCTTGCTCTAGAAAAAGATGCGATCGCATTGGAGACCTTTGCTACAATGTGATCGCTACAATGTAATGCTTTGCTTCAACAAAAATCACTCGATAGCTGGTTGGGTTCGAGCGGAGGAGTACAGAAACCAAACAAAGAGAATTGCAAAGGTAAGGTCAATAATACCTGGAATTAAATAAAATGGGTGAAGCTTATTTACCAAGGTATGATAAGCCAATACAACAA
>QQTW01000690.1_pt1 | contig 21800 bp, 20 predicted proteins | sample 1904831 | NCBI WGS metagenome assembly QQTW01 (sample SAMN09435610, study PRJNA476489) | Subsurface metagenome, whole genome shotgun sequencing project. | reverse complement strand
ACCAGTACCCAGTTAACTAACAACTTATGAACCTAAAAGCAGTTGTAAAGGCAGCAAGTCGTGGTATTGGCTCAGGTTGTGTGCGAGAATTAGCAGCGCGAGGTGATAGGGTTGCACTTATAGCGCGATCGCCAAGGGTCTTATATTTAGCCAAAACACTGTCTTCTCACACTAAATTTGAGACTGAAAGGTATAAAACCAAATCTAAACAAGTGTCATGAGTAACAAAGATACTGGGGTAAAAATACGTCCAGCAGCGATCGCGGATGTGGAAACAATTTTGGCATTTATTGAGAAAAAAGCCGAATTTGACCGCAATATGGGCGCTTTCTCTGGAAAAATTGAAACTTCTATTGAAAAAATTTGCCAAACAATTTTTAGTCCAACGCCCTTCGCGCAGGTTTTATTTGCTGAGATAGAACAACCGATTGGCTTTGCTTTGTACTACTATAGATACTCCTCGTTTAAAGGATTGCCGAGTCTTTGGCTTGACGATTTGTATGTAGACGAAAGCTCAAGATGCAAACAAGCGGGTACGGTGTTAATGAATTATTTAGCGCAAAAAGCCAAAAATAATTGTTGCACTCACCTAGCTTGGACGGCGGACAAGCGCAATACTCGCGCGATTAGTTTTTATCAGCGTTTGGGTGCAGAAATTGTCGAGCAAAAAGGTAATGTTTGTTTTTTTCAGTGGATACCGTAATTAGCCTTCGATCGGGCTAATTTAAGTGCGATCGCTCATTATGTTAAAACTATCAGCCAAGTCACGTATCGCTACAGAAATTAGAGAATCTCTACACCTCACTATTCCCTTAGCCAGCGCTCAAGTTGCTCAAGCTGCTACAGGGTTTGTTGATACGGTAATGATGGGTAATTTGGGACAAGAAACTTTAGCAGGGGGAGGAATCGCCGCCACAACGTTTACTACTCTATTAGTAACTGCGACAGGTATTGTTATTAGCGTTAGTCCGTTAATTGCCGAAGCTTACGGCGCAAGTAACAAAGTAAGAATCCAGCAACTAACCCGTCAGGGAATTTGGTTATCTGTAATACTTGCAATTCCTGGGATGTTGCTACTTGGGCAAGTAGATATTTTGATGCAACAATTTGGACTTGCGGCAAATATCGTGTTATTGGCAAAGACGTTTTTAAACATCATGCTATGGGGATTTTTGCCCGCTTTAATGTTTGCCATGCTCAAAAGCGTTGTGTCTTCTCTGTCTCAGCCTAAAATAATTACGCTTGTAGTTGTCGTTGGTACGCTCTTTAATGCGGCGGGTAATTATATTTTAGGTTTTGGTAAGTTGGGCTTTCCGGCCTTGGGGATTAGAGGCATTGCTTGGGCAAGTGTAATGTCTCATTGGTTAATGCTGATACTTTTAATTGTTTATATTTGCCAGCACCAGCAGCTAAAAATTTATCAATTTTTCCATTGCGTATATCAGTTTGAGCCGAAAATTCTCCGCGAATTAATTTGGCTGGGAGTTCCTATTGCTATATCATTTGCGTTTGAAATTGGCTTGTTTACTACTACAACTTACCTTATGGGCATATTGGGAACCGATATCTTAGCAGCGCACCAAATTGTCTTTCAAACGATCGCCGTGATATTTATGATCCCCTTGGGTATTTCTTTTGCTACAACTATTCGCGTCGGACAGTGGATGGGACAGCAAAACATTACAGGTGTAGAAAGATCGGCTCATGTGAGTATGTGGATGGGGGGATTATTTATGACAGCAATGGCGATTGCTTTATTGCTATTTCCGCGCCAAATCATCGGTTTGTATTTGGATATTGACAACCCTAAAAATGCAAGAGCAATATCTCTTGCTACTTCTATGCTAAGTATTGCGGCAATTTCCCAAGTCTTAGATGGCGTGCAAACAACGGCGGCGGGCGCATTGCGAGGACTCCAAGACACTCGCGTTCCCATGCTACTGAGTTTATTTGCCTTTTGGGGAGTTGGTTTAGTTAGCGGCTATGTATTGGGGTTTCGGCTAGGCCTTGGTGGCGTTGGTTTGTGGTGGGGACAATTAATTGGCGTAGCGGTAGCTGCGGGGTTATTCGTTTGGCGTTTTCAAAAGTTAATTTCCTCCTTACGGGCAGATACCGCAACCAACCTGGTGCGTTAAATTGAATGTGTAATGCCGTCAAATGTTTGTCTGACTCTACCGCATGAATTTACCCAATCTCGATTCGGAAGCTATTGATCGCATTCTTGAAATGGCGTGGGAAGATCGTACCCCCTTTGAAGCGATCGCCTTACAATATGGATTGCAAGAACCGCAAGTTATTGAGCTAATGCGGCAGCAAATGCAAGCATCTAGCTTTAAAATGTGGCGCAAGCGCGTAAGCGGACGCAAAACCAAACACCTCAAACAACGCGACTTTATAAGCGGACGCTTTCGTTCGGACAATCAAAAAGGTTCTTAATTAAAATTTGTCTTATTCATCTTCCACTGAAAGCGTTTTTTGAATTTGACGAGCCAAAGTTTCTTCGAGTGTGATCGCTACTTAAATCTTTACTAATCATTTGTCCTGTAGCTTTCGAGCGATCGATATAAATGTAAAAAGCGCGATCGTCTTCACTATGAGTTAGAACATACTGCCGTAGGTCGTCTAAGCTCATGCGATCGTAGTCAGTATCTATCATGGTTTATATCCTAATTAGTAAGCTTTTTTATAAAAAGGTTTTTTAACTACTAATGCTGGGTAAGTTTTACCTCTAATTTCGACTTCCAAAGCTTGCCCAATTTTAGAGAGTTCCGTAGGGACGTAAGCAAGAGCAATGGGATAGCCTAATGTTGGCGATATTGTGCCGCTAGTAACTTCTCCTACTATGCGACCGTTTGATAGTACCTGGTAGCCGTGACGGGCAATATTGCGCCCCTGCATCTGCAAGCCTACAAGTTTTCTTGGCACTCCGGCTAATTTTTGTTGTTCTAATTGCGATCGCCCAATAAAATCGCCTTTAGTATCTAAATGCACTAGCCAGCCTAAGCCCGCCTCTAAGGGTGTAGTCGTTTCGTCAATATCCTGACCGTAGAGTGCCATTGAAGCCTCTAAACGCAAAGTATCTCTCGCCCCCAGCCCGCAGGGAACAACGCCCGCTTGAAACAGATTTTGCCATAGCTGTACACCTATACTTGGCTCTACCATAATTTCAAAGCCATCTTCTCCGGTGTAACCCGTCCGCGCAATAAAGCCCGATCGCTCTAATACAGTAGCGTTGAGGTGTCCAAAAGCCGGAATTGGGGTCAAGTCTTCTTTGACAAACTGCTGCAAACAAGTAACCGCTTGCGGGCCTTGAACGGCAATTAACACCTGGGGGGGTAACTCCTGTAGCTGCGCTAGACTTGGATCTAACTGTGACAATAACCAATTCTTATCTTTAGCACTGGTTGCCGCATTGACAATTATGATTCCGCGCTGCTGTCCGGTCGCGTCTTCACCTTGGTAATAAAAAATAATATCGTCAATAATTCCGCCTTGCGGATTTAGTAGTACCGTGTACTGCGACTTGCCACTTTGCAATCGGCTTAAATCGGAGGGAACTAAACGCTGAAATTGCTCGATTAATCCTGTACCATGACAAGCAAATTTACCCATGTGGGAAATATCAAACATTCCCGCCGCCGTTCTCACCGCTTGGTGTTCGCTAGTAATTCCGCCAAATTGTACGGGCATTTCCCAGCCGCCAAAGCTAGTTAGCCGTGCTTTGAGTTCTACGGCTAATTGAAATAGTGGTGTTTGAGCTAAAGGTAAAATAAATTCTTCGTTCGCCACAGATAATTTTTGGTAAGTGAGTATTATTTACTTATAACTGGTGCAATCCCATTTTTTTGTTTAGGGATAGACCGATCAGGTATTCCTCTATAAAATGCTCTCTTATGAATAACGATAAATTTTCTTTAACTATTGGCTGGCTTTATCCAACACTAATGAGTACCTACGGCGATCGCGGGAATGTTATTTGCTTGCAAAGGCGCTGTCAGTGGCGGGGTTACAAAGTAAATATATTACCTTTAGAGCGCGATGCTACAGCAGAAGATATCCACAAAGTAGATATATTAGTCGGTGGTGGCGCTCAAGATCGGCAACAAGAAATTGTCATGCGCGATTTGCAAGGTAGCAAAGCTGAAGCAATAAAAAGCATAATTAATGCAGGTGTTCCGGGGGTTTTTACTTGCGGCGCACCCCAGCTATTAGGGCATTACTACGAACCAGCTTTAGGTAAAAGGATTGAGGGATTGGGATTATTTGATTTTGTTTCAGTGCATCCAGGAGAAAATGCCCGTCGTTGTATTGGCAACTTAGTAGTAGAAGTTACTGCTAGTCGCTTGGCACAAGAACTAAAAGCAATGAGCGGTTCGCCCTATTTAATTGGGTTTGAAAATCATGGAGGGCGCACCAAATTAGGTCAAGTCGAAGCTTTGGGGCGCGTAGTTGCCGGACTGGGTAATAATGGCGAAGATGGAACCGAAGGGGCATTTTATATGAATGCGATCGCAACTTACTCCCACGGGCCCCTTTTACCCAAAAACCCAAACCTCGCAGATTGGCTAATTCAAACTGCTTTAAAACTAAAGTATCAACAGGACATTGCGAGCGCCCCTGGGGTACTCGCGCCCCTAGATGATACTTTGGCAACTCAAGCTAGGGAGGCTATGTTTAAAAAGTTGAATCTAAGTATTCCAGTCACAACTTGAATTTAACGCACGGTTTTGGTTGTCCAGCGATAGGATTTTTTGCGGCTATAGCTTCTTTTTGCTTTTGTAGTAACGCGCTTGACTACTTTTTTTGTCCGCGACTTAAATTGAGATTGGCTTGCCACTTTTTTATTAATTTGCAAGTATTTTCTACTAGATGGGCGGTTTACCATTCTTGAACTTGTAGGTACTCTTTTAATTCGAGTTATTCGTTGAGTTGATGTTAATGCTTTTTTTGGGTAAATCGCCCTACTCGGAGTGCGGCTTGCCATTCCTGAACTTGTAGGTACTCGTTTAGTTAATGCTTTTTTTGGGTACGCCTTACTTGCAGGCGACTTGCTGACTACTTTTTTAGCTGTAGTTAGCTGTTTGCTTGCCAAGGGAACAGGAGCTTTTGTGTTACTTGCCGCAAGTTTTGCGGTAGCAGCTTGAGAAACAGGCTGAACTTGCTTTTGCCAATAGGGAGTATCTACAATTTTTTTACTTAAACCTTGTGCTTCATTCCAGTTACCTCGATCTAGAGCGCTTTTTGCTGCTTGCAGGTAAGAATTATTTTTTGCCCAGTCTGCTTGCCATTGTTTAATTGATGCTTGAGCTTTTTGATATACAAGGCTTATAGACGGAATATCTTTAGCGATCGCAATTGCTTCATTGAGCTTGCCTGCTTGGTATTTGTCTGTAGCTAGAGCAAGAATACTGTTAGACCATTGAGCGATTAGAGGTTTTACTTTTTGATAAACTGCCGTATCCTGGGGCAACGAACTAACTAAAGCGATCGCTCCTTTAAAATCTGCATTTGCTGCTAATCTCTTTGCCTCTGTTAGCTTGCACTCAGACAAAACATTTTGGGCATCGGTGTATAAACTGGAATTTTGGGGAATTGTAGCGGCCCGAAGAATACACTCGGAATATTTGCCTGTAGCTTTGAGATTTTCTACTTGTTCTAGGGTTTGCTCAAATTTTAAACGTGGTTGCCAGTAAAGTGCATAACCTGCGGCGAAGGCAACTAATGCCGCCCCAACAGTTGCACCAATTGAAAGGTAATAGGGATGGCGATTAGAAGCTAGACGGGGTTTGAACGGCGAGAAAATTGTCGTGCTTGGTGCTGATTGATTGGTTGCTAGGGAAGAATTGAAACTTGTTTCTGTACTAACGGGAAGTGTTGGAACGGCGATCGCCGTACTAGAATTTTGAGACGGTTGATTTTCTATAGCAATTTGCGCTCCGGGGTTAAGGTGGGGCGATGCCAAGTCTAAATTTATTTCTGTAGGCAGGTAAAATGGCGCTAATTCCCGAACTTCTGCCAAAGCTTCCGTAGCAGTTTCGTAGCGGTCTTTAAAGTGATAGCGCACCATTTTTGTAATAATTAAGGCTAAGGCATTGCTAACTTGCGCTTTTTGCTGCCATAACAGTTCTCCAGTCTCAAAATCTTCCTCTAACTGCATGGGATACAAGCCCGTTAGCGCTTGAGTGGCGATCGCTCCCAAGGCATAAATATCGCTGCTGGGGCGGGGTCTACCTCGCGCTTGTTCCATTGGCATATAACCGGGCGTACCAATGCCTACGGTGGCAGGCATTTCAATATTGGCGGTCAGGCTGAGTAATTGCGTCCAATTTTGCTTTACCGATCCAAAATCAACTAATACTAATTTGTTGTCTTGTTGGCGTTGAATTATATTGCTAGGCTTAATATCTCTATGAATAAAACCTTGACTATGAATAAATACTAATATTTCTAAAACTTCTTGAATAAATTCCCAAACTTGGTTTTCAGTCCAACGTTGATGTGGTTGGAGTTTATCGGTCAATAATTGTCCTTGAATGAATTCTTGAACTAAATAAAATTCTTGATTTTCTTCAAAATAAGCAAGTAGTCTTGGGATGCGATCGTGATGCCCTAGTTTTTCCAAAGTTTCGGCTTCAGATTCAAATAATCTTCTAGCACTATGTAAAAAGTTTTGGTTGCTATTGGCGGGCTGGAGATGCTTGACTGCACATTTTGGATTGCCTGGTCTATGAGTATCTTCGGCGACATAGGTCTGACTAAACCCGCCACTTCCTAGAGTCGCGATGATTTGGTATCGTCCGCCTAGCAACCTGTCAATCATTGCCTGATTCTCCAGCATTGTTTGTCACTTTTTCCCTATAAAAATATATTTAAAAAACTTGTATTTTGATATTGAGAAATAAGATATATTTTTTACTAATAAGACAATTACTTTTGAATAGAAAATTTATAATTTTTATAAGTTAGGCTTAAGTTGCAATAATGAGATGAAATTTTCCTAAGCTAAAGTTAGTATTTTAGGTAAAAATAGGGCGATCGCTCTTGGAAACATAATAACAAAAATGCAAGCTATACCCAACTCCTAAAAGAGTTAGGTAGCGAGGGTTTTTCTAGCTAGTGTAAAATTATCCACAATAGCTATGGCATATACTAATATTTTTGGCACGCTCTTATTGTCAGTAATAGTCTCTACTATTATCCCTCGTCCTGTACCTAGAGAGGTAATAGTCCCAGTTTTCAAGCAACCGCAGTTAGATCAAGTAAAACCGCTAAAACTTGCACTTCAAGCTTGGCAAGGAAAAAAGTTGAATGTCGATACTATTAGTGGCGGCCATACAAGAGTAGTATACGCTGTTGCTTTTAGCCCGGACAGTCAAACTTTAGCTAGTGGGAGTGGCGATCGCACGATCAAGGTTTGGAGCTTAAATCAAAAAGTCTTAGCTCATACTTTGATAGGACATTCGCAATGGATAAGCTCGGTTGCGTTTAGTCCCGATGGTCAGACTTTAGCTAGTGGAAGTGGTGATCGCACGATCAAGCTCTGGAATTTAGAGACTGGGCAAGTAATTCGGACTTTGAAAGGACATTCAGACTGGGTAAGTTCGGTTGCGTTTAGTCCTGATGGTAAAACTTTAGTTAGCGGCAGTGGCGATAAAACAATTAAGCTTTGGAATGTAGAGACGGGGCAAATAGTTCGTACCATGACCGAGCAAGGAGGAGTTACGGCGGTAGCTATTAGTCGTGATGGTAAGTATCTAGCTAGTGGTAGCTACCTTAATAGGGTTAAGGTATGGGATAAAAATAACGGCAAATTGCTCCACACTTTGTCAGGACACTTGCGACCGATTTATGCAGTTGCCTTTAGCCCTGATGGTAAGATTTTGGCGAGTGGAAGCAATCAAGGGGAAATTAAACTATGGAATCCCCAAAAAGGGAAATTACGCCACACACTTTTAGGGCATACTCAAGCCGTAAATGCGATCGCTTTTAGTGCCGATGGTCAAACTCTAGCAAGCGGCAGTGACGATCGCACGATCAAGCTCTGGAATCCAGACAATGGCAAATTGCTCCGCACTCTCAAAGACAACGCGGCGGGAGTTACGTCCGTTGCTTTTGGGTCTAAGGACATTTTAGGGAGTGGCAGCAGAGATAAAACTATCAAAATTTGGAGATAGTAATGTTATCCCTCGTTTGGTAGAGATTTTAGAAGCTAGAACTTGAAACAATAGGAGCAATACTGCGATTATTGGCTGCTCGTTTATGAATTTTAACTTTTTTGACATATTTTGGGTTTTTCTTGCCCTATCTTCTCTCCAACCTGTATGGCAACGCCGCCAAATTGAATATCGCCGCGTCCAAACTTTACGCGCCTTTGAGCAGCAACGCAACAGTCGGGTGATTTTGCTGATTCATCGGCAAGAATCTCTTAGCTTACTAGGCATTCCCATATCTCGTTACATTACTATTGAAGACTCGGAGCAAGTATTAAGGGCAATTCGTTTTACGCCCCCTGATGTGCCAATCGATCTTATCCTACATACTCCGGGGGGCTTGGTACTTGCAACCGAACAAATTGCTAGAGCGCTGATTCGTCACCCGGCAAAAGTTACCGTTTTTGTGCCGCATTACGCAATGAGTGGGGGGACAATGTTGGCTCTCGCCTCCGATGAAATAGTTATGGATGCTAACGCGGTTTTGGGCCCAGTTGACCCGCAGTTGGGCAATTTTCCCGCCGCTAGTATTCTTAAAGTTGTGGAAGATAAACCAATTGGGGAAGTGGACGACCAAACGCTGATTATGGCAGACTTATCGCGCAAGGCGATCGCTCAAGTGCAGCGCTTTGTTAGGACTTTACTTAAAGACAATATTCCCCAACAAAAAATTGCTCCCGAAAATGTCGAGCCGATTATTGAAGCTTTGACGACCGGACGAGTTACCCACGACTACCCAATTACTGTCGAAGAAGCAACGGAATTAGGTTTGCCAATTACTGTCGGGCTACCCCGCGCTATTTATAACTTAATGGAATTGTACCCCCAGTCTCAAGGTGGCAAGCCAAGCGTGCAGTACATTCCGATGCCCTATGGCGATCGCAGTCCCATGTTACCATCGCCCAAAGGTAGACCGCTCGAAGAAGCGCATTAAAGAATTTTCCGCCCGGTTAAGATTTCTCGTACTTCTAACATGGCGGAATAGGTGGGTAAAATGTGCAGAGTTTCATCGGCGGGGGTATGTTCTAAAGCGATCGCGATCGCATTTTTCAAATCTTGTTCAATAATTAACTGCACGTTATTGTTCTCAAGTTCTGGCTGACTGTAGCGCAGACGCAGGGCCATATCGTAAACGCGATCGCCACTAATTACCAAAGTACCGCCTTTTTCAACCAAAGTTTCCGTATCTACATCCCAAATCCAAGATACATCTGTGCCGTCAGGAGTGCGATCGTTTAAAACTATTAGCTTAGTTTTTCCCCCGGCTTGATTGACGGCGCGGATAGTTTCATTCATGCCTACGGGGTTTTTGGATAATAGAATCAATACGCGCTTACCTTCAACTTCTAACACTTCTGCCCGTCCAAAAGCAGCTTTGAAGTTATTTATACTGCCCGCGATCGTTGCTTCATCTACTCCTAATTCTTGGGCAGCGAGGATGGCGGCGACGGTATTGTATTTGTTATACACGCCAATCAATATTTGCTGCCATTGGCTGCTATCTATGTCTAATTTTGGTTTGGTAAAGTTGCAACTAGGACACTGATAATCGCCCAAGTGAGACAAATAAACCCCAGCATAGTTAAGCAAATGACCGCATTTGGGGCAGTAAATAGAGTCTACAGCATGGGGAATTTCATCTAAGTATTGTTTTGGCTCATTTAAGCCAAAATACCGCACTTTTTGCGGCAATTGTTGCCCCATCGAGGCAAGGGTAGGATCGTCGGCATTAATAACTACTACGGTTTGAGTGGGCAAAAGTGCGAGTTCTTCTCCCCATCTAGTGCTAATTGTATCTACTTCGCCATAACGATCTAACTGATCGCGAAACAAGTTCAAGCACATAATTAGACGCGGTTGAATTGGCTGCAATACTCGACGCAATATATTTTCGTCTACTTCCAAAATTGCGAAGTCTGCGTTTAATACACCTATTAAGTTGGTATCTTCTAGCAGTGCTGTCATTAAGCCATTTTCTAAATTTGCACCTGCCGTATTGTGGGTTACTTTCCATCCTTGGCTTTCTAGCATTGTTTTTAGCAGTAAAGATGTGGTGGTTTTACCATTTGTACCTGCAACTAAAATTACGCCTTGTTTTACCTGACAACTTAGTAGTTGTAAGAGGTTGGGTTGAATGCGCCGCGAGATTTCGCCTGGTAATACACTCGCCGCACCTAAGCGCAATAGTCGCACTCCAAAGGTTACGGTTTTGGCTATGGATACTGCAAGCCCTAGTTTTAGTCGCTCTACCAGTTTAATTTTTTTACCCACTGCTTACACCTTTACTGCTGCTTGTTGATATTTTGACTTGCATCATACTGGAGATCCCCCCTAACCCCCCTTTTTAAGGGGGAAAAATATAAATTTCCTTTTTAAAGTTTGGAGAGAAAGTTTGTAGCCTCGCAAAGTTTACGCTGCATCAAAGTGTTATTTTATTGCAAATAGACGCTAATTTAATATATGCAAGCATTGCAAGTTTGGCATCACCATTATCAAGGCTTACTCGATAGTGGGGCGATTCGCGCCGGGAACGAACCCACAATTATGTATCATGGGGAACCTAGGAAGAATGCGATCGTTTTGGTACATGGTTTAACTGATTCGCCTTATTTTATGAAAGCGATCGCCAAAAGGTTTTATGCTATGGGTTTTAATGTTTTATTACCTTTGCTACCAGGGCATGGTTTAAAAGTTCCCGATAGTCAAATAGATACTGTAACCTTTTTTGAATGGCTTGATGAAGTAAATTTTGCGGTTGATTGCGCTACAGGTTTAGGCAAACAAGTTTCTATTGGTGGTTTATCGGCGGGAGCAAATCTTGCTGTTTATAAAGCTATTACTGATAAGCAACATATAAATGGAGCATTGTTTTTGTTTGCTGGAGCTTTGGATATTCACAATCCGATTGAAAATATTTTAAGGTTCGATCCTTTCTTAAATATTGCTTCCTATATTCAAGTTAATAGAAATAGAGATGTAATCGATTTAATTAAAACAGCTTTTAAAAAGAAAGAGTTTAAGAGTAAAAACCGAAAAAAAGTTACAGTTCCACCGAATTTACAAAGGCGCTCTAAAAACATTTGGGCAATTGGCGATAATCCTTACCGTTATGTAGAAATGACTTTAAATGGTGCGGGACAATTAGCCGATTTAATCAAAAAAACTGAAGATTTATATAAAGACAAAGCTAAATACAGCGACATTACTCAGCCTATTTTTGCGGCTCATTCCGAGGCAGATATTGCCGCAGGGATAGAAGAAATTGAACTATTACTTAAAAATCATCCCGACTCTGTAAATAAAACAGAGCTTTTTCGCATTGATAAAAGTTTAAATGTTGCTCATCCAAGTATTGTACTAGAAGAAGATATCAAGGTTAAAGATAAGGTTTTAGAAAAGCGCAATCCAGTTTTTAATCAAATGATGGATTGTGTTGCAGCTTTTGTATATAAGCATTTAAAGTAGATTTCAAAAACTTGTATTTGGGTAGCGAATGATGTATAAATCCCTTGGAGGCTATGTTTACAAAGATATGTTTATGAAAATTTAATTTTCGGAGATCCCCCCCAAACCCCCTTAAAAAGGGGGAAAATAAGCGAAAATTAGACAATAAGGTTTTGCAGTCTAGGTAACTCATTGTTAGTAATTTCCTGGAGAATAAGCGAAAATTAGACAATAAGGTTTTGCAGCAGTTTTTTTAAGAAAACAATTGAAAAGTCTTTAAACTGAAGATAAGGAAAAGGTTTTTAAGTAAATATTTTGAGAGTGAAAAAGTAAATAAGAGTTTTTCAATTAGTATCTAATAGTCATATTTTTCTTAAGAAGGGCTACGAAGAAATATTCTCCCCCCTTTTTAAGGGGGCTGGGGGGGATCTATCACGTGGCAAATTACCGATCGCATAGGAATTAAATAAAAATGAAAATAATCCTAATGACAGCAACGGGCAATCCAGAGGTTTTGCAACTTAAAGAAATTCCAAATCCACAAATAGAAAAACCTACAGAACTATTAGTACGTCTTAAAGCGGCGGGTGTAAATCCTATCGATACAAAATTGCGGAGTAGAGGAACTTTTTATCCAGAAAATCAGCAAGCTATTTTAGGTTGCGATGGTGCGGGAATAGTTGAAGCTGTTGGTACAGATGTCAGCAAATTTGTTGTAGGAGATGAAGTTTATTTTTGCGATGGCGGATTGGGAGGTAAATATGGCAATTATGCTCAAATGACAGTAGTAGATGAAAAATTTGCAGCACGTAAACCTAAGTCAATTTCCTTCACTGAAGCGGCGGCGGCTCCTTTAGTATTAATTACAGCCTGGGAAGCTTTGTACGATCGCGTTTCTATGAAACCAGAACAAAAAGTATTAATTCATGCGGGTGCGGGTGGTGTTGGTCATGTGGCAATTCAATTAGCCAAGCTACATCAAGCTAAAGTATGTACAACGGTAGGAAATGAAGAAAAAGCTAACTTTGTTCGCCAATTAAGCGCAGATAAAGCTATTTTGTACAAAGAAACTGATTTTGTCCAAGCTAGTTTGGATTGGACGAATGGGGAAGGGGTAGATATTGGGTTTGATACGGTAGGAAAAGAAACTTTTGGGCGTACTTTCGCCGCCACAAAAATATATGGGGATGTGGTGACAATATTAGAAGCCGATGCTAGTACCGATTGGAAAGTAGCGCGATCGCGTAACCTAAGAGTTAGCTACGAATTAATGCTAGTACCAATGTTAAAAGGACTGGTGACGGCGCAAATATATCAAGCAAGTATATTGACTCAGTGTGCAGAGTTGATTGATGCGGGAAAGCTCAAAATTCATGTAAGTAAGGTGTTTTCGCTATCCGAAGCCGTTGCAGCGCATCGGTTATTGGAAGCAGGATCGGTTACAGGGAAAATTGTTTTGCAATGCGATTAATTAAGTATCTAGCGATCGCACTTCTAATTTTGTTCCTAATCTTACCTCAACCTGCCTGGGCAGCTTTAGCCCAGTTAGATCGAACAGTTTTAACTCTAGAATTACTGAGTGCAAGAGTAAAAACGCCTAAACTAAGCGGTGGTATTCCCACCATTGATTTGCAGCACTTTATTATCGATTTACGCCCAGAAAATACTGGTTTTCGCGCCAATTTCGAGCAAATCTTACAAGCGGGGTTGCAAAGAGCGGGATCTAGTCCTTTGGGTTTAGATTTGAGTTATTCCCTCATTCAGGGGGATTTTATCGGGAATAATTTGGGACTACGATCCCCCCTGTACGGGCAAGCTTTAGCACCCATATTTACGCCGACAGAACAGGCACAACTACAACGCGATCGCCGTCGCTATGCTCAATTGAGCCAACTTTCTATGTCACTATTGGGTTCTCAAAGTGCTACCCCGGCGCAAATTAGTGTATTTCGTGGCGGTTTGAAGTTGGTGCAGACTCGTTTTAGTGGCGAGGCAAATTTTACTAATACATTTTTTCTGCAATTTGTAGATGCTTCGGGGGCGATCTTTGCCCAAAACGCGAATTGGACAGAAACGCGATTTAGCCGCAATGTCAGCTTTGCGGGGGCGAGTTTTCGCAAACAAGGAATTTTTCGGGGGAGTATTTTCTTTGCTACGGCGAGTTTTAATCAAACTCAATTTCAAGAAACGGCGATTTTTAGCGGTGCTACTTTTGAAGATACGGGCAATTTTAATCAAGCAAGTTTTAACGATCTAGCAAGGTTTAACCGGATGCAATGGCGGGGAAATGCCGACTTTTCGCAAGTAAAGTTTGCAAATCGAGCTTTATTTACTAAAAATCGCTTTTATAAATCTTTGTTTCTCACCGAAGCAACTTTTAATCAAGCAGTTTCGTTTCGAGAAACGCAATTCGATCGCCCGGTAAATTTGCGCGGTGCTAGTATTCTCAATCAAGCAGATTTTAGCGATGCAGCTTTTGCTAATTCTTCAGCCTATTTAAACGTATCCGATCTGGGTTTTGATGCGGAAGCCGCCAAAATCTTGGGAAATCCGGGACAAATTGGTAGCGTTATTCAAGTGCCAATATTGCAAGGTAATGAAAATGTCTTGCGAAATCTCATTCAAAACTTTAGGCAATTGCAGCAAATAGGCGATGCGAATCAGTTAGATTACACGACTCAAAAGCTGCGCCGCGACGAGTTGCGCCGGAGATTATTGGGGATCAATATTAATACTGCAAGTTCCGCAACCTTGTTGAAACTGGGATTTTCACCTATTCAAGTTCAAGCAATTTCTCAATATCGTCAAGAGCAACCTTTTCGCAATCTCAGCGAAGTTTTGAGCTTAGACCAAATCGATCTCAATACTTATATTAAAGTCCGCGATCGCCTAGTCGCAACTTCGCCCATCTCTTACACAGAATCGCTACTACTTGCTTGGCAATGGTTGGCTTTAGGTTTATTGTTGCTACTTAGTCGTTATGGAACGAGTTTTTGGTTAGTGTTTGGAGTGGGAACCATTGCGATCGCGCAATTTGGGTTAATATTTTGGCTAATCGATCGTTGGCGACGGCTGCACCCGCAAAAAATTTTACCCACGGTTTACGAAACTAGCTGCGTACTCAGTAGTTTTTGGATATTGATAATGTTTGGATTAATTGCGATTTTTCGCACTTCAACGCAGCCATTTTTGACTTTAGGTTGTGTTGAAGCGATCGTTTTACCAATTCCCTTAGTTTTGGTTGCTAGGCTTTACCAAAAAGGACGCTACCACGACTTGATGAATAGCAGCTATTTTGTAGAAGATGGCAGTATGCGGCAATTGAGATTATTAATTGGTAGATTGCCCGTTATGCCGCGCTTTCCGCTATTTCGGGAGCGTTATATGCCCGTATTGTGGTCAAATCGCTGGAATTGGCTAAATTACTACGATTTTAGTTTAAATAACCTATTAAAGTTAGGTTTTAACGACATCCGGCTGCGGGACGAACATTTGCCAGGAATTGTTACAACTCTTGCTTGGTATCAGTGGATTGTTGGTTTGCTTTATCTAACGTTGCTGTTGTGGACTTTATCGCGCACGATTCCAGGATTGAATTTACTAATTTATCTCAAGTAGATGAAAGTTACTGTTTAAAAGAGACAGTGCTAAATTCCAACTCCCAAAGTTACAACAATCTTAAAATTATCCGTAAAACTGCAAAGGTAATCGGTAGATCGGTATTGTAGAGGTGTGGAGGCTAGGGTAGAAGACCTATGTCCAAATTACAAAGAAGTCGCCTTCCCAGGTCTAAAGCTTGGCAACGCTTGCGATATCTGGTTTTAGCACTAACAGTCAGTCTTTTAATTGTTGCTTGCGATCGCTCTTTCACCAGCGAGCGAGATTTAGTAAATGCGGCAGTAACAGACAACAAAGTTCTCAAAATCTGGTGGGACAAAGGTTTTACTCTCGAAGAAGATGAAGCCCTCCAACAGATTGTTAGTAATTGGGAAAAACAAAGCGGCAACAAAGTTAAACTTTCTTTTTATAGTACCGACGAGCTATCGCAAAAGGCAGAAAGAGAAATTAGGACAGGAGATTTGCCCGACTTAATCGCCATGTTCAAAAGTGAAAAATCTCTTACCGCCCGTTTGGCTTGGGAAGGGAAACTTGCAGATGTTTCTGATGTAATTGAACCTATCAAAAGCCTATATTCCGAAAATGTCTTACAAACAGTCAACTTCTACAATCAAACTGCTCAAAAGCGCAGTTACTACGCTTTACCCATTCATCAAGCCACAATTCACGCCTACTATTGGCGGGATTTATTAGAAAAAGTCGGACATAGTAATAAAGATATTCCTAGAGATTGGAATGGTTTTTGGCAATATTGGATGCAAAGGCAGGATGAATTACGAGCAAAAAACATCAATATTTATGGCTTAGGTTTGCCGCTATCGGTAGCTGCTGGAGACACCTATCAAACTTTTGAACAATTATTAGAAGCTTACGACATTCAGATGTTAGATGCTGAGGGTCAACTCACGGTTGATAACCCCCAAGTGCGTCAAGGCATTGTGAAAATTTTAAATTGGTACAGCCAAGCTTACAAACAAGGTTATCTACCACCGGATGCGTTGCAGTGGTTAAATCCTGACAACAACCGTAATTTGCTTAACCGTAAAGTATTGATGACGACTAACGACACCCTTTCTATTGCTACAGCGCTGCGTCAAGATCCGATCGCCTATCGTCAAAAGCTAGGAGTATTGGAATTACCAAATAAACCTAGCGGTCAAAAAATGCGCTACTTAATTACCGTGCAGCAAGTGATTTTGTTTGCAAATTCTCAAAATCAAAAGATTGCTAAAGACTTTTTGGCTTACTTAATTCAACCAGAAGTTATTGGCGATTATCTTAAAGTTGCTGGAGGTCGTCATTCCCCCGTACTGAAACCAAATTGGCAAGATCCTTTTTGGACAAATCCCCAAGATCCTCACGTTTCGACAGCGACAAAAACAATTACTCAAGGTCAAACGCGCTTATTTTATACTTTTTCTAACCCCGCTTACAGTATGGTTTTGAAAGAAAATGTGTGGGGTCAAGCTCTTAAAAAGGTATTGGTTGACGATATTGCCGTAGAACAAGCCGCCGACGAAGCAGTTTCCCGCATTAAACAAATTTTTGCTCAATGGTAACTTATGCACTCTGGCAATCAACACCTTACTACTAAAGTCGCTAGTTTGTTCCTGCTTTGGTCTTTAGTAGCAATTGGGATTGTAGGGGGTGTAGCATTTTTTAGAGCCAGAGAAGCCTTAAAGCAAGCAGCTTTCAATCAACTTAGCGTGGCAGCAACTTTAAAAGAGGAAGAAATTACCCGATGGTTTCAAGATCGAGAGCAAGACTTTTTTGCGATCGCCAAGTATCCCGAAGTCCACAAAATCGCACCGACTCAAGACTACGATTGGGCTACTTATCAACTACTCTCAAATTACTTAGTAGATATTACTAAAACTAAGCCAGATTTTCAGGAAATTTTTATTCTCAATCGCAGTAATAAAGTTATTTTATCTACCAATAAGCTGCACGAAGGTCAGTACGAAATTTTGGCTGACACTACTTATATTGACAAAATTGAACCAGGACTTACCGCCCCAATTTTTTACGTGTCTCCCTTGACTGGCAAGCCCGCCGTAACTTTTGCCACGCCCCTGCGAGATGCGACCGGAGTCCGTCAAGGAGTGATTTTAGCTCATTTGAATTTAGATCGCATCGATCGCATTGTCCGGGAGCGTACAGGCTTAGGTAAAAGTGGCGAAACCTATTTAGTTGGTTCTTTAGTAGTAAAAACTTTTATTTCTAAAGCAGATAAAAACAATTCCACATTTACTACAGAAATTAGCAGCCAAGGAATTGATACCGCCACCAGTGGAATTAGTGGATTTGGGCTGTATACAAACTACGCCAAAGTTCCAGTAATTGGCGTGTATCGCTGGTTGAGCGAACAAGACCTGGCTTTATTGGTAGAAATGGAGCAATCGGAAGCTTTTACCCCCGCGCGTCAACTAGCCGGAACAATTGTTTTAGTAGGACTTGCATCCGTCGCTTTGCTGTCGATAGGCGTGTATTGGCTAACCAAACAATTGCAAATTTCCCGCGAACAGTTGGAAAATTACAGCCACAAATTAGAACAAAAAGCCCAAGAAGCTTTGGCGGCTAACCAAGCTAAAAGTGCATTCCTCGCGAATATGAGCCACGAACTAAGGACACCTCTTAGCGCTATTCTTGGCTTTACGCAATTAACAATCCGCGATCGCACTCTTAATGATTCTCAGCTAGAAAATTTGACAATTATCAGCCGCAGTGGGGAACATTTACTAGCCTTAATTAATGATGTCTTGTCAATGTCCAAAATCGAGGCGGGACGCATAACTTTAGATGAAAATAGCTTTAATTTGTCCAGCTTGCTGGATTCTTTAGCAGAGATGTTTGCAATTAAAGCCCAAGCGAAGGGATTGGAGTTGATTTTTGAGCGCAGCCAAGACTTACCTAACTTTGTCTGCGCCGATGAAAGTAAGTTGCGTCAAGTATTAATTAATTTGCTGGGTAACGCGATTAAGTTTACAGCGACGGGGAAAGTAACTTTACGCGCGGCGATCTGCGATCGCTCTGTACCAACTATAGATACTAATTTAACCCTACACTTTGAAGTTGAGGATACAGGGATGGGAATTGCCTCCCACGAATTAGAGAAATTATTTAAACCTTTTGTGCAAACTCAAGCAGGGCAAAAATCTCACCAAGGAACGGGATTAGGTTTATCGATTAGTCAGCAATTTGCTCGGTTGATGAATGGAGAAATAGCCCTAAAAAGCACTCCCAGTCAAGGCACAATTTTTTACTTTGATGTCCCAGTAAAAAAAGCGCAGATGCTTGAAGAAGTTGAAACAGGGCAAAAAAAGACTAGAGCAATTTCGTTAGCGCCAAATCAACCCACCTACCGCCTCTTAGTAGTTGAAGATAACTGCGAAAATCGTCAACTATTAGTCAAATTTCTCACATCCTTCGGCTTTGAAGTCCGCGAAGCCGAAAACGGAGAAGTAGGCGTAGCTATTTGGCAAACGTGGGAGCCTCACCTAATTTGGATGGATATGCGAATGCCTGTAATGGATGGATACAAGGCTACTAGACAAATAAAAAGCCAATTAAAAGGACGTTCTACCGTAATTATCGCCCTTACTGCCAGTGCCTTTGATGAGGAACGAGCTTTAGTATTAGCTGCTGGCTGCGATGACTTTGTTTGCAAGCCTTTTCTTGAAGAAGTAATCCTCGAAAAAATCGCTAAGTATTTGGGGGTACGTTACCTCTATGAAGATAGTCCCCAAGAGAGCCAGGAAGCGGAAACCTACGTGCTAAAAGCTGAAAGCTTAAGGGTAATGCCTCCAAAGTGGAGAGAGCAGCTACACCAAGCAGCATTGCGTACCGATGAGAAACAAATTTTTAGCTTATTGCAGCAAATTCCTGTAGTAGATGCACCTTTGGCAAATGCTCTAGCTGAAGCGGTGAATAATTTTCGGATCGATAAAATAATTGACTTATTTCAACCATGAATAACCAACTAGAAAAAGCAAACATTCTTGTAGTGGATGATAAGCCGGACAATCTACGACTTTTATCTGCTTTGCTCGGTCAATTGGGGTATGAAGTTCGTAAAGTAATTAACGGGCAAACGGCTTTAAAAACCGTGCAAGCTGCGCCCCCTGACTTAATTTTGCTAGACGTGATGATGCCCGATATGAATGGCTACGAAGTCTGTCAGCACTTGAAAGCTTCTCCCCTAACGTGCGATATTCCGGTAATTTTTATCAGTGCCTTAGATGAGGTATTAGATAAAGTTAAAGCTTTTGCTGTTGGGGGAGTTGATTACATCACTAAACCTTTTAGCGAAGAAGAAGTTTTTGCGCGTGTAGAAAACAACTTAACAATCCGCAGGCTGCAAAAGCAATTAGGACTTCGCAATGCTCAACTGCAAAAAGAAATTTGCGATCGCCAAAAAGCCGAAGCTCAATTAATCGCCAGCCAAATAAAGTTGCGAAATCTCTTTGAGAACGCCCCTGTCGGCATCTTTAACGCCCATATTGCCGATAGTTTGATTGTCGAAGCTAATCAGCATTTTGTGCAAATGCTAGGCTACACTCATGCCGAGGAACTAATTGTCAAGAAAACTATTTTAGAAATCTGTAGCGATCGCGATGCTCAAAAGTATATACGCTCAGAACTTCAATCTAAAGGCAGGGTAAGCGGCTTGGCAACACCGTTGTTCAAACGGGATGGTTCTACTATCCAGGTACTGATTTGGGTGCGGATAAATAAATCGGAAAATTGCTGGCAAGGCGCAATCGCCGATCTTGGCAATTCTTTGACTGCTTAAATCTATACTATAAGTAGGATGGCTGTTCTGGTAAAAAAGTAAGCAATTATGACAACTTTTGAAAATAAGATCGCCCGCTCTTACAGTCAAGAAGATATCCAACAAATTCTCTCGATTGCGATTTCTCGTCAAGCAGATGATACGGAGTTTTCTTACGAGCAGCTAGTAGAAATTGCGGAAGAACTAGAAATTTCCCCCGAATCCCTGCAACAGTCAGAAATAGAGTGGCGATCGCAAAATACTATTGTCCGTCAAAAGCAAACTTTCGATCTCTATCGCCGCAATCGGCTAAAAAAGAAACTTGGCAACTATGCGATCGCTAATTCTTTTTTAGTATTACTCGATTTGCTGAACTCCGGCGACCTTTCCTGGTCGCTTTATATCCTGTTAATTTGGGGTTTGAAAGTTGGTCTTGATAGCTGGAATACTTACTACTCCAAGGGTGAGGAGTACGAAAGAGCTTTTCAAAGATGGTCGGGGCGAAATCAGTTAAAACAATCAGTAAACGCTTTTGTTGGTAATCTTAAAAAGCGGCTAAATACATAGGGTCATCAAATAGAATGCTGCTTTAAGTCATTTATTGCAACGTGTTCGAGAGCCGAAGCGTGAGTTGCAGCTAAATTTACAGGTGGAGCAACACCAGCTTCTAAAGCTTCTTGCCAACGCGAAGCACACAAGCACCAGCAATCGCCAGGTTTTAACCCAGGAAAATTAGCTCTGGGCGTACTTAGATCGTTTCCTTGAGACTTGGTATATTCCAAAAACTCTACGGTAACTTTGGCACAAACAACGTGTACGCCAAAATCTCCCGCACCTGTACTGCATTTTCCATCCCGGTAATATCCAGTCATGGGCGAAGTGCAGCAAGTTTCTAGTTCTCCCCCCAAAACATTTTGAGCGTTATTCATTTTATTTATTAAAAAAATACTTAAGTTATATTACTTGTTCTAACAATATAAATACATCAACTCAATGGATTAACTTCTTATTTGCTGATTTAAAAAGATAAACCATAAAAAGTTATTGTCTTCAATCTATCTAAGTAGTTAACTTTCTAAATAAGTTAAAAAAGCAAAACCTCTATCTAGGGAACGTTTTGATGAACTAGCTCAATGCAGTAAAACTAGAATGCTAAATTTTAATTGCGATTGTATTTTATGAAACCTAATCATTTTACCAAACAGCTTTCGACCGTAGGACGCTGGGCAGCTACAACTCTATTTTGTCTGAGTGCGATCGCCTTTGTATGGCAAGGTTCGTTTTTCGCCAACCCTTCCGCAATAGCTGCGCCTATCTCCATCGCTTCCAAGGATGTAGGCGATAAAGTCCAAGAAAAAGCTCAAGACGTTGCTAAAGGCTCCAAAAACTTGATCCGCGATACAAAAGATAAAGTTGAAGATGCGGCGAGTAGCAATGCCAAAAAAGTTGAAAAATCTACCGATAGCGATAGTAACGTAGAGAGCAAAGCCAAGAGCGACAGAGACACAATTTACAAAAGAGCCGAAGAAGATGCGGCTCGAACTGAAAAAGCAGTAGACAAGTCAATGAATGCTGTAGAGCGTGCTGTTGAGAATATCAAAGACGCATTTAACTAAATTGATGGAGAATCGACATAATCAATAAGCTTATTGGTTATGCTGACTATGTGCGATCGCTTTTTGAGCAGGATAAATTGTTTAAAGAGCGATCGCAATTTTTTTGTTTACTTGGACAAATTAGGTTCAACTATACTAGGG
>QQTW01000689.1_pt1 | contig 21808 bp, 25 predicted proteins | sample 1904831 | NCBI WGS metagenome assembly QQTW01 (sample SAMN09435610, study PRJNA476489) | Subsurface metagenome, whole genome shotgun sequencing project. | reverse complement strand
GATCGTCGGCGTTGGGAGTGAAGTTCACATTATAGAGTACATGGGTACCTGAAAACATAATTCCCGAGGTTGTCGTGGTTGTCTCGGACTTCTAGCCACCTGGGGGTGGCATGTGTTTAGGGGACGCCGGGACACCATAAGTGACATCGGGAAACAGTTGATGACGCATTCAAGCAGTGGTTGATAGAGAAACAAGACTCGGGAGCTCAAGTCTGTACGCGCGCCCACAATTCCTGCACTTCTTCTTACGTGGTGCAAAGACGGTCCCGAGGTCAGCTAGTGACGACGCCTTGCAATCGAAATGGATCTTTCATGGATGCTCGGGCGAGCAAAAATATCTTTTCATCATAGCTCTGCGCCAATCTCCCTCATTCACAAGTCTGGATCAAAGAAATCTCTACCAGAAGTGTGTGAGGCAGCTACGCCGCCATGCCATCTAAATCCCCTACTCTTCAATGGGCATCTTCAAACAATGTGGACTGCAGCAAAGGCGCCGGACATACCAATTGTATACAAACGAAAGATCTTTGAGGCTGAGGATCCCAAATATGCCGGCTCCTTCGCGGTTGACTTTGTCGTGCACACTTCGAGCGAGGTGGACGCTTCGCTGCCGCCGAGAACAACTTACTTCACAGCGGACGACTCCACGATCCTCGGGTCTTCAGACAACAAGCCGATGCTGATAACGCTTCATGGACTCAGCGGTGGCTCTCATGAAGTCTATCTCCGGCACGTATTGGCTCCTCTCACGACCGAAGAAGCAGCTTGGGAGGCCTGTGTTATCAATTCGAGAGGGTGCGCAATGTCCAAGATCACGACCTCGGTCTTGTATAATGCGCGTGCGACCTGGGACGTCCGGCAGGTCGTGAAGTGGTTGCGCTTGAAGTTTCCGAATAGACCTCTCTTTGCCATTGGTTATTCTCTGGGTGCGAATATCCTGACCAACGTACGTTCGAGCTTGACTGCAAGCGCATACTCTCGAAACTTCGTCGCTAAGTGGAGAGATCTTCTTGTAGTACTTGGGTGAGGAAGGTTCTAGGTGCGAACTGAAGGCTGCGATAGTCTGCTCAAACCCATGGAATCTGGAAATTGGGTCACTGGCACTTCAGCGGACGTGGTTAGGCCTGGAAGTCTACTCCAAAGTCATGGGAACCAATATGAAGAAATTGGCAGATCTGTGAGTACTGTGATTGCGCGTCGGAGAGAGTTGTAACCACGACTGATAATTCCAGTCATAAGGAGCAGATCTCAAAGAATTCTCAGATCGATTTCGAGAAGCTTCAGAAAGTAAAATATCTTCACGAGTTCGACAGGTAAAACCATCGTATATGAAAACAGGAATTCGCTACTTGCGGTGGCTCACTGCCCTGATAGAGAAATTCAGTGTCCGTCATGGGGCTACCCAACAGAGGATGCTTACTATCGCGACGCTTCCTCTTCAGACTCTTTGCTCGCCGTTGGTATTCCGCTCTTCGCCATACATGCCGAAGATGACCCGGTCAGCATTCAGACCTCTCCCATCCGACAAATCCAACTGACAGTGCTAAGATTGCGGTGAAAGAAGCCATCCCGTATAAAGAGAGTCGACAGAATCCATATGTTGTTCTGTGTTGCACCTCACTGGGTGGGCATCTGAGCTGGTTTGAAGTCGGTGGCAAAAGATGGTTCGCAAAGCCGGTAAGTGGCCCGTAACCTGCAGCCCTCTCACAGCTCTGTTCTCCACCGACTTTACCGTCATCGATCTGATCATCTCAAGATTGTCTCTTTCCTCAACGCGATGGCGAAGGATGTAGATTGGAATGCGACGAGAAGCCACTTGTCGGCGATGACAAACAGGTTTTCTGATAACGGCAGTGGCTTGCCCTGGTACGACCCGATGCGGAGGAAGCTGCATGTTCCCTGACTAGACGCTCGGTTATAGATAGACTGGATGGTTAGACCGGGCATAGAGCTTGTTGACAACGCCTCATCCAAAGGAGACCCTCTTCTTTAGATTTTCCGTCGATTTGACCGTAGCAACTTCTTCGGTGACACCTTCTTTCGAATCGAGCTTGCGCTTGTGCTTGGTTCGAAGAGAGTCTTTGGTCTTCTCCTGTTGACAAATCAGCCCTGACTCCCATCCGAAGCCGCAGACCTTACAAATTGCTCGCGCTTCTTCTCATGCCGGGCTTCGAGCTCCTCCTTCCTAGCTTCTCGAATGGCCTCCATTTGCCTCTAAAAAGCGGAGCGTCAACAGAGCGACCAATCAATATCTGTGGAATAGACAAACTTGCCGCTTTCATTATCTTGGACTCCAGCTGGCCTTCCTTTTCTGCAGTGACCAAGGCTACTATAGTCATCATGCTCTCCTGCATGAGAATATCATCAGCGATTCGCTTGACCTTCCGCGCCCCTTGAGAAATATTACCTGGTCATCAGCAAAAATCTTGCCTTTCTTCTTCCCTTTCGGCTTCTGAACTCCCGCAGGCGTGATCATGTTCAGTTCTGTAATCCCCAGCTCCTTATCACTATAGACCTTCTTTCGCTTTTTGACGGATGCTGTAGCTTGTTTCGACTTATGCTGAGTCTTGGCCTTGTTATGCTTTGGTTTAGATACCTTGTCGCCGGTTGAAGACTTTGTAGACGGTTTGCTTCTGACACTGGGCTTGGCCTTGAGTGCTTTAGCCTTGGGTGCCATCCTAGAGTCGGCCAGTTGTGCAATGTGTGTTTGTGGGAACTTTTTTTTGGAGTCGCATGCGTGAAGATAATCAAAAGGCTTGGCGAGAAGCTCGGACCAACGTGCCGCGGAACCAACTGACGCAGCTCAAACTCCACGTTTCCAGGCCATCAATTGATACCGCGCTTCAGCCTACATATCGGTCGCGTAACAGCTACGGACTCGATTCCACTTCTGCTCCTCTACCAACCATGTCGAGCCATCGACTTTTCCGATTCCCCAAGCCAACATGGCTGAACAGCGCGAACACACGCACCGGAGGCGTCTATGCCGCTGGAGCCCTCGTGAGTGAAGACATGCCCTTCGATAGGTTGCAACAGACCGCTGACCGGTATATGCAGTTCTCACTTGGATTCTACTTCTTCATTGACGCTGCCGCTTTCTCACACTCGGCTCGAAATGGCGCTGACGTGCACATCACCTTCGTCGACTGGATACCTGGCATGTGTTCGGCATTGGGAATGCTCGTCATCAACTCCATCGACAAGGCAAGACTAAGCGCGGACACTTTCAGCTATTCGGGCAATGGAGTCGCATGGAAGGCGAGACTGGTCCTGTTTCTCGGCTTTGCGCTCATGGCAGGAGGCTTAGCAGGGTCCGTGGTGAGTGCATAACCAGTCGGCTTGCCGTCTTCGTGTGGGATAGTGACTGATATCCCAGGCCGTCATGGTATTGAAATACATCGTTCCGGACTATCCGTTCCCAACTCTATGGTTCGGTGTCGCGAACGTAATTGCAAACGCGATGATAATGCTGAGGTTGGTCATGGTCCATCAACTCGATTTCATACACTAATCGGGATCATAGCTCTGCGGTTCTATGGGTCGCACAGAACATGGAAGATGATTACACATACAACTTGGCATTATGATGCAGTTTCCAAGGCTGTGAATGTTTGAGTGGTGATTTGGTAGGGCACAAGTAGGACGATTCACATCGGTGTCTTTTACGGCGTTTGTTACATTCAGCGAGATGTCATGTATTATCAGAGCTCGCATCGTGCTGCTTCGCGACACACAGCAGCAGGCAGTGAAGCGGCAAATTGGAGGCCAGGTTCCATCGACGGCCCAAGAATAATCATGAGTGTTCGTGGGTGCAAATCTGCTTCGTGTCGACGTCTTTGACCTGAGACCTGAGATTATACATTTGCATACGTGCCTGTGGCATGCCTCACGGTTTTTATATGCTTGATTCCGTATGCACAATAACCGATACCTCGACACTTCATAAAACCGAGCGGCCCCTCAAAACTCCTGCTCCTCCTGAAAGAACATTGTAAAGGAGATGATAGTAGCATATATCGTAAGACCTCCGATGATTGACATGACCATGGCGGGAAACGTGATGTATGCACAATGTGCCAGCAATGCGGGCAGAGCTGCATACCTTCAGCGTTAGCTGGTTCACTGATTCGAGGCACCGTATCGAGGACCGTGGCAGCACGTACCAATACCCATAACTACCAAGAAGCCAGTCAAGAACCTCCCAAAATCAATTATCCCGCTCGATGAACTCTCCATAAAGTCATCCGGGTTGGTTGCGCGCGAGCAGATCCAGTTGGGGAGAGGCGCAACGACATAGGTGGCAACGACGAGGAGCGGCAAGTAATTATGCCATAGCGCAGAGGAGAGGATGACAAGGAGAAAGCCAATAGCAAGGACCTGCAGGACTGTTAGACAGAATCGTCACTGCGCTCCCGGATATACCTACGAAGGAAAGCGCGATGATGGTCTTTAGCCCGGCCATGATAAGAGCAGCACGCGAGCAGAAGAGGGGGAGAGCGCGAGCGTCGGACACTCTCCCGCCGTCGTCGATGAGGGCGCCGAACTGTCGTTGCAAGCCTTGATTGACCGGAATGGATGCTGAAAAGAGTCGGACTCGCAGGGGATGCTGATTCGGAGACAAGCTGTCAGCCTGAACTGACGTTGTGGAGCAGTAAACGCGGCCACCACCCGGCAAGTGAGATCTAGCTGTATTGGGATGAGGCGTACTGTAAAATATCACGCTTCATGCGTAAACTTCGAAATTTACCGTTTAAGCTCTATCTGCGCCGCGTGCGAACATCTTGCCTACGAAGTCAAGGTCGACAACAGGTCCAACCTTCTGATTCTTTGATCGCTACACTTCTTCACTCATAGGACTGTTACTCCAAAGTCCTTTCTCTCGCCATAATGTTCCGGAACAATTATGATAACGACTCCGTCACATTGTAATTCGCATCGTGTCCCAGCCAGGCTCCGCTAACTGCTTGATAGCTCGCCTCAAGGTCGCATCTTCCAGGTGGAGTATGCTCAAGAAGCTGTAAAGCAAGGTTCGGTCGTTGTCGGCGTAGTTAGCAAGACACATGCCGTGCTTGCGGCTCTCAAGGTAGTTTGATTGCTCTATGAAGGCTCGTTTGGAGAGGCTAACTTCGAGGCGATGCCCGGTCACAGAGAAATGCCGAAGAACTATCATCCTACCAAAAGAAGATTATTTCAATAGACTCACATTTCGGCATAGCCCTGGCGGGACTCGCCTCCGACGCACGTGTGCTGTCCAACTTCATGAAGCAGCAGTCTCTCGCGTCTCGCCTTACCTACGATCGCCCCATTGCACTTGCAGAGATAACAGCACGCATTGGGGATAGGGCACAGACAAACACACAACATTACGGGAAGCGGCCTTACGGAGTTGGCCTGCTCATCGCGGGCGTCGATGCCAAGGGCCCTCACCTATTCGAGTTCCAGCCCAGTGGTGTCACACAGGAGATGGTGGCTTGCGGCATCGGAGCGAGAAGTCAAATGGCTAGAACGTATCTGGAGAGGAATCTCGAACATTTCGAGAACGCAACGCGGGAGGACTTGGTCAAGCATGCGTTAAGAGCGTTGAAGGAAAGCCTCAGTCAGGACAAGGAGTTGACAATCGAAAATACAAGTCTTGGTATAGGCGGAAAGGACGAGGACTTTCAGCTCTACGAAGGTCAAGCCATTGCAAGCTGGCTCGAAACTACTTTTGAAAATCGCGAAGGCGCTGCAGCGGCCCAGGGAGAGGAGTCTATGGATGTTGATTCATAGAAAAGACAAGTAGAATGTAAAGTATGAACAGTTGACCGCTTGAGCGTTCACTCAAACCAGAAGCGCGTCTTCACGCCTTGCTCGGTACCGTGCCAGCAATGTGGTGAACGCAAGTGCTCGATCATGACGCGGTGCATAAAAGATAGACAGATGAGGCCTTGAGATGTCATGTGCAGCAAAGACGCCCGCCCCGAACATGCGCATCTGAGCAAATTACGATGGCTCAACACGTTGTCTTAGCTTAGATGCTCAAGAATAATAGCGAGCAGTAATCGAAGCTATGAATGGGCAGCATTAGATGGAGCTCTGTCGCAAAGATAACGAGAACTTCGAAAACTTGACTGTCAGGGAGGACTCAAAATGCTAACCAAGTGTATCCGTTCAGAAACTGAAGACCGTCAAGGATCGGGCTTGTGAATTCATTTACAGGAAAGCTTTCTTTGTTAGGCATCCAATTCTACCTATCTAAAGTCTTCCTACAAGATGTACCTACAGAAAATTGTGGGCGCAACATGCTGGCCTGTCACAGGAACAGAAGAATACTGATGGCAGAAGGTGCATTAATCAACTAGAAGTTGGAATCCTTTATACGGGCGAGAAATGAGCGTTAACGAAATAGTCAGAATATTTGAGAGCGCAACCTTCGAGGACAAAGATCCTAGTATCTGCTCGACATATGTATTAATCAAACCGAACAACACAAGGATGGTCCGTCGCTACTTGTCCTTCACTGGAAATGAGTGTGTTCTCTTCCATAGCGCATGCGGTGTTGATACTCGACGTCAACGGCGGTATCGACGATCATCGCCCTCGGGAACGAGAACTATGCCTAAAAGGGACGAAGACCAAAACACGTTTCCGTTCTCGGCGACTATGTCGGTCAAGGAGGCGCCAACTACATCCGGTTGCGTTCTCGATAAATCATCAGACTCAGATGCAAAGTCGGCTTCTTGATCTTTGAAGCAGCAATGGCACCACCAACCTTATACCCGCGATCCACGGTCAAGCGGATTGTGAAAGCCCACAGCAACCGCCCAATGAGCAAGAATGCAGATATCTTAGTATGGAGACACTCGCCTTGCCAGTTATCTTTTACTGACGAGTACAGATATTCCTCGACTACAATCTCTTCCTGCAGGAGTACGTCGGCCCCCTTGTAGCGCTTGTTCCCTGAGCTAATCGATGTGATATACAGCCTCTTGCGCGAGGCGTCGATTCGGTCAAGGCAATCAGGCGAGCGAGGCATATCTGCCCACGCTATCAAGAAGGCCGCGAAGGTACGATCTGTACCACATCGACCTTGTGGAGCTCGTGATTGACGGCAGGACAGACATGTCTGGGCAGGTTCAAAGGGTAGAGCTTCAGCACGCGCTGCGGCTGGACAGGTTGACAACATTCGTCGCTGGTTCATGGCGCGGTTGTCCGACTGCGTAGCCATATCACCTTGTCGGATTCAGCCTGATCCATTAGCGATCTCAACCAGTCACGGAGGGACAGGAAGGAGAGAGACAGGGTATCTTCCATGACACCCAATTTTGTCCAACACGGCAACAGTTTTCCAGAAGTTTGACCACGTGCATCTTGAATACAAGCTCTGAGATCCTGTGCGAAGCTTGACAAGATGCGTGATGCAGCTGAGCGCCCGAGGCGAGCATGTAATTGGTGACTGCCTAGGTGGACTCTTGCGATGCTGATGAGTTGCATCATTACGGAGTCCATATGCGGATTGTAGCAACCGTCGGTAAGGAACAGAGCCTCATAGGAGTCCTCGGATCGCTCCAGCTACGGTGCCCATGATGTGTGCTCTTGAACACGCAGTAGAGGAGGTCTAGGTGGGTGTGCCTCGACTTCCTACAATAAAGCATGCCCGTAGAAATGAGTTGCAGAAGAAAGATTTCTCAGATGGCGGAGCTCATGTCAAATAATGCGTTCGCTTAAGCCCGGGCCAATCAGCACACTTCTACCTCGATGACATCTCGAAGCTGCGGCGAAAAGTGGCAGTACCCATCTTATATTGTGCAATTCGCCCCTCCGAATTAATCTCTCTACACCTGGTCCGTAATGTTAAGACGACAGGTACTGCGATGCTGTAAGCGTCCGCCGCGGCCTTCATGGAAAGATGCGTCTCGGACTTTTACAACAAGCTCGTCAAGGCCAGCGGAAGTGGAGCTCACTATTGGTTAGTTTGGCAGTCTCGGTGCAAATGTTCGTTTATCTGATGGTTCGCAGATGGCCAAAAGGTCTCAGTAGAAGGTATGGAGGGACCGAAGCCCCGAGTACGACAGGACCTAACGCGTTGAACAGCTGGTTCCGCTCTGATTCAAGCATGCGAGAAGGCGGGAATCACAGTACCACGATACTGCTACCACGACAAGCTCCTAATTGCAGGCAACTGTCGTATGTGTCTGGTGGAAGTCGAAAGGTCGCCCAAGCCCGTGGCTTCATGCGCATGGCCGGTGCAGCCCGGCATGGTGGTGAAAACGAACTCTCCTCTGGTACACAAGGCCCGGGAAGGCATCATGGAGTTCTTGCTGGCCAACCACCCGCTGGACTGCCCTATCTGCGATCAGGGTGGCGAGTGCGATTTGCAAGACCAATCGATGCGATATGGAGCGGACCGTGGCAGGTTTCACGAGATGGGTGGCAAGCGAGCCGTTGAGGACAAGAACATTGGGCCGCTCATAAAGGTGAGGGACAGACAATCGAGTGCGAAAACGTATGGCTGACGTAGTCAGACTTCAATGAACAGATGCATACACTGCACAAGGTGTATCCGGTTCGCGAATGACATTGCCGGCGCGCCAGAGCTCGGTTCAACTGGGCGTGGCAACGACATGCAGATAGGAACATACCTCGAGACATCTCTCGACTCCGAAATGTCCGGGAACGTTATCGACCTCTGCCCGGTAGGCGCCTTGACATCCAAGCCTTATGCATTCCGAGCGCGGCCGTGGGAATTGGCTCACTTCGAATCGGTGGATGTACTCGATGGGTTGGGTTCCAACATCAGGGTGGATGCAAGAGGCATGCAGGTCATGAGAGTGCTTCCGCGGTTGAATGACGATGTAAACGAGGAATGGATAAACGACAAGACGAGGTTCGCGTGCGACGGCCTCCTCACTCAGAGACTCACCATGCCACTCATACGTCGAGACGACCAGTTTAATCCCGCCACCTGGGAACAAGTCTTGGTTGAGATTGGAAATGCATACCAAAGAATGGGCGTCAAGGGCAATGAATTCAAAGCCATTGCCGGGCATCTAGTTGAGACGGAGTCGTTGGTGGCGATGAAAGATCTGGCCAACCGGTTAGGATCAGAGAACCTTGCCCTCGATCAACCACAAGGCAGTCAACCCATCACGCACGGCATAGACATACGGTCGAGTTACGCATTCAACTCCAAGATCACCGGCGTGGAGGAGGCCGACGTCATCTTGCTGGTTGGAACCAATCCGCGGCACGAAGCCGCTGGCCTGAACGCGCGTATACGCAAACAGTGGCTTCGATCTGACCTCGAGGTTGGGCTTGTGGGTCCGGATTTTGAGAGCATTTTCGACTACGAGAAACTCGGACAGAGTGCGACAGAGTTGAAAGAGGCTTTGGCAGGACCTTTTGGCAAGAAGCTCCAAGCCGCCAAGCGACCCATGATCATAGTGGGCAGCGGCGTCGTTGAACATCCCGATGCCAAGTCCGTCTTTGAGGTGGTAGGAAGCTTCGTGGAGAAGAACAAGTCGAACTTCGTGACGTCAGAATGGAATGGCTACAACGTTCTACAGCGGGCTGCCTCGCGAACGGGAGCGTACGAAGTCGGCTTCACCGTACCATCACCTGCAGTGGCCCAAACTCGACCAAAACTGATTTGGCTCCTGGGCGCCGACGAGGTTACCGATGCGGATATACCACAAGGCTCTTTCGTCGTCTATCAAGGCCATCACGGAGATCGAGGAGCTCAGTATGCGGACGTGGTGCTTCCCGGAGCTGCGTACACCGAAAAGTCTGGCACCTATGTGAATACCGAAGGCCGTGTCCAGATGACGAGAGCAGCAACCACGCTTCCTGGCGCTGCCAGAGAGGACTGGAAGATTATCCGGGCTGCGAGCGAATACCTGGGTGCTCCGCTACCTTATGACCATGTCGAGATACTGCGGGATCGTATGGAAGAGATATCACCAGCGCTGAGGCAGTACGACATAATAGAGCCGCCTAGTCTTGCCGCGCTCAGCAAGATACAACTGGTAGATCAGAACAAGGGCGCCAAAGCCAGTGGAAAGCCGTTCAAGACTGTCATTAAGAACTTTTATTTCACAGATTCGATTTCCAGGAGGTAGGTTCATGTACTCACTCATTATGATGACAGATGCTGACGAACGGTCCTCAGTTCGCCCACAATGGCACGATGCTCGGCAGCAAAAGCAGCCAAGTCGCCACTGACCAACTTCATGGCTCCCGGAACGCAGCGCGAGTACGGTCCTCCGAGCTTGTCAGGGGCTATCGCTGGTTAAGACTGCGTGCTTGGGAATTGAAATCAGCACTTGTGAATAGATATACCGAACGGAATGTTGAAGGCGTACTTGTAATCATACAGCATTGGTGCGTGCGAAAGCCGCGGCGTACGGCTTAAATTCTCAAGTTCATCTTATTCTAGCTCTAAACGTACTTCCAAAGTTCGTAGCTTTGCTTGGTCAGAGCTACATGTGCATTCTCTGCAAGCATATCTATGGAAATATCAGGTCATTAAGTCTTCAACAGTGACCCCGGCGAGCATGACAGACCGGCTTCATTGCCGTTTCCGCATGAGTCCTTCATTTGTACATGGAAATCAGTAAATAGTCTATGTTACAGAAACGCCAGGCTGACGAGCCAAGTCCCTTGATGTCCAGGTATCTTCTTGCTTCGCACCAGGAGGAAGCCAGCCAGCCGAAGTACTCGAATCCCTAGATCGACCTGACCCAGCAGCGTCGGACTTTTTCTCATCTGCCCGCAGGCCACTCGCCGACCCATTGGCGCCACTGAAGGGGTACGGAAGATTCGCTGCCATGGGCGAATCCGAAAGAACCGACTTATCATCGGACCGCTTCTCAGATACCATCGGCAGCAACACGTCATTGGACCTTGCCTGCATCCTGCTGGCCTTGCGATTGGCTTTGGCAGCGTCGCTGGTGCGGTCGTAGAGGTACAGGCCGAGAAACGTCAAGGCGATGCCGACCGCTTGCACGGTGGTCATTTTGCTGCCGAACCATACGATTGCGAAGAGGATGACGAAGACGCGTTTTATGAGGCTTGCGACCGAGTACGTAACGGGCGAGACCATGGATAAGAGGATGAAGGCGACCAGGTTCTGTCCAAAGTGAAAGGTCCCGTTGAAGACAAACTCGAGCGAGAGGCGGCCGTGGTCAAGGGCGTCAGGCCGGTCCGAAAGCTCCACGGATGCGTCCTGCAGAAGATCGGCAATGATGCCAAAGCCTTCCGACCAGAGCCAGAGCGGCAGCGTGAAGAGAAAGGCCAGCCCAGAGGAGTAACACAAAAGGTTCAGCTTGTCCGGTTTGCGGTTCTTTACAGGTACCATATCCGCCTCTGCCCGAGCTGCTTCGTTGAAGAGCGTCTTCGAGACAATGTTTTGTGTTACGAACAGTAGCGCGCTGCCTAGAGCCATGAGGAAACCAACAAAGTTGACGGAGAAATTGGCAGAGCAAGCCATGACCACACCCAATGTGAGAGGTATCAGCGACAAATACGTGGCATAAGAGTAGTGTATATGGAAGAAAAATCTGTATGCCAAAACTGTGAGGAGCGGAGAAAGGCCTTTGATCGTATGTACTAGAGAGACTGGTATCCGTGACATGGCTTCGGAACTCAGGATATGACCACCAATCTGAAATGCGGTCAAAGGCAGCGTTGTCATGATGAGGTCCCTGCTGGGAGGCCTGATCTCATGCTTGAGAACCGGTATTAGCGTCCGTAAGGAATGGTATCTCCGAGCAAGCGCGGCGGAGAAGAAGCACCAGGATGATACAAAGGCGAATTGTATCAGAGTGAGGGTGACGGGTTTCGGAAAGGCGATGAGGATGGATTTGGAGGACGTATTCGACATGATGGATGTGGCATACCAAATACCGCATAGGAACTGCCCAGAGCCCTCGATTAGCATGTCGAACGGGTCCGCGTATGCCATCCTCTTGATTCAGAAACTGGCCGACTCACAACTAGCTTTGGAGAGATCGGCGCCTTCAGAGCACCTGCCAGTTCCTGAGCGTTCACAGTGACGCTTCCACTCCGAGTTCTTATTGTCTCGAGTGCGTCACTCAGGCTCTTCTGGCGGCCATGCCTCGATCCCGAGCCTCTGAGAGAACCATTGTTCCAATGCGTGCTGGCGTCTTTCCGCGGTTGCCACCGGCTGCTGGGTATTGTTCCATTGGGAGTTGCAGCAACACTAGGTAGAGGCGACCTGGATCGGCTCCGTCCTCCATACTGCGAGTGTGACTGTGATTCGTCGGCGGAGAACTGGGGGAATGGATAGGAGAGAGCGGGTTGAGGAGACGACTGCCGCTCGGTTCCAGCCAGAGTGGTGGTCGCCATGAGGAGATGTTTCCGGGCAGCAACAAAGAGGCGGCTGAAGATGTTTCAATCCATAGTCGTAAGGAGTGGATCAATGGAAGACGCTAGGTGCTTAAACCCAGGACAAAGCGGTGTGTCAGGCCAATTTCCGCAGAAGCTTTCGTACGCCTGTAGCAGTGCCGTCGAGGTGTCTATCGGTGCTACGTATGTTGCGCGATGTTCAGGTAGAGCGAAGACTTAGTGTTGCACAAGGTTGGTGGCATCGGATATTGACTGTAGATCCATGAACAGCGAACACGGCTCGAACAAAAGTTGGATGCGCTGACTTCACAAGCTCGAGATGCCGAAGTTCAACCGATTGCATCTAGTCAGCGTCAAGTGCTAAATTTGGAACCTCCATCGATCTTCAGATCGCGAGCTATTTCCTCCTGAGGTGCTACAGGCATGTGACGCTCAGCACTATGCTTCTTCTGAAGCAGCTATGGCTACACTTTGTATGCAGTACTTCATCCTGGGTGGGCACCGGGCAGCTACAGCAGCAAATAGCAGGGGAAGCCTGCTGTCGTGCGCATGAGGGATCTTCTCGCTCCATCTTCTCGCCAATCTGGGAGATATTAGGACCTTTCCAGGTGGGCACACGAGGCACGACTGGAACGAGACCTATTCGAGATGCAAAGGTTGATAATCAGCAGAGGCCACATGGGGAGCGGATCCCTTGGAGTATTATGGGGGCTTTCGGAACCTGAAGTATGACAGCAATGCCAAATTCCCTAGCGCAATCGCTCCCAATGCATCGGCACTCTGGTCCACAATCGATGCGAACGTCTCAGGAACACATGAGATCACCTCCACAGCATCATTGATCGTTCAATTCCCGTCCATTGACTGGAAATTCCTACAAGATGTGTATGGGTGGTCTGCCCTCCAATACCAGGCCTGGGCACGGGGCTACATCACTATACCAGACCATATACCGGGAAACGCTAGCTGGGTGCTCTATTCGGATGCAATACTCGAATTTTGGATAGATGGACGTTCACAGTTTGGGGGAGATTTCTACTCTCGGCGCAAAGCCCCACTCGTCCTGCATCTTGGTCCAGGTGTGCACACGCTGGACGTCAGGCTCATTCGCGACGTCCGGGCAATGGGAGGACTACAGCCACCAACCCTACAAGTCGGCCTCGAATTGCGGCGGGCGCGGGCCCCGCTGGAGTGCGCAGATGAGATGATACTTGTCTCAGACGTAGTGGATGGCACCTTGCCCAGCAAATACGCATCCATCACCCTTCGTAATAACGGCAAACAGGCCTTGACTGTTTTCAGCGCTGAGCCGTTGAACGTGAGGTTCCACCCTCTGTTGTCGTGCAGAAGCTCATTGTGACAGAAACTGGTATCTGTCTCGTTGGCTGAAGGACGAGTCATTGAGCTTGCTGCTGGTCAGACTAGACCTGTCGCAATGCACGTTTGGCTTCATGATGCGAACGCGGCGTTGCTGCAACTACGGATCAGCTATACAGCGGGCGATACAACATTCACTCTCCAGTTCGATCAGAAATTGACGCATCGCTCTATCAGCGAGCCCCACAAGGTGACGCACATGCACCCAGGCGGCATTGTGTCGTATGCCATTCTCCGGCCGCCAGGCAAGAATGAGAGTTGCGCTTCGGACACCAGCTCAACCCTTCCGGTTCTGATGATGCTTCACGGGGCCGGTCTCGAAGCGGACTGCGACATAGTGGCTCATGCTTTGGATCCCCTGCCAGACCTCTGCGCTTGGGTCCTGTTTCCGACTGGAGTAACACCCTGGAGTGGTGACGATTGGCGTTAGTGACCATGTCAGTCGTCTTCGCAGAAGTCTATGCTCAATACATTGCAGACAATTGGGGGTTCGCCGATGTCGAAGCGGCAGTTCTTTCCATTTCGGCCTGGATGCATGCCACTCGCTGGGCTGGGTATGGCGTAGATATCGATAGTTGGTTGGTTACTGGGCATTCAAATGGCGGTATGAGATCGATCAGGGCGCAACAAACATCTGAGGGTCATACTAAACCAACAAAGGCCAAGGCACATGGTATGCTGCCACACATCGCCCGGACAAGGTCTTTGCTGCTGCCCCTGTCTCTGGATATTCGTCGATTCAAAGTAGGATACCCAGCTCTAGTTTTCAGGGTGTGACGATGCTTACAGAAGGCTTAGACTATGTCCCTTACGAGTTCTGGAGTCCGATGAACCCGCAGGTGAAGTCGATATTGGAAGCATCATTGAGCAGCTACCGCCACGAATTACTCGTTGAGAACCTGAAATGGATACCGATTCAGCAGCAACATGGAGATCAAGATGACAATGTGCCCATCTATCATTCTAGGTTGATGAACCAACGGTTATTACTGTCTGGTTGGCAATCAAGTTATACTGAGCTCTCTAACAGAGGGCACTTCTTTGACGGGATAATGACCACTAAATCCTTGGCAGCTTTCTATGAGGAGCAGCTCCAGTCAGTTCGAAAGGACTCTGGAGATGTATATCCGTTCTGTCTCGTGGTAGCAACCCCTGGAGATACGGGCTCAAAGGGTGGTGTGAAAGTTTCTCAGCTGAAGACGCCAGGCCAGATTGGAAAGATATGCGTGTCCTTCAATGACCAGACCAAGACATACGAGTTCATGACGTCCAACATCCTGAGTTTTGTATTGTTGGATCGCAAATATGCACATACTATCATCATCGATCATCAAAGGGTTCCTTGTGTAGGTTCGAAATGGGACTCAATGGGGAGGCAATATCTCAAGAGTCCAGTTGGTCCATGGCAGGTCAGCAAATCCATCTTTTACTGAAAGGAGTTTGCTGATCACAGACAATGCAGATGCGAGAAGATGCTCCTCCTGATATCAAACGCCGTGGCAGGCAATTGGGACCGCTTGACGCAATCCTCCGATCCAGCGGCCGGTTCACGATAAGGTATAATTCTGATGAAGCGTTCAGTATTGCTCTCCAGGTATCTCGGAACCTACTTCAGTACTTTGGTGCGGATTCATCACTTTCCAACTCCATGGATGAGTTACAGCCAGGAAATGGGAACGCCATATCGTTAGTTGTTGGTCATCGCCTTCCGCGAGGTTATGATGAAGATTTCCCAATTCGGTTGACGCCAGATGGGCTGTGCATTAAGAAATGCGACGACGACGAGGTGGTGTATCCCATGCGAAAAACCCCGGCAGCAGTGTTCCTGCGGCCTTTGAACAACGAGAGGCTCGAGTTAGTGGTCTGGGGCGTTGATCAACCAAGCCTAGCTTTTGCTGCGAGGCTGGTTCCCATGCTCACAGGCGTCGGTCAGCCGGACTTTGTGGTTTTGGGTTGGCATTGCCCGTGGCAGGGAGCTGGTGGTGCTGTGGCTATGGGGTTTTTTGATCACTCGTGGAAGGTAACAAGAGCTTCGTTCTTTGAGTAGATGTGCAAGTCAGCATGATATGTGTAGTGGCCGAGGGGACGGCCAGCGCAGAAGGTCTGTAGAGTTTAATAGACTATGTCGAACAATTTGACAGGAGCCGTTTTCGTTTTGAGGTGGCTCCGTGATTCCAACTCTTCTCCGCCTCCCTTATCTCCTCCCTCCGCAGTGCTCTTTCACTCTTCACCTTCCTCTCCACTTTTGACAGTCGAACTTTAGCTCTTGCCCACACTTCGTAATCCCTTGGCTAGCTTCTAGCTCAAATAGCTCTTGCTTTCCAGGAGATTTCCTCTGCGTGTACTTGGCCAGTTCGACTTCTGCGTTTTCGCAACGTTCAAGGTTGAGGCGCGTTTGGTTCCTCCCCTGTTTGGGCAGTCACGATAACGCGCAACGAACAACACAGGGTCACCGACCTCAGTTTCCCCGCCTGGCAGGCACCTTTGGGAAGGCTCGCACCTTCTGCACACCTGAGCTGACGTTCTCAAAATCATCGTGCAGTTTAATTACTTGGGAAAAGTCATCTCGATCATTCTGACCTTTGGCAAAGCCAGTTCGCGCGGCAGGAAAAGTTTGTTTATCTTGCTGCTACTGCTACTCCGTTCAATCCGTGTATGTTCTCCTGCCTTTGCCTTTGCCTTCAACCTGCGGTGGATACACCTGAGGGTGTTTCTTACAAACAGGCTCTGCCTGCTGACGTTGCTCTTGTTGTTTCTCGGGCATAACGCAGTTTCAAGGCGCTGACTGATATTCAGCTCAGCAAAGACCGTCACTCTACGGATTGACATTCTAGTTCATCATAGTGCCTGGCCATTGGACTCAGACTGCTTTGTCTTTTGTGTTTTGCGCTGTTTCTGACAGGAAGAAACGACATGGCATCGACCCACAGTTCCGAGTTGCATAAGACTACTATGCAGCTTTCAATGACCGACAGCTCGGACGAAAGTCAATCTTCACACTCCATGGGTTGCGCGGTGAGTATCTTGCTGGCGCGTTCAACTCTCTCGAAGATCTCGTGCGCACAGAATTTGCTCCTACCACACAGATCATTGCAACTCTCACCACCTTTCATACTAACATCTTTCAGATTACGAAGCGCATCAGTTCCACCATCCAGCCTGTTGGTCCACAGCCCCTGATAACATCCAAGCTTGCCAACAAGCTTCCACCCTCGTCACACCCCAAAAGCCCTTTCAAGGTCTGATCCCTCTTCCATTGCGCCTCTATTCAGAGTCCCAAGCTAACCGGGTCAGAAGCAGAAGATGGAATCCAACCTGACCGTCGCGAGAGATCTCGGCGATGACGACTCCGTGAACTCCCTCCTAGCCAAACTGTCCAAGCAACAAGTGCTGCTCGAGAAGCAAAAGCAAGCACTGGCAACCGAGTCGAGTTCGCAGAGTGATACTCCACAAGACTCTGAGTCGGCTGGGACCTGCCCGGTTCAGAAATATGACAGCTCCTCAAGCGTGTCGGCGCCGGTTACGCGGGCGAGTGACATATACTCTCCTGGACAGAGCAGCCCAGAAACTGGCCGTGTTGATGCTGCTGAGATGTTGCGTCTCAAGCAAGAGCTGAAGGCTGCCAAGGCCAGGATGGCTCGTATGGACGAAGAGCTGTCTCAATCTCGCATCACCAAGCATACTTTGGATCAGGCATTGGGCTCTCCTTCGGAAGCAGACTTCCAACTTGATAGGTCTGAAGTCACGGAGCAAACGATCAGCAATCTTCAGAGCGCTCTGAATGCATCCACACGTCCAGCCCCGAACCGACAGGGCAATTGGCAGCCACAAGAGGATGCACGATCTGACAACAGTGGCATGGCTCCTGTCAACTACCACTGGACAGCCACCAACGGAGCAGCTAACCGGTACCCTTCTGCTCCTCCATATCAGCAACAGCAGTATGGGCCCAACAACCCGTGGAATCCAGTCGATGTTCGCTCCTCGGACAATGCACGACCCGGCCAGGATGGTCCACCATACACGTTTCCCATACCCCAGCAGCCATACGGTGCTGAGCACACACGCATGGGTGGGATGCCTCGTTGGAGCGATCGTCAAATGAGCATGCCCGAGCAGGCCACTTACCCGATGGATCTCGGATCTCGCCGAGGATACAACCCACCCAGTCGCCCTGGATCCGCGTACAGCAATGTTTCCAGAAACGGTTGGAACGTACATCCGTATCCCCACTTGCATTCGTCGACCGGGAGTGTTGGCTACACACCTCCGGTCACTCCATTCTCGTACCAGCCAACGCATGGGTCTGTTGCTCCTGGTCTATATCCTCCGCAGCCCATTGGAACGAGACTCTCGCCAACGGCTGCAGAGTTTAACGTGGGTACCTTTGCTCCCACGCCATGGAATTCTCAGGTAGGAGAGCTACTTGCACGATCGCTTTCTTCACTAACAAGCATGCAGCCCAGTGTCGAGCCGAGCACGACTTACGTTGCTCCTATCGAGCCAATCAACTATCGCAAGCTTCTCGATCGTAACATGAGCTGCAACTGGAAATACATTGTCGACAAGATCGTTTGCAACAACGACCAGCAGGCCTCGATATTTTTGCAGCAGAAGCTCAAGGTCGGCACCACTGAGCAGAAGTTCGAGATTGTCGAGGCCATCATTGCTCAGGCCTATCCATTGATGATCAACCGCTTCGGCAACTTTCTCATTCAGCGATGCTTCGAGCACGGCACGCCCGAGCAAGTCGTCTCTATTGCAAACGCCATCCGCGGCAACACTCTCAACCTCAGCATGGACGCTTTCGGTTGCCACGTCATTCAAAAGGCGTTCGATGCGGTCCCTGAAGAATACAAGGCCATCATGGTGCATGAACTGCTCCGCCGCATTCCGGAAACCGTCATCCATCGTTATGCATGCCATGTTTGGCAGAAGCTCTTCGAGCTGCGCTGGAGCGACTCGCCGCCGCAGATCATGAAGTACGTCAACGAGGCCTTGCGCGGCATGTGGCACGAAGTTGCTTTGGGGGAGACCGGAAGTCTTGTTGTGCAGAACATCTTTGAGAACTGTCTCGAAGAGGACAAGGTATGTTCCTGCGTGGCGCAGCCTGCATTGATTGATCACATATCTGACTGTCGGATATAGCGCCCCTGCGTCAACGAAGTCTTGGCCAGCATCGACATTATCGCCCATGGCCAATTCGGCAACTGGTGCATCCAGCACATCTGCGAACACGGCGCCCCTGCAGACCGTAGCCGGGCGATCGACCATATCCTGCGTTACGCTACCGAGTACAGCATGGATCAATACGCCTCCAAAGTCATCGAGAAGTGCCTCAAGATCGGTGGTAACGACTTTCTCGATCGCTATCTTGAAAGGGTTTGCGAAGGCCGCCCGGACAGACCCCGTATGCCACTTATTGACAGTAAGTCGGCGGCCTTAACGCCAACTTTCCTACATCACTGACTTGCGCAGTTGCCGGAGACCAGTTTGGTAATTATCTGATCCAATACATCCTGACTCACGCCAACCCTCAGCATCGTGAACTTGTTGCAACGCACGTCCGGTGAGTTGCTTTAGCCGTGCGCATTCGAATACAGCTGACATTCGCTCCGTGACAGCAAACACATGGTGTCCCTCCGAGGCTCAAAGTACGGATCACGCGTTGCCATGCTCTGCTGCAATCCCGCCTTTGCTACCAGACCCGGTCCTCCTGTATGTCTGCAGACGGGTCGCTTCAGCGGAGGGAACAATACCGGCCGTGGAATTTATGGTGGAGCTTACCGCTAAGTATCCGGAACGGCACTCTCGTCGGCCTTGAGGTGGTTCACCGGCAAAGAATACATCATCTCCAGAAGTTCAGACACTTTCCAACATGTACAACACAACTACGACTTTTTATCCAGCCCACACCCTAATTTCCCCAAGTCTCCTCAACATACCATTGGCTGTACCTAAGAGGCCAACCGACAAACCAAAGCGCGGACTGGATCGATGTTTCGCTCTCCTTGGTCATCAGTTAATGAAATGCCGATTCTAGGGCTTCGGCTCTCCAGCGGTTCACCACTTTGATTTTTCTTGCCCTCAATCTTCCAAGCGGCACCAAGGTTTGCTCTTCCTTTGTGCCTGTTGACGGTATCTCTTCGTCTCTAACTCCGATGGCATCTTTCTTCGCCAGCTCAAAAGCCTTCTACTTTTCTTCTAGGCGCGGCAATTCTGTTGCCGGCCGTTTGGATTGTGGGCTACGTGCTGAATGCCAATATGATTTTCCATCATGGACGTTAGAGACAGCAGGTTACTAAGGAGGAATCAGCGGACTCGGCCACTTTTGTTGATTCTCTTTTTCAAAACACCCACCAAATCACTTTCACAAGCATGTTGTATGTACACCGTCATAAATTGCTCGATGGCAACAGTATATAAATAAACACTGCCGACAAGATGTGCTCCCGTCGTATAATCAGTAGTTTTTGATCATCCTGCTATGATCACACGAGGACCACGTTCGTTTACCAGTTGAATCCATTGTGCGGACACGACTTATGCCCATGGTAATCACGACTGCCCAGGTGTGCAACACAGTATGCGTGTCCGCCGATATGTTGTTGAGAGCGTGCAAAAGGAGAACACCCGGTCATTGGTGCACTATCCAGAATAGGCATGGTCGCCGTGCGAGTGTGCCCTACCACAAGCTCCCGAGGTCATCGTCTGTCGTTGGACCATTCTGTGCCGCGTGATAATCGCACCCATTGCGGACACGGTGTGCGCTACCCCAGAAGCCCGAAGCAGTTCGATTGGCCAGTTTGAACAGCACAATGGCATCATTGCAGGTCAACGGCGCAGGTCGTCGTCCCAGCGTCACCAGCAAACATCCATCCGCTCCTTCAGTAATGACCATGAACGGCCACTTTGCTTCCGTTGGCGAGTCCTCGACGCGAGAGCAGTATGAGCATGGCATCCAGATCATTGACGAGGACAAGGAGTTCAAGTAGGCCTTCAGAAACTCTCCGGGGCGATATGTCGAATTCATCACTAACTACGCCTCCTGGCCAGTCCGAGTCTATCCACCTACCTCTCGGTCGAGAAAGTCATACCTGCCGGCTTCAACTATCACATCGTCTCCGTCTTCGGGTCCCAGTCGACGGGCAAATCCACGCTGCTCAATCACCTGTTCGGCACCGAGTTCGGGGTCATGTCTGAGGAGGAGCGACGGCAGACGACCAAGGGGATATGGATGTCGAAGAACAAACGCGACCGTGCCGACGCGGACGGCAAGCGGATGGCGGACAACATCCTGGTCATGGACGTGGAAGGAACCGATGGGCGTGAGCGAGGAGAGGACCAGGACTTTGAACGCAAGAGTGCTTTGTTCGCGCTTGCCACGAGCGAGGTCTTGATCGTCAACCTTTGGGAGCACCAGGTGGGATTGTACCAGGGAGCGAACATGGGGCTTTTGAAGACTGTCTTTGAAGTGAACCTACAGCTTTTCCTCAAGGATAGCAAGTATTCCGCCCACAGTCTTCAACCTGAATTATGCCCTCAACTGACTGTGCACTCAGATCTGTTCCTCGGTCTCTCCTCTTTTTCGTTATCCGCGACCACCTGGGCCACACGCCTCTCGCAAACCTTCGAAATACATTGACACAAGACTTGTCACGTATATGGTCGACACTATCCAAACCACCCGGCCTAGAAAAGTCAAAGATTGAAGACTACTTCGACTTTGCCTTTGTAGCACTCCCTCATAAGATCCTGCAGCCCGAGAAGTTTGTCTCGGAGGTGGAGCAGCTGGGGACTCGGTTTCGGGAAGGCTACAAAGATCCAAGGAAGGCTGGATTACTAGACGAGGAGGCCGAGCCAGTGTTCCTCTCGGAATACCATCGGAGGATACCGGCAGACGGCTTTCCCGTTTACGCTCAAGGAATCTGGGAGCAGATCAACAGCAACAAAGACCTGGATCTTCCCACTCAGCAGGAGCTGCTCGCTCAGTTCCGTTGCGATGAGATTGCTCGAGAAGTTCTGGTCGGATTTGACGAGAAGATATCGCCAATGGAGGCTAAGCAGGCCGAAGGCGTCAGTTCCG
>QQTW01000688.1_pt1 | contig 21815 bp, 22 predicted proteins | sample 1904831 | NCBI WGS metagenome assembly QQTW01 (sample SAMN09435610, study PRJNA476489) | Subsurface metagenome, whole genome shotgun sequencing project. | reverse complement strand
CACGATTGAGAAGCCTCTCACCACTTCAAAATCTTCATTGTCGGGCAGTATCGCATTTAAAATCTCTGCTACCCAAAATCAGCGCTCTTCCAGAGTCTTTGAGGCTATACGAACAGTAGTTCCAGTGGTCATAACCCAGATGCAGATTGTAAGGTATTAAACCAATCTCTTCGGCTTTGACGAGCTCCTTGAGTTTGTCACTCCATGTGGTAGAGTCTGCCTATCCCCTATCAGTAAGACCGAGCAACGCATGGCTTCGAACGAAAAGGCCAGCTTAGACCTACCATCATGCTTGATGCCCGGTCTTAGCAAAAGACACTTTCCCCCTTGATTCGCAAGCTCTGTGACGGGATCCGGTATAATGTTGCGCAGCCTCGCGTGCAGTATTGCATCCTTGCTTCGCTCAAGCTCCTGTTTTACGGATGATATTTTCGATATCTTGTGCAATCTAGCCGCTGACAGCGGTATACTTTTCTGGAAAAAGGCACGGTCGAGTACTCGCATCGCCCGATTGACAGGAGGGAGAAAGGCCTCCATGTTGGTCGATTGGAGGTTCTTGCGCAGATTTATAGTTGCATCGAGTGATGAACATAGAAAGAAGAATCGCGATGGGTCTCAGAGCGTGATCACATGATCGCGGATGCGGCTTCTAGAAGTTTCACGTGTTTGCTGCCGCCAAGACATGGGTTTTGGACACGGCCTTGGCGCATCTGACCCTGAACCGGGGTACGCGACACGCTATCTTGAGCTCCGGATTGTGTACTTCATCCGGCCGGTCAGGCTCCAGAATTGTATCTGACTTCCCGCGCAATCTTGTAAGAGAGAAAGTGGTTGTTTGATTCGCTATAATGGCTTGTCGAGTGCCTCCGGCAACAGCGCGCAGAAAACAGGTTTAGAAGCTCGCTGAGCGCGTTATACGGGTCGCGAACGCCTTTGCACCATGGCTTCTGCTGGGGGTGGTAATATCAAGGTGGTGGTGCGGGTCAGACCATTCAATGGCAGAGGTATCAATCATAGGCCATGTTCGAGCGCAATATAACTCGCTGACTTGTATGATCAGAACTGGACAGAAGGGCAAAATGTGTTGTTCAGATGAAAGACGAGCAGACCATTCTCGTTCCACCCAGCACCGTTGATCCTCGCTCCAAAGGAGCGAAAGCGTCTCTGGAAGGAACAAAAACCTTTGCATTCGATCGCAGTTACTGGTCATTCGACCGGAGAGACCCTCATTTTGCCGGGCAGGATGCTCTATTTGCGGATCTCGGCCTACCGCTCCTGGACAATGCTTTTCAGGGTTACAACAACTGCATATTTGCCTACGGTCAGACCGGATCCGGCAAGTCATATTCCATGATGGGCTATGGAGAAGACGCTGGCGTCATACCAAAGATATGCCGAGACATGTTCCAGCGCATCGAGGGGCTACAGGCGGACAAAGACTTGAGTTGCACGGTGGAGGTTTCATACCTGGAGATATACAATGAGCGCGTGCGTGATCTGCTCAACCCAGCGACGAAAGGCAACCTCAAGGTCCGAGAACATCCGTCCACCGGCCCCTACGTGGAGGACTTGGCGAAACTGGCGGTGCGCTCGTTTCAGGAGATTGAGAATTTGATGGACGAGGGAAACAAGGCGAGGACAGTCGCAGCCACCAACATGAACGAAACCTCCAGCCGATCGCATGCAGTCTTTACTCTGACTCTCACCCAAAAGCGTCACGATGTGGAAACCAACATGGACACGGAAAAGGTCGCTAAGATCAGTCTCGTCGACCTGGCTGGATCTGAGCGGGCGACCTCTACCGGCGCTACAGGCGCGCGGCTCAAAGAGGGAGCAGAGATTAATCGATCCCTGTCGACCTTGGGCCGCGTGATCGCCTCCTTGGCAGATCTGTCGTCTGGGAAAAAGAAGAACGCTTCGATGGTGCCCTATCGGGACTCGGTGCTTACTTGGTTGTTGAAGGACTCTCTAGGCGGCAACAGCCTTACTGCCATGATAGCTGCTATATCTCCTGCCGACATAAACTTCGAAGAGACTCTCTCAACCCTTCGTTATGCCGATTCTGCGAAGCGCATCAAGAACCACGCTGTCGTCAACGAGGATCCGAACGCTCGCATGATCCGAGAACTCAAGGAAGAGCTTGCACAGCTCAGGGCGAAGCTCAGCGGAGGCGCATCTTCCGGGGGCGCGCAGGAGGAGTATTATGCCCCCGACACACCTCTCGAGCAGCAGTTTGTATCTATCACACAGGCCGATGGGACTGTCAAGAAAGTGTCAAAAGCCGAAATAGCGGAGCAGCTCAACCAGTCAGAGAAGTTATATGAGGACCTCAACCAGACTTGGGAGGAGAAGTTGCAGAAAACGGAACAGATCCACAAAGAGCGAGAGGCCGCGCTAGAGGAGCTGGGCATCAGCATCGAGACGAACTTTGTTGGCCTTTCTACACCCAAGAAGATGCCGCATCTGGTGAATCTGAGTGATGACCCGCTTCTCGCCGAATGTCTGGTCTACAACCTCAAACCCGGCACGACGATGGTCGGCAATGTCGATGCTGCTTCTAATGCCGAGATTCGTTTGAACGGCTCAAAGATTCTTCAGGATCACTGTGCCTTCGAGAACGTTGACGGTCTGGTAACAGTGGTGCCGAAAGACAATGCCGGAGTCATGGTGAACGGCGTCCGCATTGAGAAGCCCAAACGGCTCAGGAGCGGCTACCGTATCATCTTGGGCGACTTCCACATCTTCCGGTTCAATCATCCACAAGAAGCACGCGCAGAGAGAGCAGAGCATAGCAACCTGCTTCGTCAATCGGTCACGGCCAGTCAGCTAGCTGCCAGACCGGACCACCAAAGGTCGTGGAGTAACGTTAGTCGGGCAGATTCCGAATTCGATCCTGACATCCCTCGGGATGGTTCTCCGGCTCCGCTACCAAGGGCACGTGAGTCCGACTGGTCGCTCGCCCGACAAGAGGCTTTCACTGCTGTTCTTGGCACGGATCAGAAGATAACAAACTTGACGGATGACGAGCTCGACGTTCTGTTCGATGACTTGCAGCGTATTCGGGCTGGCCGGAAAGGAAGACCTGAGAGTCGACTCTTCGATGTGGAGGATGATGCTGATTCCGTGACGTCGTTTCCCATGAGAGAAAAGTACGCATCGACCGGCACGATTGACAATTTCTCCCTCGATACTGCACTGACTGTGCCATCCACCCCTCAACAACAGAGTGACCCGGACGATCGAATCCGTCTTTTGCGTGAAGAGATGCAAACCCAGCTGGACACGCAGAAGGAGGATTACCAGAGGAAGTTGAAAGTTGCTCAGGACTCGAATGTCGAGGTTGATGAAATTCGAGCAGAGAAACAGCGAATGGAAGACAATTTACGCGCTGTCAAGGAGGATATGCAAGCTCAATTGGCGCATCAGAAAGAAGAGTACGAGCGGCAGATAAAGGATCTTCAGAAACGTCCAGCTGAGGGACAAGCCGAACCGGCACCGGACCTGAGGCATGAGGAGCTGGTCAAACGAGTGATAGGTCACTGGCGGCAACTCAAATACGTTGGCATGGCGGAGGCAATAATGCAAAATACATCAATTCTCAAAGAAGCCCAGATCATGAGCCAGCAGATGGACAAGCATGTCGTCTTTCAGTTCTGTGTTGTCGATATCGGACACACGTTTGCGTCTTCGTACGACCTTGTGTTGAGCGGCATAAGCGGCGACGATGATGAGGACCTGGAGACAAGCCCGAAACCCTGCATCGCCGTGCGGATCGTCGATTTCAAAAATCTGGTTGTCCACCTTTGGTCTCTGTGCAAGCTTCACCACCGAATCCGCCTGATGCGCCAAATGCACCAATACCTCGACCGGCCCGAGTATATCCAGCATTTTCGCCTCGGCAACCCCTTCTCAGAACCCTGCCTGCCCCAGTACTCACGAGTTGGTGACGTGGACATTCCTCTCGCTGCTGTTTTTGAGTCTCGCGTGCAAGATTTTGCCATGGATGTATTGTCTCCGTACACCTCCGGCGTCGTTGGCATCATCAAATTGTCGCTTGAGCCTTCCTCTGCTGAAGCACCGACCGCCACGATCAAGTTCAACGTCGTCATGCACGACATGATCGGTTTTGCCGAAAGGGAAGGGACCGATGTGCACGCTCAGCTTTTCGTGCTTGGCGTTTCCGAGGAGATCGGCGCAACTACGACGCAAATGATACGGGGTTTTGACGATAATCCGGTGCGGTTCGAGAGCGTCCACAGCATGAGTCTCCCGTTCTCAAGCTCACGCGCGTCCTTACTGCGGGTGTCTATCTTTGCGAGAGTCACCGCAACACATCTGGACAAGCTTTTGAGCTGGGATGATATGAGAGATTCCGCTGCCCGACCCCCCTTGCAGCGAAACAACTCACGCCTTGCAGAGTCGGAATACTATACCGCAGAGAGGCATGACATTTTCACACGCATGCAGATACAAGAGATTTCTGAGGAAGGTAGATACAAGCCCGTTGATGTTGTGCAGACTAGTGTTACCGATCCTGGCGCGTTCCAGCTGCATCAAGGTCTGCAACGTCGAGTGGTCGTCAGCTTGACGCATAGCTCGGGGGATGTGCTCGAGTGGGAGAATGTATCGTGTCTGCGAGTTGGGCGCATCCGCCTTGTCGACCCAACCGGCCGGGCGCCAGATTTAGAACCGCCTCAACCGGAAGTCGTCCTGAAGCTTGTTTCGCGGGTTGCGGTGCAACACAACCAAGATGGGACTACCAATGTGGTCTTCGTTGGCCAATGGGATTCCAGCATGCACGAATCTTTATTGTTGGACCGTCCGACTGCGGAGCGATATCGCGTGCAAATATCCGTCTCTTGGGAAGTCACGAGCAAGAAATTGGCCGAGCCGATGGTATTCTCGTTAGACATTCTAGTGCAGATGCTATCGCGTTCATTTTCGCGGCCGGGGTCGTTGTTCTCACAACTGTGGAACGCAAATAAAGTTGTCCATTCCGCAGTCGGCATCTTCACGGTCATGTTGAGGCCGAACTCCGCCAAGCGGACATACGACCTTTGGCGCATGAGCACTCAGCATGCGTACATCAAGGACGAAGACACTCTGACTGGCTGGACACCGCGGGGTGTGTCACTTGTTCGCGACTTCATCAGCGTTCGCAAGCGGAGGCAACGGAGGGCGGAGATTGAAGCTGCCCGCGGTGTATTGGGTGCTCGATTGCTGACGAGCTTAAAGGAGGATCACGAGGACAGCGACGATGATCTCACACAAGAACGCGAGCAACTGCTCCGCAAGGTTGTGGGCTTGTGGAAGGTGGAAAGAGATATCGGCGAGATACTGTTGGTGAAAGAGAATCTCGAGCCTCCCAAGAGCGGCGCCGCATTCGCGACCGATCGAAATGGGGTCGGTCCGCCATCTCTTGTCGCTGAAGTCCGTTATGTGGCCAAGAACCCGTTGGTCTTGAAAAGTGGGTATCTCATGATGCCGGACCATACTAACACGCGATGGATCAAGAGATTCGTCGAGCTGCGTCGTCCATATCTGCACGTCTACTCCGTACCAGAGGGCGACGAGCTCAACGCAATAAACCTGGGCAACTCGCGCGTCGACCACCAGCCGCAACTTGCGAAGCTATTGCGTCGCAATTCCGCGCATGTTTTTGCCATTTTCGCTCCCCATAATACTCATCTGATGGCGTCAAGGAGCGAAAGGGACAAGATTGAGTGGATCCTGAAGATCGACCAGAGCTATTTCAGTAGCAGCGACGGTCATTCGCTTGCACAGGAGGACTGAAGAGGCTCTGAGCTTTGCATCTCCGGCGCATTGAATCTTGTCAAATATTGAGCGATGCATAGCTGGCGTTCGCTTTGTTTCGATGATACCCCTTCAGCAGTCTGTGGAGAATCCGGATTTTATGTACATACGTTTGTACTTTGGCGACTCTTTGGATTGTATTTTGTCCTGGAAGCCAGATGGGCTTTAATCTATCCCATCAAGTTGCAGCTCACGATTTCATCTAGGTAGTCAATTGATACAACGGCAGATGTGCTGCTTGCAAGTCGACTGCCGAAAGCTTTTGTAGACCGCAGTGTTCCTCGCAAACGCAGTTTGACCCCACTTCTGCCACCCCACCACAGACGCCTCATACAATATTAACGTGAGAACCGCAAAACATACACCTTCTCTGGCATACAATGGCAGAAGCTTCCACCGAGACTGAGCCACCAAGACCCCAAGCAAAGCAGGTCATCTATTGTGGAGGTATCCGAGCCCGTAGCCCTCTGCCATTTGCTATCGATTTACTCTTTGCTGACGGACGGTCACCCAGTTTGCAGCCTACCCGCAGAAGTAGGTAGGCTTACCCTTCAGTCCGGCTGCTCTCATAGCTCCCCGTTAATGCAGGTATAGTATTGTGAATTCGGAGGAACCGTCAAGAAGTGTGAAGATTGGCTGAAGACAAATCACCCCGACTTGCACGCAGTGCTCTACTCTGAAGGTCAGCATGGCACCTCACTTCCCTCGGAAACACTCCGGTCTATGATTCAATCTATGGATCATGCAGTTAGAAGAAGTCAGACTAAAGAATGGTCACAGATGCCCTGAACGCTGCAACGGCGAGCCTGTCGCTCGAAGCCCAGAAGCGCGCCGAGAAAGACGCGCAGAAGAAGGCAGCCAAAGCATCCGCGGCTGCAGCCCGAGAGGAGGAGAAACGGGCCACGTCAAAGGTCATCATCAAGCGAGTAGAGCGGAACAAGCGCAAATACGTCACGGTGGTCTCGGGTCTGGAAGCGCATGGGCTCGAGCTGAAGAAGGTCGCCAAAGATTTAGGGAAAAAGTTCGCTTCGGGCAGCAGCGTTACCAAGACGGCGGCTGGCGGGGAGGAGATCACTCTGCAGGGCGACCTGAGCGACGATGTTTTCGAGTGGATAGTAGACAATTACGAGCAGATACCGGAGGAGAATGTCGAATGCGTGGAGGACAAGAAGAAGAAGGTCGGATGATGATGGCAGCATGGCGGTTGTCGCATGTCGTTGATCTTCATCTGTGCACTGTCCAGACACTTTGGAGTCGACTGAGAAGATGTAGGGTGGGAACACGGACTTCGGCAGAGCAATAGGCGCTCTTACTACATTTTTGATATCATAGTGCTCTAGGAACTCTTTGTCTACCGATTGTAGGGAGAAATATAAGCAATCCAACTTGGGAAGCCCCGTTTGATCATCAGTGTGGCGGGGATCCCCAGCCTTCAGTTTTAAACTCCCGGCCCCGGGGGTCAACCTCACTAAATGCGGCACCCGGCTTGCGCTTCTTTGACCTCATGTCTCTCCAGGTATCTCAATGCCGAAGGTTCCCAGACAAATACCTAGGTTCAATAATCCCGTATTATCACAGTCTTACAACCAAGGTGTTTCAAAGCAACGTGTTGCGATTTAACCTACAGAGAAGAATGCTAGGTGGACTATTTGGTCTGAACAGATGACTGAGTGAAGTTTCACAACACAAAACGTTAGAGAGTACCGTCCGAGCACCATGTCTCCAACCAGAGGGATTTCACGGGGAAGAGGGACTAGAAGAGAGAGTTCAGCTAGAACGAGAGGCAGTGCCAGCGCTAGGGGCAAAGGGCTGTTCGCCGATGGCATCTGGCAATGTGGGCGTTGACTTCGTCGCAACCCCGTCTCTTGATCGTGAATCTGATATCAGAGTAGGCAATTGCGACCCCCGTCTGCCGGCAGAGCACTTCAAGGTGAAGAAAGAGAGCAAGAACCAAGGTCGTTGGTGTAAGGTCCTTGTTGTGCTAGGAAAGGTTACGTGAGGCTAAATTCAATGCGCAGTTTATACGTGCCAAAAGCCGCAGGAACGTCGATGCGACTTTTTCCTCTGGGACGAAGACGCAAAGCCGCGAGAAGAAGCTGCACTCTTGAACAACTCGAGGACAGAGCCGGGCTTCACGACTAGCGGTCCGTCAACTGAGTCGACAAGACGAGGACAGCCTCAGCCCCGTACAAGGACGCAGTCAGTAACACCGCCTCCTCCTTACACCTCCAATCATGCCCGGGACGACGCGAACCTCACAGTGAGGCCTCACCACCGGACCTCCGGAGCTCCATCTGCACAATCTCCGACGATGAATGGAAGTGTTGAAGGCAGTCGAACCGTGCCAAACACTAGCACTCCTCGGAGAGCGCCCCAACAAGACGCGTACCTCACTCCAAGCAAGCGAAAGCTTTCCGCTCTGGAGGAAGAGAATCCCAACGGGCTGTTGACGCCAATGACGAATCGATCTCGCAGGAGATCTCCGTCTGACGCTCACCCATTTACTCCAATCCGGTCAACCAACGCCGCGTGTATGAGCGCAGCAAGCTCTGACATCCATCAAGACCGACGCATGAGAAACGTCTCTCCCTCCATGAGTCCAACACCGATTCGGGTCAGATCCGACCTTGTTAGTAATCGTAAGGATGACGATCTCGTTCTCGAAGTCTTCACTCTTCTTCGGGAAAAGAACGCCAACTTCAACGAGGATACAAACGAGGCATTGAAGCAGTTGCTGAATAGGCATGCGCTCCGCACCGAGGGTATTGCCAAAGGGTAAGTGGAATCATCGGTCTACACTCCCGCGATACTAATGTCCATAGCCGCGACATTACAAGAGTGGCTTTGAAATCCAAAGACGCTCAGATATGCAAACTGCAAGATCGAATAGCCTTGCTCGAGGCCGAACTTGAATCGGAGCGGGCAATCATTCGACACATCAGGAATGCAACGGAAGTTTGAAGAGCAACTGCTCCGGAAATCTACTTTGAGGTCGGCAAATGATACCTTTGGACTATTACAGCTATCGGAACGCAGTCCAGTCGAGCATTTTGTAGATGCTCCATCAGAAGCTGAGAACTAGCACAAAGCGCTCGACGTACGACTCTAATGTTGGCGAAGCAGCAGGTGGATCTTCGTGCCATAACACCGGATGTAATTAACTGGGTACTAAGAGGATCCTTACGGTATTGTGGGCTCATTGTCGTGGATCCAACGGTATTCTTGCATAGATGCCAGGATAAAATCTCTTGCCCAAAGGTCCCCAGTTCCGACAATGTCTGGCTACGCGTTCTACGCTCGCCACATTCATATCGGCAGAGGGTCACACCGCCACCATATGCAAAGCAATTGGTTCGGACAGCATGAAACCTGGGAGGGGGATTCCAACTTGTTTCAATCTTCAGGCATAAGTAACCCGGATAAACTGAGGCTTCGCGCCGCGAACGACACAACAACCATTGCTAAGGAAAAAGGAAACGAGATTTTCCGACGCTTCAGCTTGCTGCGATGAGGTGGAGTCACCAAACCTGGATTTCGAGGTTCCACTGGCTGGCCCCCAATCACTCATCTGTTTCTGAACTGTCAGCAGAACCGCTCTGGGCAATGTACGCAATCGACGAACTCGCTCGATCACAGATATGGCAGTTCTAGTACCTAGGTTCACATCCGCGAGGATTGTTCATCAACCCTTCGCTATTTGCGCACCGAATCCCGGGCAGCAGATTCTCGACGTGTTTGGCATCCAGGTCCATGTGCAAGACACACAACTCATCGGTTCTGTCGCGTGAGTAAAGCCTCGCGTTCCCAGGCGCGAGGAACTTTATCAATGTACTGGCGAACTCCTCAGAGCAAGCGGTCTCTGGGTCCACCCCGGGTTTGAACGTCAGCGCAACAACAGCGCTGACTTGGTGTGCGTATAAAAGCGCTCTCCGGTAGTCACAGGAGGACTCATGGTCAGAGTCACGGTGTGTATTGAGCGACTGCTCTTTTTGCGCGCTTCGGATTACAAGCTCTGAGCGAGTCCGTGCCAACGTTGGTGTTTCTCTTCTCTGGAGTACGCAGACCGTCGACGTGATCAGAAGGGTCCAAAGGGCTGTGTATGCGAGGGCAAGCCTGAGGGTCATGATGCTGAGACAGACGCGTCGAAAGACTGATCAAGCTGGGTTTCAGACTGATAGAAGACGGCAAGAAAACATCAGCAGCTTTAGTATCCTCAAAGACGGTCCGATGGACATTGGTTCGCTGTTAGGTGCGCACATGCCGCAACTCGGCATTGACAAGCTATGTCAACAAGCATTCATAGCATATACAGTAGTCCTCGTTGTGTGGCATCAAGGCCTTCCGGAAATGAGTGTCGGACAGTGTTGAGCTTGACGTGAATGGAAGGAGCCTGCAAAGACCGCTAAATTGCTCAACGTCGTGAATGGGCCGTGCTGTATTCACAGACTATGCCGCTATAGCTTATGGCGGTATTTATGTGGCCTTGATTTTGGCATCTTGCTTTGACTCCGATATCCGTCTTCAAGACTGGATCAGTAGTGAGTGTGTCAACGGTGTTTTTGGGCAGGTACGCAATAGTAGATCCACCAATGGTTTGTACTATGTAGTCAGCTACCTATGATATGGCTCGTAAAATTGACATAGTAACGACCCACCCAATGGCTATTTGGCGATCAGACATGCGGTGCGAGGACCTCCTGAAGCCAGGTGATCTTCAATTCCGAAAGTACCTAGAGGTATGTAAGAGCACGAAGAATAAACATCTGAGTGACGTTTGGTAAGCGTTTGAGTCGAATGGCCTGTACATACGTGCTCGGCTGCCAAATCTAGATTCGGCGCGTTCCAAAAGCATTGGCCATGGTCATTAGTTAAGAATTTGTATGTTTCAGTGTCTCTCTGTCCAGCAATCTCGTTGCCGAAAACGACGTGGTAACGCCTTGGATAGCACAACAGTCAGTATTCGATCTGCGAATTGAAAGTCCTAACAAAGTGACTTTATGGCGACCTCTACGGAGGTTGCACCGTCAAATTGCAAAGTTATCTTGGCCGGCACAATCGCCAAGAGCCTTCTCGCAGAAGTCACCGCTGGAGTGGAAAAGTTGGAGAAAAGACCGCTCCTGGTTGGGTTTCTCGCGAGTGCGGATCCAGCTGCGCGAGTATATGCTCAATGGACGGAAAAGACTTGTGTGGAGAAGTGAGTGTTCCATTTGCTGCTTTTATGTTGCTGGGCCGCTCAGGAAAAGTTCCTTCCTTGACCATCATTTACGGCGGGTGCATGGGACTCATTGTGGGATCAAATTTGTAATCAACGCATTTTTCCTTTCGGTCACAGCCTGGACTCTAACGACAGGCATTGATATCACCACTAACGCACTTGCACAGCGGCTTCGCATTCCAGTTGCGCGAAGTTGACCGCGAAGAGCTTGAGGATCGGATACTCGGCGCAAACAATGACCTAACGGTTGACGGAATCATTGTGTACTACCCCATCTTCGGAAGCAGACAAGATCAATACCTGCAACAGATTGTAGACGTTGGTAAGGATGTCGAAGGGTTAAGCCATCGGTATATCTTCAACATGTACCAGAACATCAGATATCTGGACGAAGAACAACAGCAAAAGAGCATTCTGCCTTGCACACCTCTGGCAGTCATAAAGATATTGGAGTATCTTCATATATACAACACAGTGCTTCCGTACGGCAACCGCTTGTTCGGGCATACGATCACAGTAATCAATAGATCCGAGGTTGTGGGACGCCCCCTGGCCGCATTGCTTGCGAACGATGGAGCATATGTGTACTCGGTAGATGTAAAAGACGTCCAACAGTTTACACGTGGGCAAGGCTTGAGAAAGAGGAAGCACGAAGTGCATGAGAAAGAAGGTTGGAGTCTAGAGAACTGCTTACCCCTCAGCGACGTTGTGATAAGCGGTGTTCCCGGGGACGGCTTTAAGGTGCCGTTGCACCTCCTGCGCGACGGAGCCGTATGCATCAACTTCTCTAGCGAAAAGGCAAGTTTGACGGTGTAGCTCTATTCCGAGCGGACTGACAGGCGGGTCAGAACTTCGGCCCCGATGTTAAGGACAAGGCATCCATCTATGTGCCTGCAATCGGAAAAATGACCATCGTAGTCCTCCTCCGAAACCTCTTGGTACGTGTGAAGCCACTGGTGCAAGCTGCCAAGAGCTGACAACATGCCAGAGAATAGTCCAGAACAAAACGTCGTTGAAAGTGGAAGCAGGTGACCATATGCGATCGACTACTCAATTGTGAAACATTACCCAACGGACAAGCATCACTTACTATGGTAGTGATTAAAATATCTCGTGCTTTCAACTTACTCCGGTCAGAGAGCGAGGCTGAACAAGAGACTTATCTGAATGCCCTCTGGCGAAAGCAGTCATTAATCATTGACGTTTCTCCTCAACGCCGCTCTCTTTTCGCGTTGCTTTCGTTGAGGCCATCCTCATCTCCTATCAACATAGAATTATCATCATCGACTGCATCACGCGTCCGTTTAAGGCCTTTCATCTTCCGTGTCTGTAGAGTGCTGAGATTTTGTTTGCCAATGTGGATTCTTCCGACTTTATCTCCGATAATGTCGGTATCGATGTTCTTCTTAACCTTTGGCTGTGTATAATGTTGTATTAGCGTCACCCGATCTGAATTGACAACTCGACGAACCTCAATGTGTTTTGGTTTCTTCAGTGCCTCCCGCCATACGGACTCCTCTGCTTCTCGTATTCGACCAACTCTAAAATCAATTCTTGGTCCCATCTCTTCCACCTCGACCCTAGGAAGCTTCTGCCCGCTCTTTTTTGTCCTGATCAAAAACACACGGAAATGTATTTTCGGGGCGGGCTGTCCGTCCACCTCGTCGCCTACGCAAAATTGCATCAGGTACTGCAAGCCTTCGACATCCACAGTCGCAGCTTCGTGACCTCCGAAATAGTCCAAGAATAAGTTCTTGGCAAGAGTATAAGCATTCGGCGTGGGGCTCTCGAACAGCGTGCCCGAGAACGCCAGCAGTGGTTTGAGCCCGACCGCGCATTTTGTGTTCTTGAACTGCTGCAAAGTACGGAGGCTGTCTGGATCGATGTAGAGCTCCAGCAGGTCAAGTATCTTGGCGTTGAAGCAACGCACGAATGTCAAGCAGTGCGGCCGCTTCTTGCTGTGATGCCCGAAGACCAATAGCGACGCATCGTTCTTAGCGGCGAAGAATTCTAACGAAGAGGGATCCTCAAACGGGTGCACGGCGTTCTTCTTGTTGAACTTTATCCCATGAGGACGTTTGAGCGAGTGGAGATCTGCTAGAGCGAGCTGGACGACCTGACTGCACGATGTGCCTCGGAGGAATAATGTCTTTTTCGGGTTTTCTGTGATTTGAGGCTCTCGTTTCTCGAGAGCACGCTTGGACCGGGCATTGCGGGGTACACTATGGGCATCAGTTGATAACTTGAATCCGGTCTTGGTGCTTACATTTGCCGCAACATTGCTGCCAGCCGTCTTCGTGTTGGTTTTCTCGAGAGGGAACTTTGTTCGACCTCAAAATTTCGAAGCTCGTGGTTGATAAGATTGACGACCAGTCTATTTCGGGTAAAGCCTCCCGAGGTCCCGCCGGAACATTTCCGCCCTCCACGGCTGCTGCGCGGGCGTTCTTTTTGCGAGACAACATTTAGACAGCTGCGCAAATCTCAAGGGCTGTCGACGAACGATCCATCAGTCAGGACCTACGCTCACATTGTGTACCTTTGGCGAGACTTAGATCCTGTCTCATTACCTCATAATCTGGTGTCGAACTTAATAATCGAGATTGGTTGCAGCTCAACCATGGCGGACAGTAAAATTGAGGAAAGCTCTTCGCCCACAGAATCAGTAACAGTCAACGAAATAAAGGCCGAAGCAGATTTCTCGGCACTCAAATCCTCCTTTCCACCCTCCGCCCTTCTCGTCGTCTACTTCCATGCTCCCTGGGCCGCGCCTTGCCAGCACATGTCCACAGTCCTCAAGACTCTGGCGAGCACCTACCATGCTCAGTCGCCACCCATCATCGCTTTCCTCTCGGTGGATGCGGAGGAGGTTTCGGAAGTTGCAGAAGCCTACGACGTGACAGCGGTGCCGTATATTGTCCTGCAAAAAGATGGAAAGACTATCGAGACAATCTCGGGCAGCGACGCGTCAAAGGTCCGAGACGCGGTAGAAAGACATGCGAAGCCCAGTGGAGATAGCAGCAAATTCACCCTACCGCCTGAACAGAACGTGACGCGGCCTGAACAACCGTCTGACGCCGAAGGCGACGCCCAACCCAACGGCCATGCAACCAGCAACGGCTTGGTTGATTCTTCGGGTTCAGAGGATCCTACGCAAAATGCAGCCACGTCGAGCAAAGAAGAGCTCCACAAACGACTGTCAGAGCTCGTCAAGGCTGCTCCTGTCATGCTCTTCATGAAGGGTACACCCAGTGCGCCGCAATGTGGTTTCAGCCGGCAAACGGTTAGCATACTCAGGGAAAAGGGCATAAGATATGGTTTCTTCAACATCCTTGCGGACGATGAGGTAAGGCAGGGCTTGAAGGAGTTTGCCGACTGGCCTACCTTTCCGCAACTGTGGGCGGGAGGAGAATTAGTCGGTGGTCTGGACATTGTGAGTACCATTTGCTACCGTCTAGACTCTTCTGTTCGCCCATCGGGCGAATTTAGATTAACTGGGTCGAATAGGTCAAAGAAGAGTTCGAGAATGATCCTGATTTTCTTTCGGAGCATTCCGTTAGAAATAAGTCAACTACTACTGTGTCCAGCTAGTTGCGTCAATCTCTGGAAGCATTCAAAGGTCTCTGATTGGGATAATGAGGCACCTGTTGGATGCCATGCCAGTATTCAGTTGGTTGAAAGACTCCTAAATCTGGCAAGATATGTCAATTCGAACGGTGATCATCAGTAACGGTTAAACTTGTCAGATCACGGCAATCCCGTTTCATCCAACGGCATCATCACGATGTCTAGTAGGAAAGGAAAAGACGATAAGCTCTGTAGGGTAATTTGGCCCAGTGCCTCGTACCATCTGGATCTTTTACTTTGAATAGCGTTTGAATACTTCCCTCACGACACAGCTCATTATGGTGATTCTTCCGCTTAAGCTACAACACTGGATCGCGGGTACTTATCTCCATTCTGATAAGCTCTCCGGTGCCTTGGAAATTAGAGGCCCTGATCAGCTTCACGCCAACAACGCTAAAGCAGCCTCGATCAACAAAGTGCCGACGCGAGCTACCTACAGTAGTACATACCGAACGGTGTCGGGGTAACCGTTTCAATGCTTACGGTTCATGTGCGCGGTACAGTAACGCCATCGGTCATATCACGTACCTTTCTATCCATACATATATGGTGGCGACGAATCGACAGAGACACGGATCCGTGCACTCTAATTATATACGCGATCGTCGACGGGATGCACCGACTCCCGCGATGGACTTGGTATCGTATCCGACTTCTGTGCCCGGGCGCCTGCCTAGTTGTACCCTGTTTCAGCCAACGGCTTTGTCATGGAGAAGCATAGACAGATGTCGTCAACCGGAGATTTATGCCGCGAGTGGAAGCCTCCGTTCAGTCCTCCTGGATAACACCAGCGGTGGTAACCCTCCTGAAGGCCGGCCCTGCTCGACTTCACGAACTTACGGCTTCACGCGACGACGTTTGACACGCTACAGAACCTTCCATCAGTAACGACAATGGACAGTAGGTCCTACGACATGAAGCCGCTGACCGCGCACGATTCGAGTGGAACCGGCGTCGAGCGATGGCGGCACGCGAAGAAGTTCAAGCGCGGACGCCAGCTCTGGAGGCTGATATGGGTTCTCACCGTGCGGTGGGTTCTAACCATCGGTTTTTGCGCAGCTGTCGTCGGTGTACTTGTCGCGTATGAGGAAGATTCGGGTATGACTAGGAGCAACAAGCGAATATTCAATAGCCTTTTCATCGCTGTGAGCTTGGTAATGAGTATGAACGTCGTGGTACGCTTACCATTCTTGTCTTCGCCGAACACGTTCTCTGGCTAATCGCAAACGTTGGCAGAGCTCAATGAAAGCCATGGCTCAAATTTTCAGATGGCACATACTAGCTCGAAAACCACGGTCGATTGAAGAGGTAACTGCGTCATTCTCACCGATGTTCCGACGAAAGCCTATGCAGCTGACACCGGCGTGATAGCTTGATCTCATACTCAGTTTTGAGAGCTTCTGGAACGTCCTGAAGTTGTTGCGCCGTGCCAATTCATGGAAGTTCCGCTTATTCTGTTTATTATGGGTACGTCAACTGACGCTCCCGATCGCTGTCATGGAATGATCTGACTGAAGAGTATAGTTGTCTATTGCCATTGTATGTGCTGCGTCTGGCACGTAGGAAAATCTAGCTAATGTGTACAAGGCGTATCAAGCAGCAATAGCACTGCTCAGTATCAACTATACGCTGACAGACGCTGTTATCTTTTCGAAAGAGAAAACAAGAGCCAGCGTCACCGATTTCTCGGCGTTTTACGGTATAAACATCGATCTCTCAGATGATGCGGCATGGTACAGAGACGCCAGACCAGTTGAGCCGCCAGCTCTGTCTGTCCAGCAGGCTTTGGCCCACTCGTTCGGCCAGGAGGCTAGCAGCATAAAGGCGAAGCCGGCCAACCTTACGGATAGGTCGTCGAAGCTTGAAATGCAACTGACAACATATCGACCAGAATACTACTTTGAAATGTTCGATGACGAAGACGACCCGCTCAACGTGACTATACACTATTTCACGCACGTTCAGAACCCGGACCGGGCTGCAAATGACGGTTATGAGTTCAGTCCTCTTACCTTACCTTCGGACAGGGGGGTGCAGGCAAGCTACAGCTGCGAGTCGTACGAGTCGACAGAGGAGGACATTGGTAGCAGCAACAATGTCACCTTGGCGTCCGGTGATACGCTTACGCTGCCGAGCCTCACGAAGTCATCGCGCACCGTTATTCATGATCCCAGAGTCGACTGCGGTACCCGGTGCTCACATCTCGTGATATATGACGCATCCACAGAGTCGTCTGATGCATACTATTACGAATGCAACATCACGATATCACATGTGCGTGCAGCGAGAAATTCCAACGAGCAAATCCCTGATGAGATGGCCCGCTTGATCGCCGCATCGGCCGGGCTAAGTGGTGTTGATACGGATGAAAGGGGTTTGCAGTACCAGAACTATCCCAAAGGGTAAGAGTAGCTCTGACTCCGAAGCACTTTGTTATCGTGTCCGTCTTCCCGAGTACCGGCAGTCACCTTCGATCTCGCGCCATCCTCAATGTGCTGACAGTTCCTTAGCTCGGGCTGGGCAACAGATGCGCTGGGCCATGCATCCGTGATGGGTTACATGTTGATCACGTTCTCGGCCCTTACCCTCCTGGCGTTGGATCAGATGAATCCTGTTCACTTCATCGAGGACTACGCCCCAATCTACGGTTCTATCCTTAAGGTCACTTGGTCCTATATTTGGATCATCCTGGGCGTGATTGTCTTCTCACAGTTGCTATTATCCGTGCTTGCGGTTTATTGTGGAAACAAAGCCGTCGTGCTCGACAACTCGCCGCTGCCAATCTCTCGGCTCCTGCAGACAGTCACCGAGCCTCTGGGCCGTCACGGCGGGTGCATGCTCAATGGGCGTGAGATTGCAAGGGCGTACCGCAGCAGTCAACACGTCACTCGCCGTCACGTTGTGTATGGAATCAAGGAAGTTCAGCATACTCATGACGGGCCCGTTCACATGCTTGACATTTCAGATGACATTGAGCCTAGGAAAGGCAGATTTCCAGAAGGAATGTACGATGGACCGGCAAGGGCATAGGAAGGCTGCTTCTCGTCCCACGGTAATCTCAACTTCGGCATACTGTATCTCTCCGACATTTGTTTTTATGGCTTACGAAAGCACTTCGGAATTCTGGCTAAAGTTGATGGCGCTATCTGGGGAAAAGAGGGTACATTCGGGGTTCAGAAGAAGTTGGATGATACGACGGCTATACTTGGATACTAATGGACTGGTTGGAGGCTTGTAACATACAGCAGAGAATTTCACGGCAACATTCACGTCACTGTCTGCGAGAGGACGAATCAAAAAATATTTCATTGTCATGGAGGCATGATCTTCTGTTCAACCTGACAGTGCCCTTAAGGAATTTTCCACCCCTACCAAACAGGCACAAATCTAGGAGAGTGTCATTCAGATGTATTTCCATTACAGCCTACTTGATTTCCACATATTACCTCCATCAATAACGAGGGTCGCGCCATTGACATGACTCGACGCCCTACTCGACAAGAACACCACGGCGGCCGCAATGTCCTCTGCATTGCCCAGTCTCTTGTTCGGATTGGCCGCGGCCAATGCCTTCTCGCCTCCACCCCATGCGATTAACCCATCTGCCATCTTGGAAGGGAAAACGCCCGGAGCGATGGAATTGCAAAGGATTTGACGTGGGCCTAGCTCAACAGCAAGGTTGCGGGTAAGATGAAGCACTGCAGCCTTGGATGCAGAGTATCCATAGGTACCAACTTCGCCGACGCCGCCAGTGACTAAACCGGCAACAGAAGCCGTCACTATTACACGTGAAGGTGATTCCTGGGTCGCATGCCTCTCCAGTAAGGGAGCGAACCTGTTGAGTATGCGTCAGTCATTGCGAGGTTATGAACAATAAACTTGGATGTCGAGCAGCAAAGGATATACGTATGACTTAAGTGCTGAACTTCAGCGTAGCACCTACTTCTGGATCGTAAGAAAGACACTCTTGACATTCAGGTCCATCACCTTTGCAAAGGCGCTGTCAGGATGGGTTTCGAACTTCTCGCCCCATGTGGCACCTGCGTTAGCAAACAGAATATCGACATGATCAGTGTGCTTCTCGACTTCCTTCACAAGTCGCTCTATCTCAGACACTTTCGAGCTGTCTGCTGGGATCGGTATAGCCTTGGCGCCAGGCCGTTTGCCTGGAAGCTCATTCAAAGCATCACAGGCCTCAAAGCAGGCTTTGGCTTTGCGCGAGGTTATGAAGACTATGGCACAGCCGGCTTGTAGCAGACTGCAGAGGGCACGTAAGCGTCGAAGGAGATATTGGAGTCAAATGCAGAGGCTTGATACGGAGGCAAAAACAATACCCTGATGCAGCATGTAATCCAAGGCCGCGCGAACCACCTGTGATCACTGCGACTTTTCCGTCGAGTGAGAATATACTCTTGAAGTCCTTGAGCTCCGTATCAGCCTTGGCAGTCATGGTGTCAAATTTGCATCTAGAGTTGCTATTAACAGTATTGAAGTCAAAGCAGACTGGATATCATTTTCGACGTTCGTACGAGGGTTGAGCTGTCATGCCGAGGTTCGGTGTCAAAGCTTAACTCCGGCGTGAGTTCCGTGAGGGGTTCGAGCAGTACTACGAGACGAAGAATCCTCTGTTTTGTGGTTCATCGAGGATCACGTATGCATTGGGTTGATAGCACCAAGTAAACAATGTGTGGCATGGATATCATTGAGTTCCTGAACTGACCATTCATCTTTTATTTCCCAGATCAAACTCGATCGAGGAACTGATCAAAATTGCCAACTATAGATTTTCGGCCTTCTCTTCCAGAGTCGCCACCAGATCACTTCGAGGCTCAGAGACATTCTTCGGTATTCCATTAGTCTGCCTCGTGTCCACTCCCGTCGGGCTAGTTTTCCCCTGACTACCCGGCCTTGGGAATGCGAGTGGGGTTGAGGGCCGGCTGGATAGGAACTACTTCTGTTTTAGTAAAGTGCAAGACTATGCTTCAAGTTTACTTACCGAGGATGCTGCTGAGAGCAAAGCAATCAGAGACGCCTGCACGACGTCTTCGTGTATTCCAACACCCCATACTTTCTGGCTCGAATTGGCTGCGGTACATTCAATATATGTTGCTGCTTTTGTCTCCCTGCCCTGGCCGATAGCATGCTCGTGGTAGTTTGTCACATCGAGATCGATGCCCAGGCTCTTCAGCGCGTTGGCCAAAGATGAGATTGACCCGTTTCCCACGCCTCTTATCTTGTGCTCCTGTCCATCAACCTCAATAACTCCAGTGAAGACCCTCTTGAGGTTCTTGTTGCTCTGAGTTTTGCCGGGCTCAGGAGGCGCGGGCGACTTGGAACGATCCGTTATGATATCGTAGTCTATCAGGGCGAATCTTTGGTTATGTTCCAGATGGTAGGCATCTACAAACAGTTTCTTGATCTCATTCGGCAGTAGTTCTCGGCCAATCTGGTCTGCTTGCCTCTGAACGATCTTTGAGAATGCAATCTGAAGACCGCGAGGTAAGTCGAGTTCGAGAGTACGTTGGATGACCCAAGCCACGCCACCCTTTCCGCTCTGCGAGTTGACCCTGATGATAGCTTCGTACGTTCTGCCAATATCTTGTGGGTCGAGAGGGAGGTATGGTACGCGCCATGGACTCTCCGCAGTTGCTCCGGCTGTTTTCCGTGCTTGGAATCCCTTTTTGATCGCATCCTGGTGCGAACCGCTGAACGCGCAAACGACGAGCTGACCGCCATAAGGAGCGCGTGGGTGGACAGGGATCTTGTTGCTCTTCTCCACGATATCGATCACCGAGTTGATGTCTGATAGGTCGATACCGGGGTGAATGCCTTGAGTGTAGAGATTCAGGGCCAGGGTGACGAGGTCGACATTCCCAGTCCGCTCTCCGTTCCCAAACAGAGTGCCTTCCACACGGTCAGCACCTGCCATCTGTGCCAACTCGGCCGCGGCGACCGCGCAGCCCCTGTCGTTATGCGGATGAAGGGACACGCATATCTTGTCTCGCTCCGATATGCTTCGGCAGAAGTATTCAATCTGATCCGCGTAAACGTTGGGCGTCGACATTTCCACCGTGGCAGGCAGATTGAATATGATGGGCCTCTCTTTGCTCGGCTCCCAGGCAGCTTTTACGGCCTCGCAAACATCCAGCACGAAATCCATGTTGGAGTCCGAGAAGGTTTCGGGAGAAAACTCATATACCCACTCCGTAGCTGCCTGGCTCGGGTCGTCCTTGGTGATCGACCTTGCGTACCGCGTGCATTCGACGGCGAGAGCTTTGCTCTCCTCGTTGGTCATGTTGAAAACTATCTGTTGAAAGCAGGGGCTTGTAGCTAGGTAGAGGTGTAGGATTGCCTTCTTTGCTCCTTGCAGAGCGTCCACGGTGCGACGTACGAGCTCCTTCCGACAGGGGGAGAGCACTTGGACCCATACATCGTCTGGCACAACTCCTGGCGTCGTGATGAGGTTTCGAGTAAAGTCAAAGTCGGTTTGTGAAGCTGCTGGAAACGAAACCTCGATTTCCTTGTAGCCCAGCTTTACCAGCATTTGAAAGTAACGCCATTTCTGCTCGCCATCCTGGAATTAGGTTCAGTAAAGCGATACAGAGCACGAAAATTTCTCAACGCACCATAGGATCAACGAGACTTTGGTTTCCATCTCTCAAGTCTGTAGCAAGCCACCGAGGCGGAGTCTCTATGCACTTCGTGGGCCATTGGCGATCGGGTAGATTGAGAGGAGGAAATCGGCGGTACTTGATCGACGGATCTTTCAACCTGAAGGCCGGACTGAATTAACATTGATCTCGGTGATCAAGGCTCGCGGACCACGCACATGGGCATTTTGCAAATATGTTGAATTCCACTGGCATATGGTCAGCTTGTCTCGCCGAGTCGTTCCTGGCGCTGTTTCTCACCCAAGTCTGGCCTTCCTCCGAGTAAAAGAACTCACCAAGAATTTGCTTGGTTTCAGTGAATGAGTCAGAATGAGTCTGGACGATATTCACGGGGAAGGATGGCTATTGTACGCTTAGTATATTTTAGCCCGGTCCCTTTCCGCATGTTTATAATAAGAACAATGCATACTAAAGCCCTACATTTCTACAAGGCTCAACCTTGGAAGCCGAGGGCTGAAGTTCGCATTCCCTCAGCTGTTGCATTTATCCTT